>Ga0310345_10005569_pt1 | contig 11148 bp, 7 predicted proteins | sample HC15DNA20500_MG_FD_204667 | JGI IMG/M metagenome (GOLD analysis project Ga0310345, IMG submission 204667) | Marine microbial communities from station ALOHA, North Pacific Subtropical Gyre - HC15-DNA-20-500_MG | ecosystem: Environmental > Aquatic > Marine > Oceanic | place: Pacific Ocean: North...
GCCGACTTTGCCGGCACCGGTAAAACTGACTGGAATTTTCATTATGAAGGTGAACCCTTTGATACCGATCGCTGGAGTGACCTAGCACGTAACGAACCCTTTTATGCGCAGGTCAACTTTCCAGAGACGCATCGTGGTCCAGAGTGGGACAATGCTCACAAGCAAATCATGCGACCCGCGAATGCATCTGCGGTAAGTATGCCTCCGTACTATCCAGATCATCCTGAAGCCCGCGCAGATTGGGCTCAGTACCTGAACTCGATCATGTCCTTAGATCGTAAAGTCGGCTTTGTGTTGAATCGGCTGGAGGAGGATGGGTTAGCTGATCGCACTGTTGTTATATTTATGAGTGACCATGGAAGGGCCATGGTGAGAGGGAAACAGTGGCCTTATGATAGCGGGCTGCATGTTCCACTCATTGTGCGGTGGCCCAGCGAAATTCCAGCGCCTAAAGGGTTCACGGCTGGAGCCATAGAAGACCGCCTGATTGCTTCAATCGATGTATCAGCGACCACCTTGGCAATTGCTGGTGTTGTTCCGCCTGCCAAGATGCAGGGACAAGTGTTTCTAGGTGAAGAGGCATCACCTCGAGCGTACGTATTTAGTGGTCGCGATCGAGGAGATGAAACAATCGATCGTATTCGCACGGTTCGTGATGATCAATATCGGTACATTCGGAACTATTATCCTGAACGGGGACTGCTACAACTCAATCGATATAAAGAATTTAGTTATCCCATGATTCCATTAATGCGGGAATTACACGAGGCAGGTCAGTTAACCTCTGTTCAGGCAGCCTTGTTGGCGCCGAGTCGCCCTCAGGAAGAACTGTACGACCTTGATGCGGACCCGTTCGAAGTAGACAATGTAGCTGAGGACCCGAGACATGCGGAACCACTGCAACGTCTCCGAGTGGCTTTGGATGAATGGATTATTCATTCGAATGATCAGGGTGAAATGCCTGAAGGGCCTGAAATCTACGAGTACTGGGAACGCGAGATGAGCGAGATCTACGATGCTCAAATCAAGCAGATGCTAAAAGAACGACAGGAACGTAAAGCAGCAAGAAACTAGCCAGCTAGATCAAGAGAGATATTGGTTTTCTACATGATTCGAAAGAATAAAAAAAGAACTACACGGCGTAAATTTCTCCAAAATGTTGCAGGTGGCGTCCTTGTGCCAGCCGTAGTTAAAGGAGCTACTCCCTTTGATAGGTTGAGTTCTTCGATTGATCGGTCAAGACAGGATGGTCTGACAGCGATTGTCGCTCTGGAAAAAGGCGTGACTCGTCCGTGGCTTGATGCGGGGCTATGGGCAAATCGTTTGCAGGACTGGCGGCTTAAAAATGGTCGCATCGAATGCCTAGCTGGTGGGCAAGAAGATTTGGGTCGCACGGTTGGAATATTAACCCGTGAGATCGTGAGCGGTGACGGGGCCGCGCATCTCCGTGTGGTAACTGGCACGCTTGAATCGTCAGGAGACGGCGGCTTTAGTGGTTTTCTCATTGGAGTGGGAGCTGGAAATCTCGACTACCGTTCGTCTGCCTTGGCTCAAAAGGCATCTGGCATGGCTGGGGGTTTCTGGTGTGGATACGAAAGTGATGGCCAAATTCGATTTCGTGAACATACAGACGAGCGAGCGCCTCTGGCTTATGAGGAACTGTCCTCTGAGCAGACGAGGGAAGGGCTTGGTCCAAAGCGTAATTTGAATGAAGTAGTCGAATTACGCTTGGACATTAAGTCTGAATCAAGTGGACGCTTCTCAGTCACTCTAAATGCATTCGACGCCAAAACAGGAGAGCTCCTGGCTGGAGGAATTCGCCGTGATGTTGCGGACCGGGATGTGACCGGGGCGGTCGCACTTGTATCCTCTGCGAGGCCGCAAAGTGTGAGTCGCGCTCGTCATTGGTTTCAAGATCTTGAGAGTGGTGGTTCCAAGGTCGCCAACCATGCATCCAGGTCTTTGGGTCCTATTCTAGGGACCTTGTACTCCCTTAACCAAAACGTCCTCAAGGTGTCTGTCCAGTTGATGCCTCTTAGTGATGAAGAGCCACGGACGGTTCTGTTTCAGTATCGAGCGCCAGGAGGCGTATGGCACGAAGGAAGCAATGCAGAGTGGGGGGTAGGATATTCAGCAGTTTTTCGAATGGAAGAATGGGATTCTTCTAAATCGTGGGAGTATCGAGTCCGATACGAAAACTTATCGGGAGTCCAACACGATTATCTTGGTGTCGTTCAACAAGACCCGAGAGACTATGACGAGTTCGCTATAGCGCATCTAAGTTGTGTTATGCCAGTCGCCCGTTCGTTTGAGGGTGGGGTAGGTGAGCCTGAGCTGCCGATAGCGGAACTTTTAGGGCGTTACACTAATAGGAATATTCATTTTCCACACGCTGATTTAGTAAGGAACCTCTCGGTTCATGATCCGAAACTACTTGTGTTTGCAGGCGACCAGCTGTACGAACATAGTCCGACTCGGCAGGATGAGAGTAAGACACAAGCGCTGGACTATCTATATAAATGGTTTCTTTGGTACTGGTCATTTGGTGACTTAACCCGTCGAGTGCCGACGATTATTCAGACGGACGATCATGACGTCTATCAGGGAAACCTTTGGGGCAATGGTGGTCGCGCAGCACCACCCAAGATTGTGGACCGCGACGGTGTGGCAACTAGGGTGCCTGATCAAAATCGGGGGGGGTATAGGTTCAGCCCTGGATTCATTAACCTTGTCCAGCAGACCCAGTGCGGACACAATCCCGATCCCTACGACCCGACACCGGTTGAACAAGGTATTGGCGTGTACTATGCAACATTTCTTTATGGCGGTATCAGTTTTGCTCTTCTAGAGGACCGTAAGTTTAAGACTGCGCCAATCCAAGGCGCAGACCTTGACGTCCATGAAGCAGAATTGCTGGGTGGGCGGCAGGAAGCATTTTTGCAGAGTTGGGCTCATGACAAAGGCGATGTTGATGGTCGTATCTGCTTAACACAAACCGTATTTGCGTGTGTGCAGACCAGTCCGGAAGGCCGCCCGTTAGTGGATTGGGATTCGAATGGTCACCCAAAACTTCAACGTGATCGCGCAATCGCGTTATTGCGGGACGCGGGAGCGCTTGTATTGGCAGGTGATCAGCATTTAGCTTCCATTGTTCGGCATGGTATTGATTCACACACTGACGGTGTTGTGCAGTACACGGGTCCTGCGACACTATCGTTTTGGCAGCGCTGGTTTGAGCCACGCACGGGCTTACCTAATGCTAAGGGTAGGCATACAGGTGATTTTGTGGACGCTTTTGGCAATAAACTTCGAGTGCATGCTGTAGCAAATCCAAAGATTTCCTTCGACTATTATCGTCGATTTAAGCCAGGTCGTAGTCAGGCGTTGGGAGACACTCGGCTAAAGAGTGAAGGGTATGGGATTATACGAGTCCAAAAATTACAAAAGAAATATGTCATTGAATGTTGGCCACGGGCTGTTGACCCGCGTGGTTCCGATGCGGCTCAATTCCCAGGCTGGCCGTTTCATCTGCGGTTTGACGAGTGTGATGGACGGGCGCTTGATTAGCGGAGAACGAGTCAATCTACTGTGATGTATGTCCAAAGTTTGACTTAACATTGCTGGGCGGAGTATAAAGATCTGTTGGTTCTATTCGAAATAGCAGTGCTTATGCTATTCACAACTTAGGAAGTTATCGCGGATGATTAAGGTGAGACTGCTCAGCTGGTTCACGAAGACTGTAGATGTCAACTTTAGGATATCTGTAAGCACGGCGACGGTCGTCACTATTTTCGGCACGACCACGATGCCGTGGGCGTGCAACTGGATGATGTAGCCTGAACCAAGTAAGAGCAAGGAATTAAAGGCCATCATCCGAGCGGATGATGGCTTTTTTTTATTGAAGGAAGAAGCGGGACGAGCGTTTCATGTCTAGTGATAAAGGCCAAACGAAAGTTCGAAGAGTAGGGATAGCGGGATTCGGAACCGTGGGCCAGTCGGTAGCACGGTTACTGTGTTCAGAGAGATATCCGAATCTGCTGCTAACGCACATCTACAATCGGAATATACAGGCGAAGAGAGTCGATTGGGTGCCAAGACACGTCGTATGGACGGATCGGATTGAAGATCTACTAGATACTGGTGTGGATATATTTGTTGAATTGATCGGCGGACTATCACCGGCAAAAGAGTGGATTGAAACTGCCATTATGGATGGAAAGTCAGTGGTAACTGCGAACAAGCAAGTAATTGCCAAACACGGTGCTGAGCTTTGCACATTGGTTCGTCAAGGTGGTACGGCGCTAGGTTTCGAAGCTGCCGTTGGTGGCGGCATTCCAATGGTGCGAGGTATTCAGCAGGGGTTAGGTTCGGATCATTTAATCGAACTTCTCGGTGTTTTAAATGGCACCTGCAACTTCATCTTTGATCGCATGGAGTGCGAAGCGGTCACAATGGAGGAGGCAGTCCGGGAGGCTCAGGCACTCGGTTATGCGGAAGCTGACCCGTCAGATGACCTAGACGGATTTGATGCACAGGCGAAGATCGCAATCTTGTCAGCGGTAGGACTTCGTCGTCGATTGACGTCAACTGATATTCCAACTCGTTCCATTAAGGGTGTTGGACAAATGGAGTTTCGGCAGGCCGACAAATTGAATTATGTGATTCGACAGGTTTCACGTGTTGCTGTGGATAAGTCTCAAGGTGATCAAGTTCAGGCGCTAGTGACTCCTGCGCTAGTTCCCAAATCGTCACGGCTTGCCCAGGTGCATGGCGCTGAAAATATAATCGTAACGCGGGGTAAATGGGGAGGAGAATCTGCGTTTGTTGGGCTCGGGGCCGGTGGTGAACCGACGGCTATTGCTGTTGTTGGTGATCTCTTGAGTATTGCGGAAGATACTGGGGTTAGCACAGCGATGCGATTTCCGGCATCAGAATCGACGTCTCGAGTATCCAAAGAATGTATTTCACGACATTATCTGCGAACGCCTACTGTTCTTTCACATGGGATGAATTCAGTGCCTGATCGACTTAAGAGGAACGGTGTTGAAGTAGAAAAAACCTGGCAAGAATCACAGAATTCTGGCCAATCGTTTACGCTAGTGCTCACCGGCTTGGCCTCGTTTTCGGTCATTCAAGAAACGTGTGGTGAAGTTGAAAAGGATCTTAAGGACGGGGACCAATGTGTGTGGTTGCCAATCTTGGATGAAAGCCCGAAAGAGCACTGAACTGTTGCAAGGATAAGGGATGACATATTTTACTGGGTTGCAGTGTTTTCTGTGCGGGACGGCCTTTCCGGCTAAGGCTTTGTTCGTTTGCGATCAATGTCTGGGGCCCCTTGAACCGGCATATGACTATGAAGCCGTGCGAGCTGACATGTCGCGTACCGCCGTAGCGTCGCGGCCGAAAAATCTGTGGCGTTACCGAGAACTTCTTCCGATTGCAGGAGAACCGAGGACAGGTCTTCACTCAGGATTTACCCCCTTGGTCCGCGCCGACCGTCTAGCTCGTGAGATAGGACTTCAAGAACTCTATCTTAAGGATGATTCCGTGAATCATCCAAGCTTGTCCTACAAGGATCGAGTGGTCTCGGTCGCGGCGACTCGAGCCGTCGAACTGGGTTTTCAGAAATTCGGTTGTGCGTCCACCGGGAATCTGGCCAATAGTGTGTCTGCACACGCTGCACGTCTCGGTTTGGATTGTTATGTGTTCATTCCAAAGACGCTTGAACCAGGAAAAATTATCGGCACGTCGATCACAAATGCACATGTTGTAGCGATTGACGGAACCTACGATGACGTTAATCGACTGTGTACGCAAGTCGCAGACCGTTTTGAAATTGGATTCGCAAATATTAATTTACGTGCCTACTATGCGGAAGGCGCTAAAACGCACGCGTTCGAAATCGCAGAGCAACTCGGCTGGACTTTTCCCAAACATGTAGTTGTGCCGGTTGCAGGAGGCACCTTATTACCCAGAGTGGGAAAAGGATTCCGTGAGTTGCGAGACATCGGTTTTGTTAGCGATTCAATGCCAAAAATTCATGCGGCCCAAGCTGCTGGCTCCGCACCAGTTATTCGAGCACTGCATGCAGGTCTCGAATATCCTGAGCCAGTCAAGCCAGAAACCATCGCGAAGTCAATTGCTATTGGAAATCCGGCTGATGGATTTCAAGTCCTACAGGTGGTGCGTGAAACTGGTGGTTGGGGTGCGATGGTGAGTGACAGTCAAATCCTTGCGGCAATGAAATTACTCGCCGAAACCGAGGGTATTTTCACGGAGCCTGCTGGGGGTACTACGTTGGCTGTGACGTTAGCGCTTGTCGAGGAAGGCAAAATTCCACGTGATGAATCAGTGGTGGTGTCCATTACCGGTAACGGCTATAAAACGACTGATGCGATTAGCGGTCAGTTGAAACCCGTCGTGCAACTTGGACGCTCCTTGAAAGAGTTTGAGACTTTTCTGGCTGATCGGTAGGTTGACGGATAATTGTTCTTAGATGATCAGGTGTGAGGCAGGCAATGAATGAGATCCAAGAATGGAGTGAGGTCGTCGAAGCCGAAGGTCATTTAATTGATTCTGAGGTGTTAACGACCATTTTTGACAAGGTTATCGAGCAGGGCGCCAAGTTCGAGGTTGAACATTTCGATATTGGTAAAACAAACGAGGATTCGTCCAGACTCTGTTTGAAAGTTACAGCCTCCAGTGAAGCTGCATTGCAACGGTTGTTAGAAGATCTAGTGCCGCTGGGCTGTCATCAAGGTCCAGAACGTGATGCGAAATTAGAGTCAGCACCATCAGTGGGTTGTGCTCCAGAGGCGTTCTATTCAACAACGAACCATCGTACGCGAATAAGGCATGGCGGTTCGTGGATTGATGTTAAGCACCAACGGATGGATGCTGTGATTGTAGTGGAGGCTGGAGAGGCAACTTGTCGGAAGCTTCGAGATCTGAAGGTCGGAGAGTTAGTGGTTTGTGGAGCGGATGGGATTCGAGTAAGCCCCGAATTCCGTGAACGCGATCGATTAGGTTTCGCGTTCATGACGAATGAGATTTCCTCTGAACGGCGTGTTGAGGTTGGCGTGGTCCGTGTTGCTGCCATGATGGATGAAGTCCGAAAAGCAGGTGGCCGCATTGTTTTCGTAGCCGGTCCATTAATCGTGCACACTGGAGGTGCTCCCTATTTCGCTGAACTTATTAGGCTAGGTTATGTCGATGCCCTGTTGGCTGGCAATGCTCTAGCTGTACACGACATCGAATTGGCCCTATTTGGAACCTCTTTGGGGGTCGATCTGGAGTCTGGGGTTACTGTTGAACATGGCCATCAAAACCACATGCGGGCGATCAATACCATCAATACGGCAGGAGGAATTAGTCAGGCTGTTGAGGCTAGTGTCTTAAATGCTGGCGTGATGTACGAGTGTGTCCAAAAAGACGTGGAGTACGTGCTCGCTGGAAGCATTCGTGACGACGGTCCTTTACGGGACACCGTTATGGATTTGGTTGAGGCGCAAGAACAGTATGCGAAGGTATTGAAAGACGCGTCGATGGTCGTAATGCTTTCGTCAATGCTTCACAGTATCGGTGTCGGTAATATGTTGCCATCATGGACAAGAATTGTTTGTGTGGATATAAATCCTGCTGTTGTAACCAAGCTGGCTGACCGGGGTTCGTCGCAAACAGCTGGCATTGTTACTGATGTTGGTTTATTTCTTGAGCGGTTGGTTCGTCAGATGCGACCTAGTTCTAAGAATTAGACGAGGAATTCATTCTTTGAATAATACGCGGGCGGCAGAAATAGTGGTGAGGAAATACGGCGGTAGTTCGATCGCTACCCCTGAAAAGATCCTCGCGATCGCAGATCGAATCGCTGCTACTCGAAGTGCTCTCCCGAAGTTAGTCGTTGTGGTGTCAGCAATGGGAAAGACCACTGACGACTTAGTTGCCTTGGCACATAAGGTTACACGACGGCCAGAAGGCCGAGAGATGGATTTATTACTTGCTTCAGGTGAGCAAATATCAGTGTCACTCCTTGGGCTTGCGTTACAGGACCGGGGCGTACCCGCCGTCTCCCTTACCGCTACACAGTGCGGTATTCGTACTGACGAAATGTTTAATATTGCACGAATTCGATCGATTGATACACAACGAATACTGGATGAGCTTCGCGACGATCGAGTAGTAATTATTACCGGATTTCAAGGCGTGACCGATTCGCATGAGATTACGACACTCGGTCGAGGGGGCAGTGACGTCACGGGTGCCGCTGTGGCTGCAGCACTCGATGCACAGGTATGCGAAATTTGTACGGATGTTGACGGAGTGCTTTCCGCCGATCCATCAGTCGCATCGAATACAAGATTATGGTCGAAGCTTAGTTATGAAGAGGCTATCGAGATGGCTTCGAGTGGAGCCAAGGTGCTCCATCCTCGCGCTGCGGAAATTTGCATGAATTATGAAATTCCAATTCACGTCCGATCGAGTTTTCATAATCGTGAAGGGACCTGGATTCGTTCAAGAGAGGATGTTATGGAAACGGCTGAAGTCGTTGGCGTCAGCAGTGACAAGAACGTAGCGAAATTGACACTACTAAATGTCGAAGATCGCCCTGGTGTTGCTGCGAAGGTCTTTGAAGAACTGGCTGCAGAAGGCATCAGTGTTCGATTGATTATCCAAAGTGCGAGTTCTGAAGATCGCGCGCGAATTACCTTTATTGTTGATGAAGAATATGTGGACGCGGCGACTGAGGTGTTTCGGCGCTGGAAAGAAGAAGATTTGGCAACGGACGTGCTGGTTGACAGAGATGTTGCCAAGATCTCGATAGTTGGTTCGCGACTTGCCTCCACCCCCAATTTAGCTGCAAGGATGTTTGTTGCCTTAGCTCGCGAGAATATCAACATTGATTGTATAAGTTCCTCTGAAATGAAGGTCGCATGCGTGATTGCATCTAAGCATCTCAATAAAGCTGTGCAAGTAGTACACGATGAATTTTTTGCACTGGAGTTGAAGGCCGATGGGTAACCGAAAACGAATTCAGGTGGGGATCCTTGGATCTACTGGCATGGTAGGCCAGCAGCTTATTCAAGAACTCACAGGCCATCCGTGGTTCGAATTGACCTGGCTGGGTGCAAGTGAGCGTTCAGCCGGACGGCAATATACGGATGTGACCAATTGGCGTTTGCCAACTTCACTATCTTCCAGTCTTGGGAATTTAATAGTGCAGAGTTCAGAGCCGACTAGTGCGCCTCATCTTATGTTTTCGGGTGTGGACGCATCGGCTGCTGGTCAGATTGAATCCGCGTTTGCGAACGCCGGTCATATGATTGTAAGTAATGCACGTAATCATCGTATGGAAGAGTGCGTGCCACTGTTGATACCAGAAGTGAATCCAGACCACTTGGGGCTTTTAGGCCAGCAGAGAAAAAGAAAAGGATGGGCGGGTGGTGTTGTTACAAACCCAAACTGCTCGACGGTTGTATTGGCAATGGCCTTGGCGCCATTGAGAGGATTCGGTATTCGTTCAGTGATTGTTACTACTCTTCAGGCCATATCTGGAGCAGGATATCCTGGAGTGGCCTCGTACGACATTGTTGGCAATGTAATACCGGTCGTGCCTGGTGAAGAAGACAAAATGGAACAGGAAACACAGAAAATTCTTGGCAGATTTATTGAAGACCGTGTTGAATTACATCCGATGACTGTCAGTGCCCACACGACTCGTGTGCCGGTGATCGATGGTCATACTGTAACGGTTTCAGTTAAATTTGAGAAAGCTCCGACATTGGATGAGCTGCGCGAGGCATTCGAGGGATTTACAGGTGCTCCGCAAGAGCAAGAATTGCCAAGCGCGCCAAAAAGTCCAATCGTGTACTTAAACGCCGAAGATCGACCGCAGCCTCGACTTGATGCTCAACGCGGACGCGGGATGACGGTATCAATAGGTCGCCTAAGAGAATGTAATGTTCTCGATATTAGATTCGTAGCGCTTGGCCACAACACTGTGCGTGGTGCTGCGGGCGCCGCGGTGCTCAATGCCGAATTATTGTACTCACAAGGCTTGCTAAGCTAGATCCATTCACAGGCGGCTGCTAATTGCGTTGCGAGGGAAGATAATTTTAGGATTCTTTCGCCATCAAATAAATCGCAACAGCTGTCATGCACATGGCGATTATCTGGTAGTCGTAAGGTACACGTTGGTAAATCCACAGTGAAAGAATGATCGTGATGACCGGTGCCAATGCGGTCATTGGGACGACGATTATGGCCTTTCCGTATCGAAGTGCGTAGACGTAACAAAGGGCGCCGACAGAATTTAACACGTGAATCATGGCTGCCAGATAAGGTCCGTTTACCCCCCAGTTAATCGTCTGGCTGAAGTCGGTCATGCCTAAGGCCACCGGAATTAACAGAACACCGCTGAGCATCATATAGAAGAAGATGCTTTCCGCCGCGATTGTGTCGGTTGCGAATTTCATAATGTAGGCCTGCACCCCCCACATGATGAGTACGCTAATCGCGAGGAGAAACCATCGATACCCTTGCACGAGGGTGTCGTCGGGTTCTACATATGAAAGAAGTACGATAGCAGGCAGGGCGAAGGTAATGCCTATCCAGTTCTTTAGACTTGCGCGTTCGCGAAGAAGCCAGACAGAGAAGACGATGGTGATCACTGGATATAACGAAACGATCGGAAAGACGATAAAGGCCGGTCCTGATCGGAGAGCCTCAAAAAGCATCAATTGACCACCGGCACCCGTGAATCCAATAAGACTTCCAAGTAACACTGCCCGTGGGCTGGTTGCAAGGGGGAGAGGATCTAACCGTCGCGCAGCTATTGCGCAGGGAATCATGGTTAGAGCCCAAACTGAATAGCCAAGAGTTGCTGGAAAGCCTTGTTGCTCAGGAATTTCAATTAAGGCCCCCCAAATACCCCAAGTACCAGTTGTGAGGATTGCGTATGTTAACCAGTGACGGGACCAAGAAGATGAAGTATGGCGCATTGAATATTGGGAAAGCCTTGAATAGTCTGCGTGCTCATGCGTTTATAATCAATCGTGAAACACTAAGTAAATCGACAGCTATGAGTTTATAACGAGAATGAGCGATCTACTGAGGGAACTATCGACACAAGGTTCATCGTTTGCAGCTCTC
>Ga0310345_10005570_pt1 | contig 11148 bp, 9 predicted proteins | sample HC15DNA20500_MG_FD_204667 | JGI IMG/M metagenome (GOLD analysis project Ga0310345, IMG submission 204667) | Marine microbial communities from station ALOHA, North Pacific Subtropical Gyre - HC15-DNA-20-500_MG | ecosystem: Environmental > Aquatic > Marine > Oceanic | place: Pacific Ocean: North...
ACGCTCTCGCTTCACTGGCGGCCATAATCCGCCGCGTTCGTTCATCCAACAGGGGCCATACAGACCGGAATTTCTCAGTCAATTCGGTCAGCGTATCCATGCACGCGCAGCATAGCATTACAAACTACATATTGATATCTTTATTTATTTACATATTCTACGTACACTAGAACGTAAATACGGCAACGTTTGCAGATGGGGCTTGCGAGGCGAGATCAAGGCAGGAGGAGGAAGTCGATCCTTGGCCATATTCGACGACGACCAACGCAGAGATCGTCCGCAACCCCCTATCTGCCCTCCGGGTGGCGACGGGACGAGCCGATTTCTTTGTCGCGCCTCCTCTAAGATACGGAGCATCGAGTTCGTCTTCGCTTCGCGAACTCGACCCGTCGCGCTCGCCACAAACGTTGCCGTATTTACGTTCCAATGTACTAAGGCTGTTCCCGAGATTCCTCTTCGTGACTGCGACCATGAGTTCGTCTGGCCTCCCTGTGCTGAGTACTCAGAATTCTATCACCCTTCTTCCTGACCAAAGACCGTTGTTCGGCGATCTCGCCGACGTCTCAGCAGGATATCGATCACGTCCCGGTCTTGCTCAATCGCGGCCTAAACGTCGCTGGTGGAGACCATTCGAACCGAAAGGATCAGCGCTCACATCTCCATAAAGCTCACCCAGCTTGGTCTCGATATCAGCCAGCAGCTCTGTGCTGCCAATTTGCGCCGCAGAAATTTCCCGAGATCGCCTTTTCGGAGAAAGGCGAATGTGGACAAGAAAGACCGTACAAACAGAGTCAGAGTAGATCGCCTCTGATCGACCGCTTTCGCCTGCCTAGAAGCAGACGTTCAAATTCGCATTGATCGAGTGATTTCTGACGACATCTTAAAGCTGGACTGGTCGATAACTGGACGACATTTCCCGCCAGCTAGCCCAGGATTCTGGGCTACAACGGTCGTGTGAGCCCTAAATCTGCCTTTTAGACTGGCCAGCCTTGCCCGTTTAGGAAGAGACCCCTATTTCTCTTTGCCAGTTGTTTCTCGTGGAATCATTTATTTTCAATACGATGCAGAATCTCATGGTCGGGAGGATGGTTGGGACCATTCTCCCAGTATCCTCTTCACCCAACCTGTTCTAGCCTAGTTTGAACGAGTTGCCATGACAGATTACGAGAAACGCCGGATGGAAACCATACCGCGACGCGAGTTTCTGGCCCGATCTGCGTTGGGCGGAGCCGCCCTGTTGGGCGCGGACAAACTGGCCTGCGGTGCCGAAGGCGTGGGCGCTGCAAACGTGGCGGAGGAGCAGCTCGGTGAGTTCGATCCTGCGGCGCCCTCCAATGCGCTTGTGACAGGTATCGATCCGGATGAGATGGTGCTGTTCGCCTTTGACGATCACTGGATTTCCCTCCACAGCGAACTGGATATGCGGCTGGAAGAGCCATCGCTTCACGAGAACAATCCGGTCTTGCGTCGTGGCGAGCCGGCCGAGCCGGACGCGCTGTGGGCGGCGTTCTACGGGACTGTGTTCTATCTCGATGGAAATTCCGCATGTGGTACAGCGCAGTGTTCGATCGGCAGGACATGAAGCGCCGCATCAATATGCGGCTTGCCTATGCCGAGAGCGACGACGGCGTCCACTGGATTAAGCCAAAGCTAGGGCTACGCGAATTTCGCGGAAGCAGTGACAACAATCTCTGTGCCCTGAATCGCGAGTGCTACAACTGCCAGGTGCTGTATGAACCCGAAGAGCCGCGTCCCGAGAGACGCTTCAAGATGATCTACACCGGGTATCATCATCGCGGCCTCGACAAACCACGGTTATGTGTGGCGTACAGCCCCGACGGTTTGCGTTGGGTCGACCACCCAAAAAATCCGGTGGTTCGCACCATCTTCACGGAGACGGGGGGACTCTATCGCTGGAAGGGGATCTATTATGCCAATGGACAGACGCTCTACCCGCAGCAGAACGGCAAGCGAACCATGGTCTCCTTTGCCTCCGCGAATCTGGATTCATGGCAAGAGGCGGGCATCATGAGTTTCCATCGGCCGGAATCTAAGCTGGGCATCCACCGGGGTCGGCAAGTTCACGTCGGGGCGTCCATCTGGCACCGGCGTAACGTCCTGTTGGGACTCTACGGTCAATGGGTGGGTCCCGAGAGCAATCTACATCCCGACGTGCGGATGAACCTCGGACTGATCATCTCTAACGACGGGCTGCGCTACCGGGAACCGGTGCCCGACTACCCTTTCATTCGCTGGGGGAGTGAGCAGTCGGACTGGAAGACACTCCGGCTGCTTCAAGGCCAGGGTTTCGTCAACCACGGCGGGCGGACCTACATCTTCTACGGAGCAGCTAGCGGTGAAGAGGTGCCCGTTGCAAACCACTGCATGGTTGGTCTGGCCACGCTGCCTCGAGACCGATTCGGGCATCTGCAGCCCCGCGGCTCCGGTGCTATGTGCATCACCAATACCCTCCCGACAATCTCCGGAGGAGCCCGCTTGGCGGTAACCGCCGACGGGCTGGGGACCGATGCGCGGCTTCGCGTCGAGGCCCTGGATCACCGTTTTCAGCCAATCGTTGGCCACGCGGGAGAGAGCGCGGCATCGGTCCGAAACTCCGGACTGCGGGAATCGATCACCTGGTCTACCGGCGCTGAAGGCGGTTATGTTGGCCAGGGCGATGCCCGAGTTGGTTCCACCAACACCGGAGCGCATGAACAGGTCAAAGTCCCGTAGCGGACGTGTGGACTCAACGGCCGCCTGGGTCACGAGGCTGCCATCCACCATGATCTCGAAAAGAAGCTGGGCTCCGACGCTACCCGTGGCGGTCAGTCGGGCCTAGCCTGCCTGAGCGTTCGCGAGGACCCGGCCGTTTCGAGCCTCAGAGTCCCGCCAACGGGCGCCACGAACTTGAAGCTGGAAGCGGTAGTGTCCCCGATCGACAGAGTCAGCGCCGTGCCGTCGTCTCTGAAGAACTCCAGCTCGATGCTGACCTCTCCTGCATTCTGGTTCAGAACCAGAAACACAGATCGGATACCACCCCCGTCCCCCACCTGGGCAAACTCGTGAATGAATTTGGGTGTCCCGGCCTGCAAAGTGGCGGTGAGAGTCAACGCCATCCAACCAAACAAAAAAATGCGAAAGAACATCCTTCTTCCTCCCTTCTTTGAAGCAGTCTTGAACAACTGAGAACCTGTATATTGACCCCTGTAGGACCTGCAGCATGTGGCACGCTGGTCCCTACGCTTTGAAGATATTGGATGTTAGTCACGCCAGACAAGAATTCTAAGCGGGCGCTGCAGATGACGATGGAAAGAAGAAGCGGACCCCTGCAGATCCGACTCTTGGGCTTCTAGAGAGGCCTTCAGGGATACGGGAAGGGCTCTGGAAGGGCAAAGTCAGGGGACGGCATAGATAGGAATCGGAAGGATAGGCTAGGCCATTTGCGGTAGTTCACTCGACGTTTGCGCGGGAAACTTGAACGTCCGCTTTTAAGGAGAACGCGGTCGGTCAGGGGTGATCTACTCTGACACTGTTCGTTCGGTCAGATCTGAGCTATCACACCGACGTTCGATTTCGATCAAGTCGGACGATGTCTGTACGATTGGGCGCCGACTATCACACCTTGAAAAGTACCGACGAGCCACTTCGGCGTTCGCATGTTCGGTGTTCTGCGGTTTGTGATTCGGTCTTTCCTTGCTCTGGAAAAGAGCAAGGAATTCCGCCTGGACAATCCAGTCCGGCTGCCGACTGCACTGACGCGAAATAATAGAGACTCGGCTAGGAGAGGACCTCCTTCGCGATCCGACTGATTGTCCCCCCGTCCGCTTGCCCTGAAAAACGAGCCACCATGGCCTTCATCACCGGCCCTATGGCACCCGGCCCCGACAGTCCTTCGGCCTCAACAAATCCCTGGATAGCAGCCCTGAGTTTGGCTTCGCTGGCCTGGGCAGGCAAATAGGCGAGCAGGTACTCTGCTTCCCGCTCCTCTGCCTCCGCCAATTCAGCCCGGGATCCTTCTCGGTACTGTTCAGCCGAATCCTTGCGCTGCTTGATGCCTTTGCGCACCAGCCGGAGAAAAGTCTCCTCGTCGACCTGTTCTCTACTCCGAATGCGCTCGTTCTTGATCTCGCTCAGAAGCAGACGCAGTGTGGAGAGCTTCTCCTTTTCGCCACTTCGCAAGGCCTCCTTGACGTCAGACTCGATTTGCTCCTGCGGATTCATCGTGCGGCCGAATAGGTGGGCCCCTCTGGCATTCGGTGATCGTACTTCCGATAGTGAAGAGCGAGTACATCCCGACCGAAATCGTTCTCGAAATCGCGCCAGACAGAATGGCTGTGATTGCTCAGGTTCTGGGTGTTGTCGTACTCGATGAGAAAGGACGGCGCCTGAATCCGATAGTAATTACCCTTCTCCTCACGGTTTCCGGTTGTGCGGGAACCGATCGGTACCGCCTTGGGCTTGGGGCGATCCAACTTGCCTGCCCAAGCAAAAAAGAGCTGCTCTCGAGAAGTCTCTCGGGCCACCTTCATTCGCCCGGCCGCGACCGGACCGGGGGTGTTATTGGCATACTCGGCAATCAGCGCCAGCAGCATCTCGTACTGTTTGTCGTTCATCTTCGACGCAGCCAGGCCCTCGGGAGAACCTTCCATCTTGGCCCTGGTGTCGGCCATGGTAATGATGTCTTCCGGCGCCACATCCTGAAAGATCGCCTTCTTGCGCTGATCTGGGCCAAGCGCCTTGAGCAGTCCAAGTGCCATGTCCTCCTCTTTCGCCAGAACCCGCAGTCCCTTGTGGGGACCCTGCGCAACCTCATGGGGATTGGCTCCGAAGAAGGTAGGGCTGGAAGACACCAGCTTGCCGTCCTTGATGGTGTAATGCAAAGACAGATGATGTCCTTCGACCCTCCAGCCCCAGGTACCTTCGAGAGAGGGTTTTCCGAAGATGGTAAAGTGGAATCTCTCGGTGTCTCGATGGCCGGTGCTGTCATCTTCGATGATCCGGATGATTTCCTCCAGGCTCATCACTTGGGCTGCCTTGCTGAAACCCTTGCCGCTCAAACCAGAAGCCAGAAGGGCATTGGCTAAATGTTTCTGTCGTGGGTCCATGTCCTTGAAGGTGACCCCATTGCGAACGTATCCATAGATACCCGTGAAGCCTCCTTCTGGAAAATAGTGCCAATCCATTCGATGCTGGGCATCAAAATCGAAGAGGGTATAGGACCTCTGAACCCGGTTGAGCGAGGTCATGAACACCTCCGCGGCCTCGAACATCAGGGTCTCTGTCTTGGAAGTGTGATGAGCTGCCGTTAACAGCAGGCCACAAAACACCAATGCGACAACACGAAATCGAGCTACATTCGCCATTCGGGACCTCCTATGAATCGGGAGAAACCACCGTCTCTATTCTAACCGATAGAAGGATACGCGAACAGGGCTGCTTTGCACCCTTTTTCAGAAAGCACGGTCTTTTCACTACGGCTACCGCTGCCCATACGTAGAAAAGCGAAACAGTTGATCTTGGAATGCGTTTAAGGAATATATGACGATAGGGCTCGCCCTGCGGCTCCCGGATTCGTGACAGGTTGCCTCGGATCCAGCCCCACCTCACGAATAGGAGAAACTTCTATGTTGCCCAAGCCCTCTCGCATCAGCTCAATAACCCTGCTTCTGTGGCTGGCGGTCAGTCTCTTTGTCGGTTCACCGGCGCTGGCTCAGACTGCGGCTAACGCAGACGCACTCCCACTGGATCCAGAGCTGACCAAGGGTCGACTCGACAATGGGATGACCTATCTCATTCGCACCCATCGCAAGCCTGAGAATCGAGCCACGCTATGGCTGGCTGTAAATGCTGGTTCGATGCAGGAGGACGATGACCAGCTGGGCCTCGCACACTTCCTGGAGCACATGGCCTTCAACGGCACCAAGCGATTCAAGAAGCAGGAAATCGTCGACTATCTGGAAGGTATAGGCATGCGGTTTGGACCTGATCTGAACGCCTATACTTCCTTTGATGAAACCGTCTATATGCTGGAAGTGCCTTCGGACGATCCGCAGATTCTGGAAAAGGCGCTTCTGATTCTTCACGAGTGGGCCCAGGGAGTATCCATGGAGCAGGAAGAGGTGGAGAAGGAGCGGGGGGTGGTCCTCGAGGAAAGGCGACAGGGCCTGGGTGCCCGAGCTCGGATCCGGGACAAGCAACTGCCCGTAATTCTACATGGGTCCCGCTACGCGGACCGTCTTCCCATCGGAACCGAAGCGGTTCTCAAGAGTGCGCCTCCTGAGACGATGCGTCGATTCTATGTGGATTGGTATCGTCCCGATCTCATGGCCATCATCGCCGTAGGGGACTTCGACAAGACCAAGATCGAAGCCCAGATCAAGGAGCGTTTTTCAGATTTGAAGGGGCCGGCCGCCCCACCGAAACGGCTTCTGCATCCGGTACCAGGACATGAGGAGACCCTGGTCACAATCGCAACCGACCCTGAGCTTCCGGTGACCGCTGTGTCAATCCTCAAGAAGCTCCCAAAGATGCCGCAGGGCACCGCAACCGCCTACCGTGAATACCTGCTACATCAGCTTTATCACTCCATGCTCAATGCGCGCCTGGACGAACTGCGCCAGAAAGCAGACGCTCCCTTCAGATTTGCAGCATCCCAGTCTGACTATTCGAGTGTACGCACCGCCAGTCTCTTGACTCGAATCGTCATGGTCAAACAGAACCAAGTCGATCGGGGTGTGAAGGCCCTGGTCACAGAAGTAGAGCGGGTGGTACAAAATGGCTTTCTGGACTCCGAGTTGGAGCGCGCCAAGAAGGAATTGCTCCGCGCCTATCAAAGCAGTTCCACGGAAAAGGAAAAGAAACCTTCCAGGGTCTATGCCTCCGAAATGCTACGTCACTTCTTGCAGGGTGAGAGCGTGCCTGGTATCGACTACGAACTTCAGCTGCTGGAACGATTCCTGCCGAACATCTCGACCGGCGATCTGAATACGCTGGCCCAGCAATGGAACCAGAAGGGCAGCCAAGTAATCACGGTCTCGGCTCCTGAAGGCGGCAAGGTGCCCAGCAAGCAAGAGGTGCTGGCTCTAGTGGACCAGAGCCAGATTCAGGAGATCTCAGCTTACGTCGATAGCACCAGAACGGAGCCGCTTGTTCCTACACCCCCGAGTCCTGGCAAAATCGTGAAGGAAACTACGATTCCCGAGATCGGCGTGACCCAGTGGGAGCTATCAAACGGGGCAAAGGTCCTGCTCAAGCCGACCGACTTCAAGAACGACGAGATTCTTCTGTCGGGCTTCAGCCCGGGTGGGCACTCGCTCGTCCCCGATGAAGACCTCTGGTCGGCCCAGTTTGCTGACACAGTGGTCGGGGCCGGTGGTATTGGCCAATTCAGCGCCATCGAGTTGAGGAAGGCGCTCGCCGGCAAGCTGGCTAGTGTCTCGGTTTCTATCTCCGAGCTCGAGGAAACCGTGCGAGGAAGTGCTTCTCCTGAAGACATCGAAGCGATGTTTCAACTACTTTATCTCCGCTTCACCTCGCCGCGTAAAGACCCTGATGCCTTCGCCTCCTGGAAAGCCAATATCCAGGAGTGGGTCCTGAACCGACTGAAAACTCCCGAAACAGTCTTCAGAGACAAGCTGCAAAAGGTCTTGACCCTCGAACATCCACGCCGTCTTCCGCCCACCAGGGAGAACCTGGGCAAGGTAGACCTGGATAAGGCTCTGGAGATCTATCGCAATCGCTTCCGTGACGCCAGTGATTTCACGTTCGTACTGGTTGGAAATCTCGACCTGCAACACATCAAGCCATTCGTACTCAAATATCTGGCGGGACTTCCCGGCAGCGATCGCCAGGAGAAATGGCGGGACGTTGGAGTCAAGAGACCCAGTGGCATCACGAAGTTCGAGGTAAAAAAGGGACTCGAGCCCAAGAGCCAGGTCTATATCCGTTTCATGGGCGATGGCGAATGGACCCGTCAGAATCAGCACGATCTAGCCTCCCTTTCCCGAGTACTCGGCATCCGGCTTCGCGAAGTGCTGAGAGAAGACATGGGAGGAACCTACGGCGTGCGGGCGGGCGGAGGACTCAGCCGGAGACCTCGAGAGACCTATTCGTTCACCCTCTCCTTTGGCTGTGCTCCCGAGAACGTCGACACCCTCACCAGCGCCGTGCTTTCAGAAATCGAGACCATCAAGAAGGAAGGTATAGGGGAGGACTACCTTGTAAAGGTCAGGGAAAGTCAAACTCGCAAGCGCGAGCTCGACGTCAAAAGCAACCGATTCTGGAGCGGACAGCTAGCGTCCTACTCCCGCTATGATGGGGACCCTCGGCTGATTCTGGACTACGACGCACTGGTCAAAAGCGTGAGCTCATCTCGGATCCAGGAGGCCGCCAAGCGATACCTCAAGACTGATCGTTACGTTATCGGGGTCCTGTACCCTGAGAAGGTCAGCGAGGACGGCCAGCACAAGGATGATGTTCGGAGACTGGCCGACGTTCCGACGTTTCGGCAAGGGAGATCCCCAGTAAAAAACCCATTTCCAGGGCTAGGCTGGGGAACGTCACATCGAAACAATTGTGGATCACGAACGCCACTAGCAAACCTACGCCACCCAGGGCCCAGGGGCTGCGGCCGTGGTGAAGCATCAGCCTGAAGCCGACGCGGCCCAGGAAATAAAGGAAGGCCAGCAACCCCAGCAGTCCGTACTCGACACCCAGCTGCAGATACAAATTGTGGGTGTGGATCCGGATTTTCTCCTCGACGATCTCGTAGTCACGCACCTTCCCCTTATGCTCCTCCAACACGCCTGAGTAATCATTGACAGCTTCTTGATAGCGCCCGGGCCCGACTCCCAAGAGGAAGTGGTCCTTCCAGACTGCCTTCCCGAGGCGAAAGTAGGGCAGACGAAAGTCAACCACGCTGGCGACGGCTCCTCCCCTGGATCGACCCATGACATTTTCTACTGATCGCAGCACCACCTCGGGAAGGCTGGTGAAGAAGACCAGCACCAGAGCCAACCCCACAAGCAAGACCAGGTGGGACAAGATCGCCGGACCGCTGCGCCTTCCGAAGCCCGCCAGCGTGCTCCAAGGAGAGTGGAGCACACTGCCCAGCCTCCGGAAATAGAACAATGCCCAGATCAGTCCACCAGAAACTCCGGCGGCCACAAGCGCGGAGCGCGAGAGTGTGGCCAACTCGGTCATTAGCGTGCCCCCAACTAGGTACCCCCAAAGCGGCCGAAGCCGCTGATCTGCCAACGAAAAGAAGCCTGTCAACAAATAGGGAAGGATCAGGTTGAGGTACCCTGCAAACTGGTTCGCGTTTTCGAAGAAGGAAGCGATCCGGCCTCGATGCGCCGAATGGATCTGCAGAAGTCCGGCCACACAGTAGAAAAGAATCGCAATCACCAGCACCCAGCGAATCCCCTCTCGATCTTTCGATCGCCTGAATATGCAGGCTGCGATAGCTGCCATGACAAACAACTCTGAGACTCGCAGAACGTGGGGAAGCACCTTGTACCATTCGGTGCTCAGGATTCCTGAAACCAAGACCACTCCCAGGAATGGAGCAGCCCAACTCAGTAGCTGCCGATCGAATCTGCCAACCTGTCCCCTTGCTAGCCAGCCCAAAAGACAAGCTGCCAACTCGAACTCAGAGAACGAGACAAAGATCGAGTCCAAAACAGGCTCTGCGGTATCAACTGAAATCACCAGGAAAAGAGCCGAAGCACCGTATACTGGACGCCGGTAGGTCAGCGCGGCGAGAGGGATCAAAATAAGGACGCTGAGTGTATGGAAATAGACGAAGCTTCCGGCCGACAGCAGCAGCAAACCCAGGAGACAGCCAAGCTGAAGTGCCTTCTCTGAACCCACCTTCGCTGCACTGGATCTGCCTTCGGGAGAGGGTGGCTGGGTCAAGCGGGCCATCCTATCAGTAATAAGAAGAGATCAGCTCCATTTTTCAGGGGTTCAGGGAAACAGTTTATCCACAACATGCGCCACGACTTGCCATGGGTTTCGATCTTGAACCAGGGCCGGTAGCAATCCGGCGAGCATGCCCCAGAGGGCGCTCCAGACAAGGCTGGCTCGAAACAGGACGCCCTGCGGCAAGCTCCTTGCCACGGCCATCACCAGCAGCGGCAGAGTAGGAACCAGGTAGCGCCCCGCAAGGCCGGTGCCCGCCTGCCACTCTTCATAGAAGGCATGCAGCAGGAAGAAAGCCATCAAAGGAACGTAGATGGAAATGGACTTGCGGCGCCTGAGTTCCCAGAGGCCCCAGGCTAGAAAAGGAAAGAACCAGAGGATCCCCTTGCTCGGTGAAAACAGCAGACCCAGCGTTCCGTCGAAGGGCCAATCGAAACCAAGGTGGCTGCCGGAGTGAAAGAAGCTGAAGTGGTCGACTTCCCGGAACAAATACCCAACGCTTAAAACCGTAACAATCAGCGCCAGTGCACCAGAGGCTATCAGCGCGCACCCGTCTTTGATCCTCTTTTCCCAAATCGCCACGCATCCCATGGCAATCGGCACCACGGCGAAAGGATACTTGAGGAGAGCTCCCAAAAAGCCCAGAAGGCTCGCTGCCGCCGGGCCCCGGCAGTGAAGCATTACAATCCAGATGGATGTCACCCAAGGCTCGGTCCACAGGTCCCGGGAGTAACACCAGAGCGGCGTCGCCAAAGCCAGAGCGAGCAACCAGGGGCTACCCAGAGACCATCGCCGACCAAGCAATAAGAGTCCAGCCAGAGTCACGATCTGCGTCATCCAGATACAAACAGGCTCCACCCAGGCTGTTCCTCGGAAGGGCCAAGTCACGGCCGCTAGCAGCAGGGCAAAGAAAGGGGAATGTGTCCCCCGCTCTCTGCCGAGCCGATCTCGATCTGCGTGGTGGTCGATTTGAACTCCCCGGAACCGGGCCCCCAGGTCCCAATCTCCCTGCTCCGCCTGCTGATAGTTGTTGGCCAGATCGAAGTCCCCGTCCTCTATCAGGCTGTTGACGGACACGAGGTAGTGGGGTGAGTCCCCGGAAAGCACCAAAGGAGGAGCCAGCACCAGAGGTCCAATCCGCAGATGGACCAATCCGTCGAAAGCCCCCGGAGCAATGGTCGTATGCACCAACCCGGAGAAGAGATATAAGAGGATGACAGCTATTTC
>Ga0310345_10005571_pt1 | contig 11148 bp, 14 predicted proteins | sample HC15DNA20500_MG_FD_204667 | JGI IMG/M metagenome (GOLD analysis project Ga0310345, IMG submission 204667) | Marine microbial communities from station ALOHA, North Pacific Subtropical Gyre - HC15-DNA-20-500_MG | ecosystem: Environmental > Aquatic > Marine > Oceanic | place: Pacific Ocean: North...
TGAGGATCGAGATTGCTATTTAGTATTGAGGCTCTAGTCTCATCGTACTTGGTGGCAGAATCAGCTAACTCTTTTTGTTCCGCCTCAAGCGCTGAGAGTCTGGCTCTTTCTTGTGCCACCGCTCTGTTAGACCTTTCGGTCGCCATAATACGAGCATCACGTTGTTCTTGGTTTCTCTCAAATTGATCGTAACCAGATTGTGAGACTCTTACTGTTCCAGCGTCAGGGTCAATAGTTCCTTTTCTGATACCTTCTGTATAGTCTTGTAGGTATGCAGCTTGATCTCCATATCTTAGGCCGTGGAGAGAAACATCACCCTCAAAATCTAACTTACCTCGATATCCTTTTGGGCCAGTAACTGGGTCAAATTGTGATGCTTCTATGGACGATTCCTTTTGATAGTCATAGTCTGCACGAGCCTTTGATTGCTTCTGATAATCAGAAAATGTATCAACTTGTGAAGTAACCGCCATAACATAGGCACCAACAGCGTCCTCCTGATCTTTGGTGGCTTGGCGTGAACCCACAGTGACCGACTGACTAGGGTCTCCAGATTTGTATACGGGATCGCCTTTGTATTGATCGTAGGCTATTAAGGAGTCTTCATCTTTATCGGTGGCTTTGTCTTCAGTGAAGTCGTTTACAATATCACCGCCTTCTCGGTCGGTTCTGCCACCTACGTCTACAGCGGTATCACCAGACGCATCTGATGCTTGTACATTAGCATCGCCTCCATCAGTTCCTTGATCGCCATTTGCTTCAGCGGCATCTGTGCCAGCATCATCACCCACGCCAGTATCGATGTCTTCATCATGCCCCATGTCATCATCATAACCAGCCATTACTTATCTCCCGAAACGAATCGGAATTGCTCTCGTAGGCCATGACCAGCCCATTGATTCAGGTAAATTGATGTCTTGTGGAGCAACAACACCTGTTTCCCACTCATCACCTTCAACGCGACGGGCGGTTAATGGCTTAGATGAAGACTCATAGTCATCATACGAAGTTCCCATATCCCTACCGCGACAGGCAATCGTGGACTTATCCATGTCTTCAACTCCCTTCCAAGGATCAACTTCTTTCATCTTCGGAAGAGGGCTCTGTACTAAATTTTTTTCTGCCATAATAATTTCCAAAAGAAAAGGGGCCCGAAGGCCCCATTCCTAGTTGAGATTAAGAGTTTGGACCGCCATCAAGACGAGTGCCGTGTGGGGCGCTCGATCCCGTGCCAACGCCTTCTGGACGCTGGTTAGGACCCTTTGAAGCAAGACCAAGTTCTTTTAGTGAGTCATCGATTCTTTTCTGTTCGGAAAGACCCGACTTCACACCTACACCTTCTGTTGACTGTGCCATATAGCCCCCTATGCCTTCGAATCCCACATAACGATGCGGGACTGTGCAGCAGTGTTATGGACTAAACCAGCACCACCAAGGTAGTACCACGCGATACCCCTCGCCCGACCGTAGTCAGACGGGATTTTCCCGCGAATCTCCTCTGGTATAGCTACAGCTTCTGCAACGGTGTCTGCGCCAAAGAATACTGCCCAATCGGACAGACCTCCAGCCCATGCACCAGCCGGTGTACCCATGCCAGTGGCAGAGCCACCTTTCGCACGGAACGTTTGCTCAACAAAACGCACACCTTCGTAACGACCAGTTTCACCATTACGGATCATCTGGAACCCGGTTTCGACATACTGATTAATCGATTCCAGATCGTTCTTCAAGGTACGGAACGTTGTGGGCCATGCTATGCAGAAGTAGTCGTCTCTTTCAAAAGAGGGTATATTGCGCTCTTTCATGACGTCTACAATAGCTTTGATGTGGCCTTTACCGAGAGCAACCGTGTTGGTTAGCGTTGCCGTTCCGTCGGTGGTTAGCGTTACCGCATCCGTAGACGTACCAGCAGTTGCCACTACACGAAGTTTGCAGGTATCAATCTGATCTGCTACCAGACCATCGAGAACCTGTGCTGCGTCGATCTTTAAGACCTTGTGGATTATTTCCTTCACAGGATGTTCTGAAAGATCATCCAGTTTGGAACTGAAAGGAATTGAGTTGCCATATTCCGTGATGGACATGGTTCCTTGGGTTATTGTGAAATTGCTTTCGGCAATCGCAGTGTTTTCGACTAAAGCCGCACCGCCAGTCGCAACAGTGGAGTACACGTTCCAGTGGAAAGTGTCACCTTTGCTGAGACCTTGGTGTGCCGCATCTTTAACGTCCGCGAACTGACGAAACTTCACAATTGGCCGTAAGGACATACGCAATTCCTTGGACAGATTAAGGGCGTACATATAGCCACCAAGGCTACTTGTTCCCCATACTTGACCAGCCATTGCTTGTCTCCTTTAGACAAAAGTAAAATTAAGAAATGATTAGGCGGGTTGTCCCCTGCCTTGTTTCATCTCCGCTATGATGTCGGAATAGGTTGGCTCTTCCATGTCATCTCCTATATGGGATTTAACATTTCTAGGCACAACTTCATCCAAATTCTGCTTGCGCTGTGCGCGAGACTCTTCTTTCGGTCCTCCGCCCATTGAGTCAACTTTGGTCTTCAGCCAGTCCTGTGCATAATTTGCACACTCTTGCATGATGTCCCAAGGGTCACGGGTAGGATTCTCTGAGTAAAGTTCAGCAGAACGTCGGTCAGCAACCGCAAGCATTCCTGTGTCTTGAGCAACGTCGGGATATTCCGAATGGAACATCTCAACAGCTTGCTTTCGACGCATTTCATACCCGCGCTCTCTGGCCTGTTTCTCCTCTTCCCGCATTTCGGCTTTGGTCTGCTCGATGATGCTGCTAACATCAACTTGCTGGGCCGGTTGCCTATCTGCGGAGCGAATCTTTTTAAGCAAACCGCTTGCTTTAACTTCATCGCCTTGAAAGAGGGCATCGTGGTATTGCTCGTATAGAGCGTCAGTCGCGTCCGAGGATGGCGATTCTTCTTCTTCACCAGCGTCCGTAGAGGATAGCTGGCGTGTTTGGGCCTCTAATTGGGCCCGGTAGGCGTTCAACTTTTCTTCATAGTCTGCCAACTCTCGTTGACGGTCTGAAGCCTGTTGAAGCCTTTGATCTGCGGCTGTGTTCTTCTGATACTGGGACACCACTTGCTCCCAAGGAACACTTGTATTCTCTCCATTGACTTTTGCATTGACGTACCAATCGTCGCCCTTGCGCTCTAATGGATTAGAGAAATCTTCTTCTACTACTGGATGGGTTTCGCTTTCTTCATTATCAAGTTCATCCTGAATTACAGTTTGACTTACAGCTTCAGCAATTCTTTCAATTTCAGATTCGTGGGAATCTAGCGCCACTTCCTCTGTGTTTTCTTTGTTGTCCACGTCCTGTTGGATAGCGTCCATTTATTGCTCCTGAATTTCTGAGAGAGTTATCTCTGCGTGATTTGCTTGGTTAATAGCCTCATCCAGCCAAGTTGCAACTAGAGAAGGTAACCTTGCTCGAAATTGAAGTTCTCTAATCGTGTCCTCATCGTTGGCATCTGCATTTACCCAAGCGTTAAAAGCCTCTTCTCGGGCTTTATCCGCTCTACCTGCAATGTATCTACCTAGAGGAGATTTCAAGAACTCCTTTGTTTGGAGGCCAAGCCGCACCTCCGCAACTAACAAATCCATTTCATCCATTAATCTGTAAGTCCGGGCGAAATATTATTCAACCGTCGTTTTTCCATGCGCTCTTCTAGTGCGCTTACCCCGTTTGACGCTGTGTTAACAAACACGAAAGGGATAATTCCGTGAATTAAAGCGGCAACCGATAACACAAAAAGTGTTAGTGAGTAAGATACTGCGATTGCAGCATGAACGAAATAATTCTCTCCGGCATCTTTCAGGTGATTCACCCTTCAGCCCCCTGAACCATTCCGTATTCATCGTTCATTAAAACATCTGACATCTGTTTTCCTTCGTCGTTTCCGGGTGATATTCCGATATCAGCATCAGACTCAAGCAGCATCTTATGCACTAGAGCCTCTTTCTGAAGCAGTAACTCTCCCCTAGCTATATCGTTCTTCTCAGCCTTGAGCCTTGTTTCGATCATGCTTATGTTGTTCTTGATCTCCTCGATAGACTCTCTAGAAGCAGAAGCGATCTGGGTAGAACCAATATCACCCATAGCCTTCTCTCTTGCGGCTTGAATGTCAGACTGACCCTTGATTTGAGCGGCCATTATTCTGCCCTGAACCTCAAGTTCCTTGGCTGCGCCCTTATCCGTAAGTTGCTGGATAGCCGCTGCCATTTCTTCAACCTGCGCTTTCAGTTCAGAGAGGCGGTCCTGTGGCTCTTCTGCAATAAAGCGTTTTGCATCTTTATAACCAAGCGCTCCAAAAACCTCTTTTGTAACTTCAGGTTGGTTAAGGGTCTGGATGATGTCTGGATTTACTTCAGCCATCGTTCGAATACCCAGTAACAATCTTTCTACCTTCCTGATTGGGTCCGTTGCTCCAATACCCACGTTTACGCCGACAGTCATTTCGTGACGAAGCAGACTATCTATATCTTGAGAAAACCTCTGGAAAAACCCAGACACTTCTTGGTTTTCCTGTTCCGATTTATTTGTAGCGACAGCTACAATAACTTCGTCAGTCTCATAATACTGCTCCAGTCTTATTAACTGAGATAGAACCGGCTCGACCCACGTTTCCGCAAATGTTCTGATCATGTACTCGATCATGGTATTCGCTTGACCAGACAACATCTCCATTCCACCAACCGTCTCGTTCATAAGTCGGTTAGATTGGACCGTGCCCTGTGAAAAGGTTCCAGCGATATCATCAAAATCTACGTTTAATCGATCTTGCTCCTCGTAAGCTGAAGCGGTGATATCTGGCGTAGAAACAACATTCACGTCAGTCATGGGATCGTCCATCATCACGGAGCCGCCCGGTACGCTTCTCTTCAGAGCGTTGATGTCGATGTTTGAACTACGGCGTATGTGGTAACGCTTATTCAGCACTAGCTGAACGTTATCAGTTCGTTGGTTGGCAATATCGTTTGCTGCTGTCTGTAAATCTTGAGTCATCTCAACTATGGAAGCCGGGTACATTTTGTGTGCTTCTATAGTGGAGCCACCCATAACATATGGTCTCTCACCCTCTCTCAGGTGTGGGTATACCTCAGACAGCGGGACTGGGGTTGTCAACAGATGATTTGTTCCAGCCGTATAAAACAGCCAGTCTTTTCCTTTCCTATGAATTATATTTTTGTGTATAAATATAGTGTCATATTCTTTAATTGTTTCTTGTCTATCAGACAGTGGGTCCTGTCTTTTCCCCTGTCTAGTCTGCCGAGTTGAATCAAATTCTGAACGACGTGACGACTGTAAAAGTTCTGGCATAGAAAGCCGCTTCCACTTTGGCTCCCCCGTCTTGGGATCGACATCGGACATCCTCTCGATCACGTCTTGTAAATACATCGGGATAACTTCGAGTATGAAAGGAGATGAATTTATAGGATCATTCCAGTCAGCAGCGGGGTCTATCCTTAAATTTTCCGACGCAATTAATCTGATTTGCGGCCTATCTTTGAGAATCTCAACCTCGTCTGTTTCGGTAGACGCCTCAGAACCATCTTCATTTAGGATTGGCTCACCAGCGTCATCCAAGATGGGTTCGGTAGACTTAGATCGCTTTTCCTTATACTCCCAATACTGGTGCGATATAACTGAACCAAATACCATAGACTCCTGATAGGCCGCGATCAGGGTCTGAAACCACGGTATGGTTTTTGTAAGCCTGTACTGAAGTAGGTGCTTCAGTATCGTTGCAGAAGCCCTTTGCTCCGGGTCAGAGTCATTTTCAGGGTAAACAGACACAACATCCTCTGTAGAAAAGAAAGCGGCTGCAACAGCAGCCTCGTTCGTTCTTATTGTTGACCTTGTTTTTGGCCTGAACAGGCGCGATCTATGCTGGTACTGTGAAGTACTATACTTAGAGCCAGATGGGTGGTTAGATTGGAATAGTGAAAGATTCCTTTCCCACTGTCGTCTGTAGTTCGCGTCTAGGTATGACGTTGAAGAGTCGTATGCTTCCCTAGCTAGTGTTAGCCAAGGAGACTTTTCGTCATCAAACCCATCGTTCAAGGGGACTTCGTTTTCATTCATGCGTCAAATTTCGCCTCACCCCGGCTATCCCTTTGGAGATTATTCATTTCATCTTCATTCATCGCGCCACGGGAAACTTTAGCCCTTTCGAGTAATTCTCCAGCCCATCGCATAATGTTTTTGTACTCAGGATCAATATCGTTGACCCTGATCCACATACCATATCGCATTGAGAGGTTTTCATTCCATATTGCTAACATGGAGTAATCATTACTTGGCCCGACAGCCCATAAGTGATCGGGATAATGTTTATCCAGAGTATCTGCAACATTTTTTACCAAGCTGGTAATCGTTGCCTCTTTCTCCATCCCGCGCTTATGTTCGTCGATAATAACTTTCATTACGATGCGACAGGTGTGCTACCAAAGAATTGAACATAGGCAGCAATAACAACAATCACAGCGATAGCGCCAAAAATTATCGGTTTTTTCATTACTCGTTCTTTTAGCTTGTCAAACATAATTACCTCATCTTTTTAGGGCCATACGGCCTTTTGGGGTTTTCATACAGCTTCGTTTGCGGAAAGATATACACTGGAACAGGTTCTTCAGGACCAGCAACCTTCTCTACCAAATCCCTCCAGTTGTATCTCCTCTCTTTTGGGCTTGCGAATTTTTGACTCAATGTAATACGATCCTTGGCTGGTCTTTATTAATTATGCCCACTGTATCTTTAACGATTTGATCCAAGAGACTACTAAGAGCAGCCGTTATTTCCATTTCATTTAATTCATCTTCGGATGCATCAATAAAGTTGGAAAGAAACATTACGGCAATTCTGTTTGGGTCTACGATCCCTTTATCGCTAAGTTCTCCTGAAATAATCATTATGTTTCCTTTGTATTCAGTAGGCTGGAAGTGCTTCTGGCTCTAGGTCTTCTGGGTAAACGAATTGAGGTGGAGACGCCTCTATGTCGTAAATTCTTGACATAGCATCAAGCATATCAACGTGAACCGCAGGGAACAGGTTGTATTCGTTATCAATCATCCTCTGGGTTAAATCGTATATACGGCCATTCTCATCTTTCTGTCTTATAGGGCGAACGATCAGAGATGCATCCCCAAGTTCGAACGCCTTTTTTTGTCTCGATGTCATCGAGTCGGAAGAAGGGGCCAAGAAGAAGCGCCAGTTCTCAAAGTCGGGCTGTAGTCGTTGTACTCGATCCCGTTTAGAACCCGGCCCTTCTCTTGGCCAAGCTAGTTCTTCGATGGGGAAGTAGTTATTTTCTATCCTCATCATTTCCCTGAAATGCTCAATATCAGAATCTTTACCGTACCTTTCGTATCCAACCTTTACGGTCATTGTTCCGGGCTGCTTTATCCATTTCTTTCGTATTCTGGATAACGCTTGCCACCGCTCTTTCAGGTTAAGACGGTGACAGAGCCCATCAAGTAGGTACTTATTGAATTGAGAATCTATTCCGATAACAGCTATTGCCGTTCTATCGGATGTTTGCTTTTTGGAATGGGCCGGGTCGCAGAGAATGTATATATTCAGAACTCTTGGGCGTATCTCTATACGTCTTATCCACTCTGGATCAAATACCTGCTCTGAACCTGCTATCGGGTTCTGTAACATCTGACAAGCCAGAACATACTGGCCCATAGATGTTTTTTTCTTAGCCCATTCGTCTGTTGATAATAGAATCGGATTACCGTCTGGCGTTCCGTTATCTGTCGCCGGGTAAATTCGAGTCTCTGTCCCGCGATCTATTATTTCCCTATAAGTGTCCGCGTAATGGTAGCGAGTGCCAATGTACCACTCACGGTTCTGACCACCAGCCAAGTTCTGGCTGAGATCGAGAGCCTCAGTTGTTTTTGAAATCTGATCAGGCGTGTTAACGGAGTCTCTGGTAACAACGTCATCATAGATTCTAAGATCATAATGGCGGGATATTGGCTGACCATCAACAAGGCCCCATGCTTCAACAGTTGCTTCTTTGGGATTCGATTTGCGTCTAACAATGATCCCAGCGTCCTCACTCCATTGAGGAGAATCCTGTCTTGGATTCGCATAGCAAATGTCAGGGTATAGGTCCCTGAGAAATTCATTAACCTCAAACTCTCTTTTTATTTGTTTTAGGAACCCCTTTGCGATAGGTCTCGTGTGGGAGAATATCCCTATCGTAATGTTTGGGTCTCTTAGAATTTCTTGGATCGCACCCGCGTAAGTTATCAACGTGGACTTGTAATGACCACGAGCCCACAAATCAAGCACACCGTCTGGAGTCTTCTCAACTTCCCTGCATCGGTCGTATAACCAAGGATGTACCGCATCCTTACGGTTAAGAAGAACTACAAGAAGAAACCAGCGGTCTACTTTGGCTAATTCCTTAACCAGCCATTTATCGTAATTTTTTTCTAGTAAGTTCTTATAGAACGTACCAGCCTGTTCTAGAGAGGCTGTGGGGAGATAATTTTGAGCCTGTTCGATGAAATCGCTATGATTCATCCTTTATCATGTCCACATACCACCACCAGTTGAACCAGTCCCCTTGTCAGACTCTTCCGCCCCTTCATCCCAATGCTGGTATCCAGAACCGCCGACATTGCTGTTGTTACTGTTTTCATCACGCTCATCTTGCCTCACCCATTGTGTTGTAGGCGCTGGCGTAGTTGGCGCTGGAGTAGTTGTTGGTGCCGTTGTTGTTCTAACCGGAGTTGTCGTTGGGGCTTGAGTTGGTGGAGTCGTTGTTGGTCCCTGAGTTGGAGCCCGAGTTGGGGCTTGCGTTTGTCCTCCATCATCCCCGCCATCATCAGCCGGTGGATTCGTAGTCGGGTCTGTGTAATCAATCTCTTGTGGCGCTACCGTTATCGGAACGGGTGCCGGAGTTGTGGTTGCAGGTTGCTTGAACTTATCCCACCATGACCAATCTATGTTCATCCCAGAAGGGATGTTGTATGAGAAGTTCATAACCCCGGCTCCACGAGCCTCTGATGGATTCGGGTATGCTTTCCCTGTTATGGGGTCGTACACGATTGTCATCACGTCGCCGGGTGATTGGACCGCCCACGCGGGAGGTCTACTTCCGGTAGATGTTGTTTCAACACCAGACGCTGCCGTCGGGTCAGAAGACGCAGCAACAACGGCTTCTTGCGCCGCTATAGCTGACTGAGCCTCTGCTTGGGCTACTGATTTAAGTTTTCGTAAAAATGCTAGGCTGAACATTATGTTTGATTCTGCCTCTTCTTCTCGGCCTTTAAGCGCTTGTGCATTTGCTTAGTCCATGTGCCGCCAGCGTCTTCTATCGCTTTCCTTGCTTTACCCATATTAAAGTCACTGCCAATTTTTGATAAGGCTGAAGTCACCGCAGCGGAAGAGGTCCCCTTGAATGGGAAATCCCCACCATAGCGGTCAGTATCTTTAGCTTCTTTTCTCATATGCTTGCTTAATTTGAGACTGTCACCTGTTGATCTGTGGTCTGCCCCAACCTCCCATGTGCCACCACCCAATATAATCTGCTGTCTTGCTCTGCCCATCATCCCAGCGTCAGCGAAACGCTTTGCTTCAGCCAAACGACCGGCGCTAACTCCAGCATATGGGTCCCAAGGGGTTGGGGTTGGGGTTGGTGTTACTGATACCGCCGGTGTTGTTGTATTTTCATTTCCGCCGGACGGTGGTTGTGTTGGCGGATTTGTGTTATCACCTGCATCAGGTGCATTCGTGTTCTCACCCGGAACTATCGTATTTTGCGGAGCGACTGTTATCGGAACCGGAACTGGAGTTGTCGTAGGCGGTTGCGTGAACTTATTCCAGTACGACCAGTCCACTTGTACACCTGATGGCAAGTTGTAGCTAAAGTTGGAAGCGCCAGCGGCCATAGCGGCAGCCGGGTTGGGATATGCTTTTCCTTCCGGGCCATACACAATGGTTTGTGCAACTTTCCCTTTCCAAGTTCCTCCATCAGAGTCTTCTTCCCCCTCGGGAACAGTCGTCAGGTATCGCTGATACTCTGAAGCCCTCTGGCGTTGCTGTCTAAGCTGCTTTAATCTGTTGAAAAAGGCTGGACTTAGCATTAGGGAGTTCTTACTTTATTACTTTCGTGAGCCTTGGCTTTAGCCACAGTATCTTCACGCATTTTTTCCATCTTCGCTATAGTCTGCTCGGTGTTGTCTTCCATCTGGCTGAAAACTTCCATTCTCTTTATAGCGGATTGAGTAAAAGGAGCTAGTTCCTCCACACTCTTTGCGCGAGGCTTACTTCTGTAACCTACGCTTCTTCCTTTTGGGGCTAGATTGTCTGCCATGTTATTTCATCGCTCTGTTTCTGGACTGCGTTGTTACTCTTAAATTAGCCGGGTTATTAACCAGCGGCTGTTTATTAACGTGGTGAACATCTTTCTTGTCGCCCTTGGTTACCTTACCCAGCTTGGCCATCTTTCTTCGGGCTTTGTTGCGGGAACTTCTTTCTGCAATTGCTTTAGGGGATGAATGAAATTTCTTATATTCCCTTTTGTAATTGCGTGGTTTTCCGCCTCCGGTACTGTACTCAGTGGGTGTTCTTGCCGTTATTAGACCCGGCATATTTTTCTCCCGGTATGCATATGGCGTTTTCAGAAATAGTATTCCCGAATATATTTTTTCCAGAATACTCAGGGGAGTAAAGCGGTGGTTTATGCCTCTCCACTTGATACTTCAGTTCAGACATTATCTCTAGAATAAGTTCTGTGTTTTCTTTTCTGTCGATTTCCATGTAGACGTATGGTCGTAACATGGCTATGGTGTTCAAACCACCCATCAATACGTCCGGCTCCATCCCTTCGACATCTATTTTGATGAAGTCACAACTGGTTAGGCCGATGTCATCTATCTTGCAGATAGCCACCTTATCCCCCGCTCTGTCGTCTTCGAGGGAGAACCCGCCAAAATTCTGTGGTTTGGTAGGGTCTAGGATGGGGCTGTCGATTAATTTCTGCACAGAACCGACCCCCATGTGCTTGCAATCAACGTTCTGAATAGAATTGATGGCCATATTGGCGCACAAAGTCTGGAATATGAGCCTCTGTGGCTCGAAAGCGAGAACATAGCC
>Ga0310345_10005573_pt1 | contig 11148 bp, 7 predicted proteins | sample HC15DNA20500_MG_FD_204667 | JGI IMG/M metagenome (GOLD analysis project Ga0310345, IMG submission 204667) | Marine microbial communities from station ALOHA, North Pacific Subtropical Gyre - HC15-DNA-20-500_MG | ecosystem: Environmental > Aquatic > Marine > Oceanic | place: Pacific Ocean: North...
TTTCCGGATGCTTGGCCATGAGTTTGTTTGCGACCCTCTCTGCCTGATCCCATCTTTTAGACTTCATGAGCATTGGCAAGATATCTAACCGAGTTCGCCGCTTGAGCTGCGGTTTCTTAGACTGGCCAGGCGAGAGGTCGGTTGCCTTGGAAGTAGAGGGTAAGGTTAAGAAGGTAAACCACATAGCCAGGTTAACCGCTAAAATACGTGTCATTGTAGAAAAGTACATTTGTTCCAGGGAGATTTTCCATAGATAAGTTGGCAAGGTAAGGGACACTCAGACTGCCTGGACGCTATAAGAACTTCGTGAGGCCTTATTTTAACTTGTACAGTCTTTTTTTCCAAGGAAAGGGTAGCCTGGTTTTGACTTTTCCATCTGTGTTTAGCTGTAATTAGGTGCTCAGGTCATTTGACAGGATTGGTAAAATAAAACTACTCGGCAGGGATCTTGAAAGGTTTCTAAATGAGTTCTAAGGTTACTTAGAATTCCAGTGAAGATTTTTGATGCCATAGATTTTGTCTGTGGTAATCTGTGGTCTAAGATCCCAGATGAAAGGTAATGCAATGCAAAAATATGTCAAACTTCTCCTCTTGCTGGTAGTACTTTTACACTCTGAAGGTGTCTTGCGTGCAGACAAGGCCATTTTTTCGGAAGATGCCCTCCTGGAGACCCTGTTTATGGGAGGTGTGTTAACTGAGGGAGTCGTCGCAGCGCCGGACGGCACGATTTACTTTAGCGACATCACGTTCACCGCTACTTCGGAAATGCAGGCGGGTCACTTGATGAAGTATGATCCTAAGACCGGTGAGGTAACAGTTTACCGATCTCCAAGCGGTATGTCGAACGGCATCAAATTCGACGCTGAGGGGCATATGGTGATAGCTGAGGGAGCGGATTTTGGAGGGCGTCGTGTCATTCGAACAGATTTAAAGACAGGTAAGAGCGTCATTATTGCTGACTTTTATGAGAACAGAAGATTTAATGCGCCCAATGATATCAGCATCGACCTCCTGGGTCGGATCTATTTTTCCGATCCTCGTTATGTGGGCCATGAGTCTATGGAGCAGGGAGTGATGGCGGTTTATCGTATCGATCTAGACGGCTCCATTCATCAGATCATCACCGATGCAGGAAAACCCAACGGTGTTTGTGTCTCTCCTGACCAAAAGACTCTTTATGTTGTTTCTAACGATAATGGTAGTACCGACATGTTTCGTTTTTCTGAAGGAGTTCCTTTTCGCAAAGGTAGGATGGCCTTGTTGGCATATGATCTGAATCCAGATGGAACCGCTAAGTTCAGAAAGACTCTGGTAAACTACTTTCCCCAGGACGGACCCGACGGATTGGTGGTGGATGTTGAGGGTAACCTCTATGTGGCTGTTCGAGATAAGACGCGTCCAGGTATTTACGTGTATTCTCCTGAAGGAAAAGAACTAGCCTACCTCCGCACGCCTGATCTGCCAACCAACGTGGGGTTTGGCAGGGGAGAGGAAAAGAAAATACTTTACATAACTGCCGGCGGAAATCTTCATCGGATCAAAACATACAATACCGGCTACCATCTGCCAACGAGATGAAAGTTGGTGAGTTACTTGTCTCAGGAGAGTTTCCTGTGGAGGGGTGTCGCAAGCCGGCTAACTAATTAGAGTCATGAAAGCAATTCAGGATCACTCCTTTGAACAGACCCACTTGGTAACCAAAGAAGTTTGTATTAATTTTATGGGTCCTGATGTGACGCCTGTCATTTCAACCCCAGCTTTGATCATGTGGCTGGAAATGGCTTCTCGGGAGGCGTCCAGGCAACTCCTTCAATCAGGCGAAGAAACTGTCGGGACAGCGATGGATATGAAACATCTGGCCCCTACACCACTGGGAATGAAGGTGACTGTGAAGAGTCGAATAACCGAGTTGGAGGGTCGACGAATCCGTTTTCAGATAGTAGCCTTTGACGAGGTCGAGAAAATTGCCGAAGGATTTCACGAACGTGCTCGAGTTTCGGTTTCCAGGTTTGCGGCCCACCTAAATAGTAAACGCTCAGATGAAAATTAAGGCACCCAATCTAGACCATCTCCTATAGTTGTTGGTCTATTCGATCGGGAGCATTCCGGGGGAAAGACTAGTTTCTCTTAGTCGAGGACGATTGACCAGTATCCCTCCTCCTATCCAGCAGAGAGAAGTTTATAAGACGGCCCCATTTTTTCTTGGCTGGTTTAAATATTTTGGTGAAGATGGTTCGTTACGATTAATCCATTCGGATTAGAAGCGGATCTGCCCACTTCAAGTCGTAGGCTGTCTCGATCAGTGGGAACGCCAAACAATTCCCACTTAGAGCCGTTACCGAGACGATTAGGCGAAAGTGTAACGGAAATACACTTTCACATTTTTTGAATTTCAGAGACTCTAAGAACTGTATAGGTGGTCGTCAGGGACTACTATCTCATGTAGAGAGGTATAACCCTACTCTTTAGGTGAGTTTTCATCCAAGGGGAAGGGGAGGAGTCAAATGATTCACTCGTTAAAAGGTAAGGTGGCGGTTGTGACTGGTGGAGCTCAAGGAATTGGTCGTGCCTCAACCTTGGCGTTAGGCCGTGAAGGAGCGGCTGTAGTTTTCGCTGATATCGATCGAGAAAAAAGCCTTCAACTCGTGGATATGGGCAAGCGTGAAAAACTACGACTCTTTTTTGTTGAAGCAGATGTTGCCTGCTCTCAAGAGGCTGCTAAGGTGGTTCAGAGTGCGACGCAGAACTATGGAGGCGTAGACATTTTGTTTAATAATGTCGGCATTCAACCTTCCAGCTCTTATGTGAATGCCGAAGAGACCTCGGAGGAGCTATGGGATCGAATTCTTGAGGTGAATCTGAAGAGCTATTTTCTGATGGCCAAGTTTGCTATTCCTGAGATGAGACTTCGGGGAGGCGGTGTAATTGTCAATACTGCTAGTGTTCAGGGGTTACAGTCGATGAGAAAAGTTCCTGCTTACGCGGCTAGCAAAGGTGGAATTCTTTCCCTTACGCGCAATCTTGCCCTGGATTATGCTTCGGAGAATATTCGAGTTCTAGCCATCTGTCCTGGTGGGGTTGACACTCCCATGCTACAGGGTGGATTTGAAGCTGGCGGAGGTGATGTTACTGCTTTGAGAACTAAGTTGGACCGTGCCCATCCCCTGGGTCGGACTGCTAATGCTGATGAGATTGCCAATGTTTTACTTTTTCTAGTTAGTAAACAAGCATCCTTTATGACTGGAGAATATGTGTGTGTGGATGGTGGGATCATGGCTAAAGGTAGCTGGGACGACTGAGCCAATGGTTGCTGGATACAAGGGCCGTGGGTCACGCTTGCATTCCAATCCCTCAAGGTTGGATTTCTAGAATTTGTATTTTTCCGAGTTCCGAGTTGATTCTAGCGGAAAGTGACATTTACTTCTTCAAGAATTGGAAAGATGGCCCCGTTGGGCGACTTCAAGATCGCTCGGTATTGGATCCAGCTATGGATCAATGGAAATTGTGAGAGGCTGGAAGGACTGGTATAGTAAGTGTTTTGTCCGCTGAGTCCTGTCCAGGTAGCTTCTTGAAGACCTTCCTTCTGGGGGGCTGTTCGCAACTGAAAGAGCAGAGAACTTCCATGTGGCGTTTGCCCTCGCCAGGCGAGGGCAGCTGGTTGCCGGTTGCCATAGTAAAAGGGGGAAGATGTATAGTCGAATTCGAATCGACGGTCGTAGATATTGCCTAGATCTACCACAGAATCGAAATGGGGACCCCTTACAGGAATTTCTAATCGATCATCTGACCGAAAGCCTTTTGGACTTCCCCAATAGAGGTAAGATTCCGTCACGTGGTCTCCGAATGATCCAATTTGATTAGGATCTCCTTCGGATCTATGGCAAATAATCAGGATGTCCGAGTAGCCGTCGTGATTGAAGTCAGCAATCATGCTGCCCGTACCGGCGTTACTTGGTAATTTGAACATACGGTCGGAACTTGGCCCGGTAGGTCCTCCTAGGTAAATGCGGGTCATGGTGGCCCTACTTGAACCCGAATTGTAACTGGGACATACTAAATCCAGCCATCCGTCTTGGTTGACATCACCTACCGTGACAGTAATGAGTCCTTCGGTTTCGAACTCGGTCCGACCCTTACTCCCGTATTCCTGTTGCGCATTGCCCCAGTAAACGAAGCCGGTGTTCTGTCGAGAGCCTTTGTTAATAGATCGAGTCAGGATCAAATCTAAATAAGAATCTTGGTTAAGATCAGCAATCTCAATGCCGGTCAGCCCTTGACTGTCTGGGATCGAGCTGCGTCGATTCTCTGAGAAGTTTCGGGTTCCATCCGCCCAGTAAATGTGTACTCCTTCGGGACCACCAAAGATCAAGTCTGGCTTACCATCCTCATTAAGGTCGGCGATGTGGGAAGTGCCAAACGATGGAGAAGGGAGTTCTCCTCTCTCGAGCACTACAAATCCCTCGGAGCTTCCCCAATAGATAAAGGCCCCTTTTACTAGATCCTCGGAGCTGGCAGAGTTGCTAAGAACAACATCCAAATAGCCGTCTTGATCGAGGTCGGCAATCGATGCTCCCATACTCCCTACACCCATTAAAGCAGACCGGCGGTCAACGGAAAATCCTTTAGAGTGACCCCAGTAGATAAAGCTTTCCTGACGTCGTCGTACCGTTTCTCCGAAATTGGATACAATAAAATCAACCCAGCCGTCATCGTTGAGGTCAGCCGCGGCCCATTCATAGGGATCCACCGAGGGAAGAGCAAGGCGTTGGCTAGGCGAATACTGACCTTCTCGGTTGCCCCAATAGATGTAGGTAGGCACCACACCTCCCCGAGATCGTGATACGGAGTTCATGAACATGACGTCTTTGTGGCCATCTTGGTTGAAGTCGGCTATCAAGTTGCCAACGGCACCTTGGGTAAAGAGTGAGGTTCGGCGAAGGTCAGAGAACGTTCCATTTTCATTCCACAGGATGATAGAAGGTACATCAAACGAGCGGTGCTCCTTATAGTTGGAGATGATAATTTCTTTAAAGCTGTCTTGGTTCAGATCAGCTAAAGAGACTCCCCAAGCCCCAACCGTTTCGAATTCTTGTCGCCGTTTGGTAGTGAACCCCTGGGCAGTTCCCCAGTAGAGATAGGAATGGGTAAGAGGATTTCCCGCCGTGTGGTGGTTAGTGAAAAAGATGTCGTTATGACCGTCCTGGTTCAGGTCCGCCACTGCACATGCCTTTGCGTTGCTAGTTATTAGTTCTAGCCGACGATTGACCTTGAAACCCTTTAAGTGGTTGAGGTAAACGTAAGAGAGGATTCCTTTACCATTGGCAAAGATAATGTCCAGGAGACCGTCGCCGTTAACATCAGCTAAACTTACCCAGTTGGCTTGGTGAGTCGGAAGCTTGGTGGGTTCTTTAGGGTTAAATCCCTGAGCCCCGCCCCAATAGATATAAGAATCGACATCCGAATTACCGTCGGATCCGTTGTTAGCAAAGACAATATCCAGCCAAGAGTCTTTGTTGAGATCGCCAACCGCTACCGCCGAGGCCCCCAAGGCTGGGAGATCAGTTCTTTGCTGGCCATTGAAGCCCTTCTCAGATCCCCAATAAATCCTGGAGGGTGTCTCATAACCGCCAGAGGCCGCTCGATATTCCCAGAAGCCTGTTGAAAAGGCAAAAATAATATCAAGGGAACCATCCTTGTTCAGATCTGCCACAGCCGCATGTTGGGCTGCCCGACTGGGTAGAGTGACCTTACTAGAAAATGGGTAGAACCCCCATTGAGAAGATTCCTTTTGGGTCTTGAGTTCTTTAATTCCGCCGTAATAAATGAAGGAGTCCATGCCATCCCAGGTTCCATTGGTATAGTTTGCCAAGACCAAATCCATCTGGCTGTCTTGGTTGAGATCTGCGGCAGCGGCATTCTGGGCTCCGTCATTGGGAATGTAGGATATTCGGGAAACATCGAAGTCCTTGCTATTACCCCAATAGATGGTCGCATCCATTTTTTCCCGGTGGGGGTGGGTGTTGGAGAAGACCAAGTCGAGATAGCCATCTTGGTTTAAATCCCAACTGTTAACAAGTTGAATTCGGCCTTGAGAAGACACATACGTATTGGCGCCACCATCTCCAAAACGACCATCGATGAAATCCTGAAAGGTGTGTTCATGCCAGACAAGGGCCACTTTTGGAGGTTGGGAGAAATAAATAAATACGGGGAGTGGAACTAAGAGGAAAGAAAGTATAAACGAAACAGTTACGCTCACTCTTTTTTTCGAATTAAATCGTTGTAAAGAAATCATTTGGTTACTTTCTCTTCAAGAAAATAATTCTTGAGGAGGAGTTTTAGCCTAAGAGGAGTTTATGCCCCCTCTGCTGTCCTACGGCCTGGCCACCTATTCCTTGGAGGGGGAGGATGTATCCTTAGTATACGGACTTGGTCAAGGTTGAAACTACAAACCATCATTATATCCGTTATATCAGCCAAAAATCAAAAAAGGTGAGCTATCACTTCTGATTTCCCATTTATTAAAAATAGTCCAAGGTTTTCTAGGTCTTAAGGTTTACGTAGCTGGGAGATTATCGCTTGAGCCAAACTAGCGATCATGCTATAAGTCGTGCCATGACATGCTGGTGGCTCAGTTTTTACACGCTTCGAAGGGCAAGCCGGCAGGCTGGGTTAGGAGTTGGGGGGACTGTCCGGTGCAATTCTCAATTCTCGCTTTAATTCGCTCTGAAATTTAAATCTAGGTAAAAAAAAGCGATTCCAGGCAAAGTCAAAACGTTTGTGAGGGCTCGGTTGGTCTGATTTTTCTCCCCTGGAAAAAGGAGACTATCACGTGAAGCCGTTAAAGGTTACCTACGTGGAAACACAGGGTGATCCAGTGCCTACCTGGGTTTCAAAGTCCTTGAAGGAACATGGTATTGACCTGAGCATTCACCCCTGTACTTCAGGTCAGGAATTAGCTTTACATGCTGGAGATGCAGATGTCGTTTGGGTTTTTGGAAGTCCAGTGATTACTGCGGATCGACTAGGGACCCTCGCTCGCTGTGAAGCCATCCTTCGCACCGGCAGCGGTACGGACAATATCCCCGTTGAAGCTGCGACCAAACAAGGGATCATTGTGGCTAACACACCTGCTGCTGTTTACGACGAAGTAGCCGACCATACCATCGGGTTATTGTTTGCAGTCATTAGGCAAATCGTTTTCCATGACCGTGCTCTGAGAGCTGGACAGTGGGATCGAAGGGAGAAAATTCATCGTTGGCATTTACAAGGGAATGTTTTAGGGATGGTTGGCTTTGGTCGCATTGCGCGCAGCGTGGCTAAGAAGATGAGGGGTTTTAGTCTCCAGATCTACGTCTATGATCCTTTCATTGATCCGGAATCTTTAGGGCAAGAGTGGATTCGCTCTGTCAACTTGGAGGAACTGCTTTCTCAGTCCAACTTTGTTTCCCTACACTGTCCACTGATGAAAGAAACTCATCACCTGATAGGTGAGTCTCAATTGCGTCTTATGAAGCCGGAATCTATTCTCATTAATACCTGTCGGGGACCAGTTATTGATGAGCTAGCGCTGATCCGCGCTCTTGAAGAGGGTTGGATTGCCGCGGCAGGTCTTGATGTTTTCGAACAAGAGCCCTTGGATTCAAAAAGTCCCTTCCTGGATATGGACAATGTTGTGCTCACGCCTCACGTGGCAGGGTGTTCAGACCGGAGCCAGGATTCTTTTTGGTGCCTTTCTCTTGAGACTTTGATCTCCCTAGCTGAAGGGCGTTGGCCCGAAGCCTACGTAAATCCTGAGGTTAAGCCAAGGTGGTCAATGTCTAATTAGTACTGTTAAGCCTAGTTGACTTTTTCAAGTACGACTATTGAATAACCTGTTGGTTTTTACTTGGAATCATGATGATGAGGAATGGAGAAACTATTTGATACTTCCTGCTAACTCAAAGGAAAGTTTAGCCAATCCTAGGCAGCTAGCCCTGCGTTGTTCAGCCTTGGTTAAACGCTACGCTGGCGTGGTAGCGGTTGACGGACTCCAACTGGAAATTGGTCTTGGAGAGTGCTTTGGTCTCCTGGGGCCTAATGGTGCAGGTAAGACAACAACCCTTGAAATCCTCGAAGGTTTGACCATGCCAGATAGCGGACTTGTAGAAGTTCTTGGGTGCCATTGGGGTAAAGGTAATGACCATACCCTACGCGAACGTCTCGCCGTTCAATTGCAAGAGACCCAGTTTTCTGAACGCTTGACTGTGTTAGAGACGATTTGTTTGTTTCGGAGCTTTTACAAGTATGGGCGGAAGCCCTCAGATATTATTCAACTAGTGGAATTAGGAGAGAAGACGAATTCCCGAGTAGGTAAGCTCTCAGGAGGACAAAAGCACCGACTAGCATTGGCTTGTGCCTTGGTTAGTGATCCAGAGGTGCTGTTCCTAGACGAGCCAACTACGGGCCTGGATCCTCAAGCCAAGTTGAAGGTGTGGGAACTCGTCGGGAAGTTTCGTTCTCAGGGTGGTACTATTCTTCTCACCACTCATTATATGGAAGAGGCCGAACGTTTATGCGATAGAGTGGCTATTATGGATCACGGACAAATAATTGCCTTGGACACGCCAGACGCTTTAGTTGAATCTCTCGGACCGGATCAAATTATAGAATTCAGTCTGGAGGGTTCTGTGAGTGATGGCACGCTTTGCCAGCTGCCTGGTGTGCGGCGTGTTAACAACTGTGAAGGTAGGTACTTGCTAACAGTCTTCCATATTGGTGATGCCTTGACCGCCCTGCTATCGGAGGTGGAGAGGCACGATGCTAAACTGGTTGGCTTGACCACCCATGAGGCTTCCCTAGAGGATGTTTTCGTGAACCTAACAGGAAGAAGGCTTCGAGATGCCTGAACTCGGTAACAACAAGACTAGTGATCCCAAGGCACAGGTCTTTCCAGCCTCCAATTCTGCTCCAATCAATAAGACCGTTGATGGTGTGAACTCCTCCGATAGATTTTCACAAATCAGTAACGACCACTCCATGCATCCACTACTGGAGCTAACCCTTGCTAGAATTCGTGAGTTTGTTAGGGAGCCGGAGGCTGTATTCTGGGTTTTTGTTTTTCCTGTTTTATTGGCTATTGCCCTAGGGATTGCATTTCGTAGCACAGGTCCTATGAAAATTCGAGTAGCGGTAGAGGTCCGAACAGATGTGCCGAGATCGATCGCCAGCCAGTTGAGGGCATTGCTATCGCACAGGAACGATATTGAGGCCGTCTTACTATCTTCTGAGGAAGCCATCCGGGAACTCCAAGCGGGAAGAGTGTCCCTAGTACTAGGCAATTTAAAGGAACCAGTTCTCTCTGAGCGGTTGGCTAGACCGGATAAAATGCCAACGCTCCTTCATTCATGGTTAGAGGCTGTTAAGGTGGGTGATGGCTTCGTTTACCGGTATGATCCCACTCGACCTGAAAGTCAAGTTGCTCGGTTAGCCGTGGATGACGCCTTACAACGTGCTTTGGGTCGAAAGGATGTTGCCAAGATTGGAGATGAAGAAGTTGTTCAATTAGGGGCCCGTTATATTGATTTTTTAATTCCTGGATTGGTTGGGCTAAATCTCATGGGGAGTGGAATGTGGGGGTTGGGATTTGCTGTAGTTCAGACGCGCACCCGAAAATTACTCAAGCTCATGGCAGCCACCCCCATGCGCAGAACACACTTTCTCCTATCGTTTATGTTCTCCCGTCTAAGTTTTTTGGTGCTTGAAGTAGCAGCGTTAGTTGGGTTCGGTTGGCTAGCCTTCCGGGTTTCAGTCCATGGATCCATTTTCGCCTTAGGTATGGTGTCTTTGATAGGAGCTATGACCTTTGCTGGTTTGGGCTTATTGGTAGCTTCACGACCAAGGACTATTGAGGGGGTGTCAGGATTGATGAACCTAGTGATGCTGCCAATGTGGTTACTCTCTGGTACGTTTTTCTCATCCTCACGTTTTCCAGAGTTTCTCCAACCTTTTATTAGGATGTTGCCACTGACTGCACTGAATGATGCTTTGCGGGAGATTATTAACGAAGGGCTCCCCTTAACCTCAAGTTTATCGGAGATCGCAGTGATGTTGGTTTGGGGTGGAGTGAGCTTTGTTCTGGCGCTTAGGTGGTTTCGGTGGCAGTAGTTTGGATTCCGCAAGATGGATTTAATTTTAGAATGAAGCTATTCTAGCTGCTGACATCCGAAGAAATTGAAAGGTGATGGAGAATGTCACAAGAGAGTTGTCAGGAAACAATTCGACTAACGGTAGCGCAAGCCCTGGTCAAGTACCTTCAGGTCCAGTTTAGCAGGCGAGATGGAAAGAATCGTCGCTTTATTCCGTCTATTTTTGGAATTTTTGGACATGGGAACGTAGCAGGTCTAGGGCAGGCCCTTTACGAATATGGTACAGACCTCCCTTACTATCAGCCATGTAATGAGCAATCCATGGTACATACTGCCGCTGGATTCGCCAAGGCGAACTATCGCTTGGCTACCATGGCCTGCACCTCTTCCATTGGTCCTGGCGCGACCAATATGTTGAGTGGTGCGGCAACAGCCACCATTAATCGGTTGCCGGTTTTGTTGCTCCCATCAGACTACTATGTGACTCGGCACCAAGGTCCCGTCCTTCAGCAACTGGAACACCCTGTTTCTGCTGATGTCAGCGTCAACGATTGTTTTCGCCCCCTTAGTAGATTTTTTGACCGTATCTCTCGACCCGAGCAACTATTAACGGCACTTCCCGAAGCCATACGTGTCTTGACCGACCCAGTGGAAACTGGTGCAGTTACCCTGTCTTTGCCTCAAGATGTGCAGGGCCAAGCCTATGATTATCCTGCAATTTTCTTTAAAAAAAGAATTTGGACGATCGACCGGAGAATTCCTGATCCAGAGCGTATTAGAGAGGCGGTGGGTCTCTTGAAGAAAGCTAAGCGACCTATGGTGATTGCAGGAGGGGGTGTTCACTACTCGGAAGCGTGGGATGCCCTGCACCATTTTTCAGAAGCCTTCGGAATCCCGATCGGTGAGACCTTTGGGGGTAAAGGGGCCCTTCGAGAGCACTCTCCTTTGGGCTTGGGAGGATTTGGTGTAACAGGGAGTCCTTGTGCAGGCAAGACCGCAAGCCAGGCGGACTTGGTTATTT
>Ga0310345_10005574_pt1 | contig 11148 bp, 12 predicted proteins | sample HC15DNA20500_MG_FD_204667 | JGI IMG/M metagenome (GOLD analysis project Ga0310345, IMG submission 204667) | Marine microbial communities from station ALOHA, North Pacific Subtropical Gyre - HC15-DNA-20-500_MG | ecosystem: Environmental > Aquatic > Marine > Oceanic | place: Pacific Ocean: North...
CTCCGGATTCGGAACACTGAGGCGCCTCCCACATTCCTTGAGCTGTCTCCTGAACTGAGATGGAATGTAGGGGCGTACTGAGTACGCCCACAAGATAACCTTTGTCGATGGCATATTCCGGGCGCACTCGGTGCGGGCCTCTTGCTGTAGGCAGTAGGCCACACATCCAGCGTCCTTGGCCTCCCCAGTCGCTCATAGAGCGGCCGCTACAAGTCAGTCGTCATATTGATGGGAAGGAACTGCCGAAGGAACGCCCCTGCTCATTCGTCTGGAATTACTGAGTTTTGAGACGCTCTGGGCCGTGAGCCCCAGGATTGAAAGGGGTTTCAGTGAAGGAGCCCTGTAGGGGCGATGTCGTTCGAGCCCGGCCCGAAGGGCGCATGTCTTGTTCTCCATTTCTGTCAGACGGCAAGGGTCACAATTTTCGGTCTGCGGTCTGTGGTCTGCTTCCCCCCGGTCATCCAAGAGTGTTACTCTTTTATTTAGCCGGAGTTATGCACAAATTCGGGCTCGTTGTTAGACTTTTTTGGCCGGCCATGCATCTTGAAGAAACGAGACAAAAGATGATTCGGAGCGAGCAGTACCTTTTGGAGTTGGCACTGCAGGGGGATACGGCCTGCTTTGGTGAGTTAATTGAGAGATGGCAGCGAAGAATTTATGGTTTCATCTGCCGCTATGTCGGCAATGCGGATGAGGCACACGATCTCACCCAGGACACCTTCACCAAGGCCTTCAGCAATCTGGGTCGTCTGTCCGATCCCGAGCGCTTCTCATCCTGGTTGTACACGATCGCGCTCAATGAATGCCGGATGCGGTTTCGCAGACGGCGCAAGATTCAGTTTGTCTCGCTTCCGGAGGAAGACACTGAAGTCGTCCCGATCCACTTGAGAGATCCGGCCGCCTCGCCAGAGGCGAAGCTGGCGGTCAAAGAGGATGTTCAGGTGTTGCGGGAAGCATTTGATCAGCTGCCGGAGGAGCAAAAAGAGGTCATTTTGATGAAGGAATACCAGGATCTGAAATTCCACGAGATCTCTGAAATTTTGGCTATTCCTTTGTCGACGGTCAAGTCACGAATGTACCTGGGTTTGAAAACTCTCAGAAAGCTTATGGAGAATCAATCATGAAATGTGAAGAGGCCCAGCAGGGAATCATCGATGTGCTCTATGGGGAAGAGTTGAACCCTAGAGAAGGCTTTGAGTTTTTCAGGCACCTCGGTGAATGTTCCAGCTGCAACCTGGAGTATCTTGAACTGCTTGAAACCCGTGAAAAACTAGGTGAGTGGAAGATTGAGCAGCAGCAGGAAAAGGGTTTTGAAGCCCCTAATGTTTCAGGTGGGTTTTTCCGGCGCATCCCGTGGTGGCCGCTTCTTCAAAAGGTTGCGGCTGGTGTTCTGATCATGGTGGGTGCCGTCTCCATTGTTCAGTCGATGGGGTACTGGGGCGGAAAACGCCTGGTGGTTTCCCAGCAGCAACTCACCGAGATGGTTCAGGACATGATTGTTTCCCAGCAGCAGAAGGAGCGGGAGTTGATGCTCAGGGCGTTAATCGAGGTCAAGGAAGATATGGAGCTCAGGGAGAGGGATACCTTCGGTCAGATGCGGCAGTACCTGGTGACACTTGAGCAGCGTTATATCGAAAATATCGAGGAAAACAATCACTATATGCGGAACATTCTTTCGCGATAGGAGGGTTTCATGCGTAGTCGTTCAGTCCTATCCATCTTCCTTTTATTCTTTTGTGTGGCAGGCACCACGACCTTCGGGGCCGAGGCTTTTGATCTGGCGATGCTCAAGAGAAATACGCGGATTTTCGAAGGCATAGTCAATGAGGTCATCAAACAGAACTTCCCCAATCCCTTTGCGGTTACAGGGAGAGCGGAAGCCTCCTATTTGCAGGAATTCGGAATCGTTGTGTCTTTGCACTTGAACATAAATCGAGCCAAGATTCGCACCCCCTTTGGCATGGTGACGCCCCTGCAAGATGAGAGGTCGAAGGAGGAGCAGCTCCGGACCCTGAAGGACTCCATGGTGCGATGTCTGGCTGACTACGGAGGGACCTTCAAGCAGCTTACAAGTGGGAACTTCATCGCCATCACCGCCCATGTGGAGGATCGAAACGAGCTGGATTCCACCCGGAATACCATCATCGTCATCATTTCCGCCTCCAAGGAGAATGTGGACTCCTTGACGATGGGCAGGATTTCCCCCCAGCAGTTCCAGGAACGCGTTCGAATTACCGAGTACTGATCCTATGATCGAGTTTTCCAAGCTAAAGATTCGAGGTTCGTTTGGCCAGGAATTGCTGGAGAGGGGTGTGATCTCCGAGGAAGAGCTGGGGACCGCTCTCAATTTACAGACCCAGTCAGGCGAGAGGATCGAAAAACTGCTGGTGGACATCGGAGCGATGTCCGAAGCGGATTTGGTGGTCCATTTGAGTGCCTATCTGGGTGTTCCCTATGTGATTTCTGAGGATTTCCCTCAAGTTCCGGTACTGGAGAACACCTTCTCGGAAAGATTCATGCGCGAGTGTAAATTCATTCCCATTAAATCGGAAGCTCATGAGCAGTTGACGATTGCCATGGCTGACCCTCGCGATACCTCCACTCTGGATACCATCCGCCTCTATACCGTTTTCCAGGATCTGCAGGTCTTTCTGGCCCCGGAAAGCGCCATTCTCGATCTTATCGAGAAGTTTTACGGGAACCAGGCGTCCAGTTTGGGAAGAATCGTGGAAGATATCGACGAGGGAATAGATACCGTCGGTGATGAGGCGGAGGATGTCGAACATTTGAAGGACCTGGCATCGGAGGCCCCCGTGATTCGGTTGGTCAACCTGGTGCTTTCCCGTGCCATCGAAGCCCGCGCCTCGGATGTCCACATTGAGCCCTTTGAGCGGGATTTAAAGGTGCGATATCGAGTCGATGGGATTCTCTATGACCAGGAGTCGCCTCCCAAGAGACTGAAGGCGGCCGTTATCTCTCGGATCAAGATCATGGCCCGACTCAATATTGCCGAGCGGAGAATTCCCCAGGATGGTCGCATCAAGATGAAGGTGCTGGGGAAGGATGTCGATTTGCGGGTTTCCACGCTTCCCACCATGTACGGAGAAAGCGTTGTCATGCGCATCCTGGACAAGAGCAATACCCAGATCTACGACGTGGAGAAACTGGGCTTTTCTCCCCGGATGCACGATCTGTTCGAGGATCTCATTGTGCGGCCTTATGGAATCATCATGGTCACGGGTCCTACCGGCAGCGGAAAAACCACGACTTTGTACGGTGCCCTGACGAAAATTAACCAGCCGGACAAGAAGATTGTGACCATCGAGGATCCGGTGGAATACCAGATCGACGGGATCAATCAAATTCACGTGAACCCGCAGATTGGCCTGACCTTTGCCATGGGACTGAGGTCCATCGTCCGTCAGGATCCCGACGTTATCATGGTGGGAGAGATGCGAGATCTGGAAACCGTGGAAATCGGAATCAGGGCTGCCCTGACCGGACATCTGGTTTTCAGCACTCTTCACACCAACGACGCTCCGGGTGCCGTTGCCCGAATGGTGGATATGGGGGCGGAGGACTACTTATTGGCCTCAACCATCCTGGGAGTCCTGGCCCAGCGTCTGGTGCGAATCATCTGCCCGGAGTGCAAGGAGAGACAGTCGGTAGAGGATAGCTTCCTGGAGGAAATCGGGATTCCCCCGGATGATCGGACCGAGGTTTTCGAAGGGAAAGGATGTAAGGAGTGCGGGCAGACCGGGTATCAGGGCCGGCTCGGTATTTTTGAGTTGATGTTGATGGATGAGGAGGTCCGCCGTCTCATTCTTTCCAATTCCGATGCAACCCAGATCCGGAAAGCTGCCATCCAGGGGGGCATGATTTCTATGCGGGCAGACGGAATCGAAAAGGTAAAACAGGGAGTCACGACCATCTCAGAGGTCCTGAGAGTCACCCAGGATCTGTGAGGACATGGTTCACGTCGGCAAAATCTTGTAGCGGCCGCTCTGTGAGCGGCTTTCCGGGGTTTTTGGTCTGTTGGTCTGTGGTCAGCGGTCAGCGAGTTTAATATGGCTTTTTTTAGATACAAGGCGGTGACGCCGGCCGGGAAAATGGTGGAGGGTACGCTCGAAGCGGTGGACCAGCAAAGCGTGGTGGACCGCCTTCAGACGCAGGGCCAGCTTCCCGTCAAGGTGTTCTCGGGCGAAGAGACCGGATTTCTGAGTCGGCAATTTGAGCTGCCCTGGAAGAAAAAAAGAGTTTCCCAGGCCGAGCTGCTCATCTTCACCCAGGAGCTTTCGACTTTGATTCAGGCAGGACTGACCCTGGATCGCAGTTTGAGAATCCTCGCCAATTTAACGGAAAATGTTTATCTGAGCGAGGTGGTCGGGGAACTGCTGAGTGAGGTCAAGAGCGGTCGTTCGCTCTCGGAAGCGATGGCCAAGTTTCCCCAGGTGTTCCCAAAGGTTTACGTCAACATGGTTAAGGCGGGAGAGATAGGGGGCGCTCTGGATCAGATTTTAGGGCGCCTGGTCGATTATCTCGAAAATGTCGAGGAGCTTCGCAGTTATTTGACCTCCTCGCTGATTTATCCCTGCATTCTGACGTTCGTGGGAGCGGCTTCCATCATCATCATGATGTTTTTTGTGGTTCCCAAATTCTCGGTGATCTTTGAAAACGCCGGGGCCCCGGTTCCTCTCCCCATGGTGATCATGCTGGGAATGAGCGCAATTCTGACCAATTTTTGGTGGCTTCTGCTGGCGGTGGCCATTGGCTTCGGGTACCGGCTGAAGACTCGCCTGGCAACCGAGGAGGGACGCCTCAACTGGGATCGGCGGATGTTGCGACTACCTGTTTTGGGTTCCGTTTTCCAGAAGGTGGAAGTCTCCCGGTTCTGCCGTACCCTTGGAACGTTGCTGAAAAGTGCCGTGCCTCTGATTCAATCCATCAACATCGTCAAGGAAATTGTCAACAACCAGGCCATTGCCACGACCATGGATGCCATCAAATCGGGTATCAAAAAGGGTGAGGGGCTGACGGCTCCCATTCGGGAAGCACAGATTTTTCCCAGCTTCGCGCTGTACCTGCTCGAGGTGGGAGAGGAAACGGGAAAACTGGACGACATGCTGCTGCAAATCGCTGAAACCTATGACCGTGAACTCAGGTTGTCGCTCAAACGGCTGGTGGCCATGTTTGAGCCGGCCATTATTTTGATCATGGGAATCATAATCGGGGTGATGGTGGTGTCCATGTTGTATTCCATCTTCAGTATCAACGATGTTCCGCTGTAGAGGAACAAAAGAACAATGGAGCAATAGAGCTATGGAACGAAGCATGAAAAACAGGTCGGAGGGTTTCAAGCGAGACCGATGGGGCCGGGAGCAGGGGTTTTCTCTGATTGAATTAATTGTCGTGCTGGTCATTCTGGGGCTCCTGGCCGGAGTCGTGGGCCCCAGGCTGTGGAACCGGGTGGGTGAGAGCAAGGCGCAGGTGGCAAAGCTGCAGATCGCAGAACTGGGAAACGCTCTGGCCTTGTATCGGTTCGATGTGGGCCGCTATCCAACCAACGCTCAAGGGTTGCAGGCCCTGGTCGAAGACCCGGGAAATTCCAACTGGAGCGGACCCTATCTAGCAAAGAACAATGTTCCCAAAGATACCTGGGGTCGCGATTATCAATACCGCTTTCCCGGTGACTTTGGCGACTACGATATCTGGAGTTTTGGTTCGGATGGGGAAGAGGGCGGTGAGGGAGATGATGCGGATGTCAACTCCTGGGAGTGATCCCTCTTCAAGAAAAGGCTTCAGCCTTTTCGAGCTGTTGATCGTGCTGATCTTGGTAGCGCTGGCCGCAGGCATGGTGATGCCCTCTTTTTCAAGAGGCCTGAGAGGGCTGGAACTTGAAACCGCGGGGCGGGACCTGATTACTCGAATGAAACAGGCACGCTCCCGTGCCATCGCCAGACAGGAGGTCTTCCGCATCATCCTGGTGTCCAGTCAAGAGAGTCCGGATTATTACGTTCTGGCCAACGAATTCGAGCAGGAACAGCGCCGGTTTTTACTCCCTGAAAGGGTTTCCGTCGCAGTCCAGGAGGAGCAGTTCGAAGGGCCTCTGGTGAGAGTCAATTTTTATCCCAACGGCAGGAGTTCGGGGGGATCCTTTTACCTGCAAAACGAGACCCGGGAAATCGAAATCTGGGTGGATCCGATCACCGGCTTCGCCCGGGTGTTAAAGGAGGAATTCAACTGAGCACTGGCCGTTGATTGGCAACTTTATGACTGTGAGAAGTACTCGTGGGTTCACTCTTCTGGAGATCGTGGTGGCCCTGGCCATCCTGGGGATGGGTGTGGGCGTGGTGATGCAGATCTTCGCGGGAGGGCTCAAGAACATTCACCGCATCGATATGGCTCATCAGGCCATGAATCATGCCGAAAACGTCATGAATGAAATCCTCAGCAACGAGGCCGTTCGAGGAGAGATGTCGTTTTCCGATGATCTGGATGAGGAGTTCGCCTACACGGCCGAGGTGCGGAACTGGGAGGCGCCGGACGACGAGTTTGGGATTGACATCGTCGAACCGGGTGCTTACTTGCTGAGCATTCAAGTAGACGTTCATTTCAAAAATAATCGTAATGGCAAGCTGTACCGAACGGTATGCCTGAAAACCGTTCCCAAAGAAACCGCCGGTCCTAGGCGCAACCCCCCTGCGGACGCCATTCGCCGTCTTTTCGGTACCCAGCAATGAGCATTATTTCCAGGAGCCAGGAGCCAGGAGTCAGGAGTCAGGAGGAACGCGCTGGGCGAAGACCAGCGGCCAGCGGCTTCACTCTTCTGGAATTGATCGTCGCTTTCACCATCCTCAGTCTCATGGCCGGTGTCGTTTTTTCTTCTTTTCGACTGGCCTTGAATAGTTATGAGAAAAGTCAGGAACGTCTGGAGTTCGAGGCCAGACGGAGGGTGCTTCAGGATCTGATCAAGCGACAGATCGGCTCTTTGTATCCGGTCCGGCCCTCGGCATCCTTTATAGACATCCAGCAGGCTGCGGCCCAGGGACAACAGTTGCCTGCTTTTACCCGGATTCCTCTGTTTCACGGAACTCCCGACTCGGTGACCTTCGCCACCGTCGCCCCGTTGATGTTGCAGGAGAATCCAGGCCTGACCATCGTTCGTTACGGACTGGCACAGGACGAAGCTGGGGACTTTTTTCTGGGAGCTCTGGAGGCCCGCTACCTGGGAATGGGTAGCTTCATGGCCATGGTGGATGCGCCCGATGGGGATTCGCTTCCCCTGATCGAGCAGGTCACCGATCTGGAGTTCATCTACTACGGATACAACCCTGAGTCCGAGAGCTATGAATGGGCGAACTACTGGACCGGGGAAGAGATGTCGGCCGTTCCCCAGGCCATAAAAATTAGCTATGACGAGCACCACCTAATTGTCCCTATCAATGCCAGTTTCTTTGGGACTTAGGTGAGGCAGGGGTTTCAGAGGTTAATCCAAAGATGAGTGGATTTAAATTCTTCCACAATTCGGAAGGGGCCGTTCTGGTGGTGGTCCTGTGGGTAATGATGGCCATGAGCATGCTGGCGCTCTCGTTTTCCACCTCGATTCGCACCGAGGTCGACGCCGCCCGAAATGTGGTAGACCAGAAAGAATCCTACTACCTGGCCCGTGCCGGGATTGAATATGCGATTTACAAAGCCATCGAAGCCCAGACGGCATTTGCTCGCATCCAGCAGAGACGAGAGGGGGATTTACAAGCCATCCCTCCGGTTTTAACCGGCTATATCGACCTTCCCCTGGCTCGTGGAGGTGCCCGGGTGCAGATCGGTGATGAAACCGGCAAGATGAATGTAAACCTTGCGCCCGGTTATCTCCTTTACAATCTTTTGATCATGGTCGGCCTTGAAGAGGCGGAGGCCGACATGATCACCGATTCCATTGAGGATTGGCGGGATCGGGATGATTTGAACCGACTCAATGGTGCCGAGAGCAACTATTACCAGGCACTCCAGGAACCCTATTTGGCCAAGAATGGCCTTTTTGATGTTCCCGAAGAGCTTCTTCTGGTCCAGGGAATCACACCGGAAATCTATTATGGCCACAAAGGCACGACCCAGGATGGAGCACAAATCGAGTACTACGCTCTGCAAAAGTATTTGACCACCTTCACCACCACCAATCGCATCAACGTCAACTCTGCTCCCCTGCCGGTATTGGCGGCAATCCCGGGCCTGGATTTCAATGTTGCCACGGAGATCGTCGCCATGAGACAGGAGGCGCCCATCACTAATGTCGCGGAGATCATGGAAAGAATTCCCGGGATCCCGACGGAAGCCTCTCGTGTACTCTCCACCGTTCGTTCCAATGTGTATACTTTGGTCAGCGATGGATATCTCGATGATTCAGAGGTGATAGGCCGTATCCGCTGCGTGGTACGGGTGGATCCAACTTCCCCGAAAGGCTATTCGGTCCTGTACTGGAACGAATCGAACATAGAACTGTGATGGAGACCATAAATCAATGTGCAGGGGCGCACGGCGGTGCGCCCTTTGGGTCAGTCGGCAGGGTCGTACAGAAGCACGGTCTTCCGGAAATGTGGGAGGCGCCTCAGGCGCCGAATCCGTGGCGGCCTCTGGAAAACTTCGGAGCTCCGAAGGAGCGGTATGTAATGGCCTGGGGCGTGAGCCCCAGGATTGAAGGTATTAAAAGGATTTGAGCCCTGAAGGGGCGACGTAAAAAGCACACAACCAGACAGAGTAAAAGGCGTAATATCAGGTCATAACCGAACCAACGAACAAACGAAAAAACCATGTTCTACCTTGATTCAGCTGTGGGCGTCGAAATTCGTGGCAACCGTCTTACCTTTGCCGTGGTCTCCAAGGGGCTCCGGGGATACGTTCTCAGAAGCTGCGATCAGATCGAAAACTACCGGGAATTGCCGCCTGGGGAGCTGTACTCCTGGGTTGAGAAGTTCGAGGAAGTCGACGGCCTGGACCGGGACAATATCATTTTGGGCCTTTCCCGGGATCAGGTGGTGGTTCGGGAGATTGAACTGCCCCTGGACGTGGAAGAGAATCTGGCTCAGGTGGTGCAGTTTCAGCTACAGAAATTTGAGCCGGGGGAAGAGGAGCAATCCTGCAGCGATTATGTGGTGCTTGAACGGAATGTCCAGACCAACAAGTTGCTGGTTCAGACCATCATGGTCCCCCGGGAGTACCTGGAGGAACGTCTCAATGTTTTTCGTGAACTGAACCTCTACCCGGCCGCGATTCGCATCTCAGGTGTCGGTCTGTTTCATGTCTTTTCAGTACATGAAGACGGGTATCCCCAGAAGGCTCCTCATCTGGTGGTGGCCATCGATCCGGATGGGATGGAGTTGGTTCTGGTTACGGGTCCCGAGCAGTTCTTCTCGGAGAAGATCCTCGTATCTCCGGAGGATTTGACCTTTGAGTGGATATTGGAAGAGCTGGATCGATTTTTCTCCCATCTGGATCTGGTCTGGGAGGGACTGGACAAGATCTATCTGAGCGGTCTCCTGGCAGAAGATTTCATCGAAGGGTTCCGTGAAAAATTTGATGACTGCGAGTTGTTGTCCGAAAAGCTTAATCTGAAGAAGCAGGGAGTCATTTCGACTTCCAGAACAGCCGACTGCGTGGGTGCTATCGGCCTGGCCATTTCCGGGATCAGGAAATCCCGTCCCGGAAAAATAAACCTGATTCCCCGTGAAAAGCGCGTGATTGCTGAAAGACCCAGTCTTGTGACCTCGCTGGTGTTGGCAGGGTTGTTGGCTATCATGGGTTTGGCCGTGATGACGCGGGAGTATGTTCAGCAGCGGCAGCTTCTTGACCAGGTTGAATCTCAGATTCAGCTTCTCCAGCCCGAAGTAGACCAGACCATGGGTTTGAGAAGCGATATGGAAGACAGCCTGGATGAGCTGGAGGCACTTCAGGGTTTTATGGAAGGCCATCAGACGGTTCTTACAGTTCTCAAGGAGTTGACGGAAAAAATACCAGATGATTCCTTTTTGCAGAACGTGAATATACAGGGAGATCGGGTCACCTTGAACGGCTTTTCTGGTTCCGCTTCGGCATTGCTGAAAACACTGCTGGATTCCCAGTCTCTGGAGAGCGTGGAGTCACGCTACATTACCCCGGACCGCAACCGACAGGATGGAGAAAGATTCAGCTTTGAAGCCAGGGTTCGGGCGAATCCTTCAAAGGATTAGTGAAAATGAAAAAACTAATGAAGCGGGATCAAAGAGCCTTGATCGTCCTCGGCGGCGTTGGATTCGTGATTTTGGTGGTAATGGGGGTGATCCTCCCCTTTTATGATGCCACGGCTCAGGTGGAAGACGAACTTGAAAAGAAGGAGGAGCTGCTGGAGCGCTACATACAGGTCCTTCAAGAAGAGGGGATGTATGGACCCGAACTGGGCAATCTTGACCGGGCGCTGGCCGCATACCGCCAGAGGTTGCTCGACGCCCAGGAGACGGGCCTGGCGACCATTCAGCTGGAGGAGATCGTGCGCGGTCTGGCAGCTGAAAACGATATTCGAGTGACTCGCAGCAACCCTTTGCAGGAGCGGGAGGTCGGTGAGGACTACGTCAAGGTTACCCTGCAGATCAACCTCCAGAGCGACATGCTGCAGCTGGCCAACTTCCTGTACGCTCTTTCTGCTCATCCCAAATTCTTCATGGTGGAGAATTTTTTCCTCAATAGTTTTCGTTCCAGGGAGCAAGTGCGCATCCAACCGCGCATGAATGTTTCCGGGTTCATTCAACTTTTTTAGGATGTTGAGCATCAATAGTGGGTGGAACAGATGAAACGACGGGTTGTTTTCATCAACTTTTTTATACTGATGGGTATTGGCTTGATAGCAATGCGATTCATTTCCGCCTGGGAGAATTTCGAGAAGGCCTACAGCCTCGAGCGAATTGTCAGCCGGACGGAAGGGCGGGACGCACCTTTCTCGGGTATCGAGCCGATGAGTCCCTCCCTGCCTTTTTCTGATTTCATCGTCATTTCAGAGAGGAATCTTTTCTCAGAGGATCGGCGTCCCCCGGCAGTTGAGGAGGAGGAAGGAGAGGGGGCTGAAGAGGAAATCGTAGAAGAGGAACCTCCAACCTGGACCGACCGGCCCTTCCTGCATGG
>Ga0310345_10005575_pt1 | contig 11144 bp, 11 predicted proteins | sample HC15DNA20500_MG_FD_204667 | JGI IMG/M metagenome (GOLD analysis project Ga0310345, IMG submission 204667) | Marine microbial communities from station ALOHA, North Pacific Subtropical Gyre - HC15-DNA-20-500_MG | ecosystem: Environmental > Aquatic > Marine > Oceanic | place: Pacific Ocean: North...
CCGGGGCCGCTGGCGAGGAGATTACCGATACAGGCGGAAAAGAGGAACCAACAGAATAATGCCAACTTACGACTACCAGTGCGATGCCTGTGATCACTGTTTTGAACTGTTCCAGAGAATCAGTGCTCCGGTAAAACGAAAGTGTCCCGAGTGTGGACGGTTGAAGCTGCGACGGCTTTTTGGAACGGGTGCCGCGATTCTCTTCAAGGGCTCCGGATTCTACGAGACCGACTACCGCAGTGACTCTTACAAGAAGAGTGCCGAGGCGGACCGCAAGGCCGAGACGACCTCCAACGAGAGTTCCTCGGACAAGAAAGGGAGCGAAAGCAAGAAACCGAAGGCTGAAAAAAAGACCACGCCGAAGCCTGACAAGGGAGCTTCGTCTGACGGATCTGGCTGAAATCCTGGAATTGTTGACCACTTGTCGCAAAATTCATGACGGGTAACTAGAATAACTGCCGGTGTTTTGCCGACTATGTTTTTTGAGATGGATCTGATGATCTGCTCCGTCTGCCAGAGCGAGTTTGATGAGCAGGAAACGCTGGCGCTGCCGTTCTGCTCGGAACGCTGCCGCCATGTGGACCTGGGACGCTGGCTCAACGAGGAATATGGGATTCCCGTTGACGACGGGATACTGGAGAATGAAGTCAGCTAGGCAGTGATGCCCGGTTGATCGTAAATCTGGACAGCTTGCTATTTGTACCTTTGAAAATCAGGAAAGATCTCCATGGCCGTTTCCCCGACAAGTAGTAGTTGTGATTCGAGTTCCTGTTGCGGAGTTTCTCTGCTGGGCCGGGCCTTTGGTGTCTCGATTTCGATTCCCGTGCTGATCCTGTCAGTGGCCGCACTGGCTGTGATCCCGCTTGGCTGGCAGCTGGGTGGCATGCTGTTTGTTGGTTCAGAAGCAATGGAAAACGAGATCGATGAGAATCCGTTGCGTGACCTGGTGAAGGCCAAGAGCCAGACCGGTTTCATCTCACCGGTGAATGACCAGTCCGCGTCGCAGTCGGGGTGGGTGCAGGAACAAGAAGAAAATGCATCCTCTCTCTGGTCGGGGCCCTGGAACGGGATCACACGTAGCCTGGCACCAGAACGAGGTACGATCAGCGGTGTTTACACGGAACTGGTAGAACCTGCCACGAAGTTCTTTGACCGGGATGCGGGCTGGAATGAGCTCGCCCTTTATACTCTTGGTGGACTCTGGACACTGCTTGTCTATGCCCTCTTTGGAGGTGCTATTTCCCGGATTGCCGTTGTCCAGCTGGGGCGAGGAGAACGTGTCTCGTTGACCGATTCCCTGAGGCATTCGATCCGCAAGTTACGGTCCTATTTCATGGCACCCCTGTTCGTGATCATTGCCAGTATCCTGCTGGCCCTGCTGATTACCGTTCCCAGCCTGTTGATCCGGGCCAGTGGCTGGGGAAGCGTGGCGGTGGGTGTTATCTGGGTGATTATCTTGATCCTGGCTGCTGCGATGGCAGTCCTGCTGGTTGTCCTTTCTTTCGGCTGGCCCTTGATGTGGGGGGCAATCAGCGCCGAGGAGACCGGGGATGTCTTCGAGGCGACCAGTCGCAGCTTTTCTTACACGATCCAGCGGCCACTGAAATATGCCTGCTACGTGATCGTGGCACTGATTATTGGTGGCCTGGGCTGGTGGCTGGTGGACCTGGTGACAAACCAGGTGGTAGATCTGGCGCTCTGGTCGGCCTCCTGGGGCGGAGGCTTTGAGAACGTTAACGCTCTCGCTTCTGAATCCGCTACTCTTACCAGTTCAGGGGCGATCGGAGCCAATATCATCAACTTCTGTAACGACGTGGTGAGATACCTGGTGGTCGCTTACACGTTCAGTTTCTTCTTTGCCGGCTTTGCAGCCATCTACCTGCTGCTGCGAAAGGATGCAGACCAGACCGAACTGGACGAGGTCTACATGTCCAGCGAGGAAGCCCAGTTCGAGCTTCCCCAGCTTCACGAGCCGGCAGAATCGGAAGCATCTGCCAGTGAAGAGGAAGCCGCTGGCGATGATGAGCCTGCTGGCGAGGACGAGGACACTGGCCAGGACGAGGACACTGGCGAGGAAGAAGCCTAGGGAGAACCGCCCGCGCCGAGACTTCCCTGGCTGAGGATCTGTACCAACTGGCTGGTGAATTCGCCGTTGCCAAGGACCTGGTCAAAGCCGGCATCGCGAGCCGATTCCAGCAGCTGCTCCTGCACATGGGGACCAAAACCTACCAGCCAGGGTCGCGGCTGGTACTTCCCGGCCGCCTCCGTTATTTCCCCGGGAGAGAGTCCAGGACAGGTGAGGTCGACCAGGACCAGTTCGGTGCCAGGGGTCTTGAGTTGATCGATAAGCTGTTCGGTACTGCTGAGCGTGAAAAGCTCAAGCCCCTCCTGCTCGGCGGCACCACGTGCTCGCGAGGGAAGTAGCAGGTCACGTGAGAGAAGCAGGATACTCATCGGCGTTCCCGGCTGCGAAGTGAGAGGAGAGACCGCGTGGAGAGACTAGATCGCTTCCGGCCCGACCACGTCGCGGTCGACCTGGTAGGCCTCGCCCATCGGCAGTACGAAGATCTTCCCGTCTCCGATGGTTCCTTCCGGCCCGGTCCGTGCGGCAGAAACAATTGATTCAATCGTTCTCTCAACAAAATCGTCATTGACAGCGATCTCCAGGGTGATCTTCCTTAACAGGTGCGTCTTGTACTCCATTCCTCGATATAATGCCGTCTGTCCTCGCTGCCGGGCATATCCCTGGGCATCACAGACCGTCATCCTCTCGACACCGATATTTGTCAGCGCAGCCTGGACCGCCTTGAGCTTGGTCGGTTGAATGATTGCCACGATCATGCGCATGGTGAGGACCAGTGGAGATTGGCCAGTTGCCCTGTGTGCCGGGACAGGTCATCTCTGTCCAGTGTATCAGAACAGCGTGATCGTGTGACAGGAATCAAGAACAGCCACCAGAGGTGTCGAGCGGATGAGAATACAAGAACTCCCTTCCCGGGTGAGAGCCTTTTTCCAGCTGGAAGGGCCGGCAGAATTTCTTGGTGGCGCTGGTGGGTTTAGCGGTGCCTGCTTCTGGAAGCTCCAGCAGGGAGACGAGTGCTGGGGCATTCGTCGCTGGCCCCGGGAGCATCCGACGGTGTCCCGCTTGAAATGGATCCACGCGGTACTGAAGCACTCACATGGCAAGGGGTTTCCCTGGCTGCCGGCGATGCGGACCTCGCCCGCCGGGGAGAGTTTCATTCAGGATTTGGGTTATCTCTGGGAATGCAGTTGCTGGATGCCCGGAACGGCGGCCCTGGGTGAGGACCCCAGCTCCCAGCGGATTGCCACGGCGATGGAGGCACTGGCGAGGTTCCACCAGTCGGTCGAGGAGTTTCTGCCGGACCAGGGACGTCAAACGGTGCCCGCTGTGGAGAGCCGCGACATGTTTTTCAGGCAGCTTGCTACAGGCATGCTGGACCAGATCCAGTCCTCCCTGCCAGCCAGTGACTGGCCCGATCTGAATCGCCGGGCGAACCAGTTCGTAGAGATGTTCAGCCGCTTCAAAGGACAGCTGGAGCAGCGGTTTGTTTCCGCAACAGGGATCCGCACGAGGTTGTTTCCCTGTCTCAGGGACATCCGGCAGCAGCACGTACTTTTTGTTGGTGACCAGGTTTCTTCCTTTATTGACTTTGGAGCGATGCGGATCGACTCGGTGGCCACGGACATCGCCCGTTTACTGGGGAGTGTCTCAAGGAGTGGAGAGGAGAAGTGGTCCATCGGTTTCCAGGCTTACCAGGCAGTCTGCCCGCTGGAGGATGAGGAGCTTGAACTGGTAGAAACACTGGAGCTTGCCAACCGGGCAATGTCGGGGCTACAGTGGCTTAGTTGGATTCTGCTGGAGGGCCGACAATTTGAAGACCGACAGGGAGTTATCAGCAGGCTTGATGAGTTATTGTTCTCTGGTCCGATCGATTGACGAACAGAGGCGATCGAGCCTCAACTTTGCCATTCAATGACAATTCACTAGAATAGAGCATCCGGCTTGGGTACCTGGTGATCGTTCTTCAAGGCCACGCACGGAACATTGGCTTGTCATGAATTTTCATTTTCCATCTCGCCTGCTACTGGCAGCCCTGCTGCTGTGCTCTGGAGTCCTGTGTGCCAGCGCGGATGCCCAGGACGAGAGCGAACCGCCATCGCTCGATTTTGCCGGCCAGTTCGGGGGCGATCCGTTTGCCTCGGACGAACCGCAGGTCAAGCTGTCGGCCACCTTCGAGTTGATCGAGGGAACGCGCGAGGGCCGCATCAACGTGACGGCGGAGATTCGCGAGGACCAGCATGTTTACTCCGTCAACCAGAAAAAGGGAGGGCCGACCAAGTCGACGATCACGGTTGTGGAAAACCAGGGGGTCGAACTGACCGGTTCCTTCAGGACCGACTCCTCTCCGGAGGTGAAGTCCTTCCCTGATATCTATCCTGGTTTGCAGATTGAAGAGCACCATGGAACGGTGACCTGGTCAGCTCCTATCCGGCTCGAGGAGGGGCTTGAGAGCGACTCGCTGTTGATTTCTGTCCAGTACGACGGTCTCTCCTGTACCAACCAGGAGGATGGTGCGGGGGCCTGTATCCCCCAGGACCTGGTGGCGACAGCCAGTTTTGATGGGTTTTATCTGGCGAGTGAGGTTGTCGACCAGGGTGTCGCTTTTGACCCGGCAAAGGTGACCCTGAATCGCAATATCGAAAGTCAATCGCTCGGCCTGGTGTTACTGCTGGCCTTTGCCGCCGGTTTCATTCTCAACTTCATGCCCTGCGTCCTGCCGGTTCTTGGGCTGAAGATCATGACGTTTGTCGAGCAGGCGGGGGAGAGTCGCCAGAGGATCTTCATGCTCAATGTCTGGTTTTCCCTGGGAATGTTGTTGGTGTTTCTGATTCTCGCCACTCTGGCCCGGGTAATTAGTCTTGGGTGGGGGGCCCAGTTCAGCAGCTTGACGTTTAACGTTGTGCTGGTTGCGGTGGTCTTTGTTTTTGCCCTGAGCTTCCTCGGGATCTGGGAGATTCCGATCCCCGGGTTCAGTGTCAGCACCGGGGCAGGTACCCAGGGAGAAGGGGCGGTTGGTGCCTTTGCCAAGGGGATGTTCACCACGGTACTGGCGACCCCCTGTAGTGGGCCGCTGCTGTTTCCAGCACTGACCTACTCGGTCTCTCAGCCAGTACTGATCACCTACCTGGGTTTCACCATGGTCGGCCTCGGAATGGCCTTTCCCTACCTGATGATCGGTGCATTTCCGCGGCTGATTGGGTTCCTGCCCAAACCGGGGGTCTGGATGGAGACATTCAAGCACATCATGGGATTTGTCCTGCTGGGAACGGTCGTCTGGCTGCTAACGATTGTCGCCACGGTCTCCTTGCAGATGGTCGTTCCGCTGATCGGTTTCCTGTTTGCTCTCTGGGGAACCTGCTGGTGGTATGGAAAAGTACCGTTAACCCGTGGCCGAGCTGCTCGCATGAGGGCACTGGTGGAGGGCGGGTTATTTTCTGCCGTGGTGGGCTGGTTGATGTTCAGTGAAGCGGCACTCGGTGGAATAATGGAATCCCGTTTCAAGCAACTTGTGGACCGTGAAGTGGCGACCCGTCTCGATAATTCTGACGAGCCGACCGGACCGGTGGATCCTACTGGCGAACTGCAGTGGGAGCGATATTCCGTTGACCGATTGACAGAACTCACCGCTCAACAAAAGACAGTCTTTATTGATTTCACGGCTGACTGGTGACTGACCTGCAAGACCAACGAGGCGGTCGCCTTGAACGTGGAAAAAATGAAGGTCTTTGTCGAGGCCCATGACATCGTGATGATGAAAGCGGACAAGACAAAAAAATCCGATTGGCCGGAGATTGACGAGCTTCTGATCAGCCTGGGTAACCCGTCCAGGCAGATTCCCTTCTATGCGATCTTCCCGGCCGGGCGGCCCAATCAGCCGATCGTGATGAATGGCGTGTTTACCTCGCCAGGCGCGTTTATCAAGAAGCTCAAAGAGACGATCCCGAAGACGGCTGGCACCGAGACAGCTGCCGGGGAGCCAGGTGGCTAGGACCAGCTGGCACCGGAACCGCCACTCTTGATCTCACCCAGCTTCCAGCTCTCCAGGCCCTCGCGCTTCAGGATCCGCTGGATGTTGTCGGCATAGTAGTTGCTGACCACCAGGACCAGGCCGATGCCAAGGTTAAAGACGCGGTCCATTTCCTCGTTCTCCACATCGCCAAGCTGCTGGATCCACTTGAACACGGGAGGGATGTCCCAGCTGTCCCGGGCCAGTTCGGCGTGAACTCCCCCGGGAATGATTCGTTCCAGGTTCTCCTGGATGCCGCCCCCGGTCACATGGGCAATCCCGTGAACGACGTTCTTGACCGTGTAGTGCTTGAGAATCCTGCGGATCGGCTGGGAATAAATTCGAGTAGGTGTGAGAAGGATCTGGCCCACCGACTTTCCAAATTCCTCCACACGGCTTCTTACCGTGAGGCCGGCAATATCAAAGACGATCTTGCGGACCAGGCTAAAACCATTGGAATGCAGACCACTGGAGGCGACTCCAATCACCACGTCCCCGGGCTCCATTTGCGAGCCGTCGATCAGGTCGTCTTTTTCAACAATACCGACACAGAAGCCTGCCAGGTCGTAGTCCCCCTTGCGATACAGATCCGGCATGATCGCGGTTTCTCCACCCAGCAGCGAACAGTCGGCATGCACGCATCCATCACTGATTCCCTGCACGATCTGTTCAAGTCGTTCCGGGTCATCCTGGGACATGGCAACGTAGTCGAGGAAGAAAAGTGGCTCGGCTCCACAACAGATGATGTCGTTGACACACATCGCCACCAGGTCAATTCCGATCGTGTTATGAATCCCTGTTCGCTTGGCAACCTGCAGCTTGGTTCCCACTCCATCGGTCCCGGAGACCAGAACCGGCTGCTTGTAGGTGCGGGCAAACAGCCCCTGGTTGAAGTCGACCTGGAAGAGTCCTGCGAAGCCACCCTCCAGTTCCATCACCCGAGGCGTGAAGGTGCGCTGCATCAACCGTGGCAAGCGTGCCATCGACTGCCGGTAAATGTCCAGGTCAACGCCGGCATCTTTGTAAGTTGCTTTACTCATTACTGTCCTGCCAGAGCGATCAAACCGTCTACCTGCTTATCCTAATGGATTTGTCGGGCCGGTCGAAGCGGTGCAGGGCATCATCTGCCGAACTCGTCTCTGACTCGTTGAACTCCTATAATTGGGTTCTGCGAAGCGATCGTGGAAAGCGAGAGGATTTCACGGGACATTCAGTACGAGGATCTCTGCCTGTGGGCACAGCAGAATCTATTCGGTGGTCCAGTTTTCGTGTTGGTGAGCTGGATTGCCCTGATGAAGTAATCCTGATTCGCCAGTTGCTCGAAGGGCACGCTGGCGTGATCCAGTTGGAAACAGACGTTTTTCATCACCGGCTTAACGTCCGCTACCGGCCCCAGCTGTTAAGCGGCGAGGAACTGGTCGAGATGCTGGCCCGTGCTGGAATGACAGCCCAGCCCTGGGACGATGATTTCCAGTCTTCCGCACCTGGTGCCTGGCAGCAGCATGGCCGTAGTTGGATGACGCTGGCCTCGTGTTTTTTCCTCCTCGCCGCAGTCCTTCTCCACCTGCTAACCAACCTGGGCCAGGGACTGCGAGGCTTCATCGGCCAGTCACCAGATACAGCCAGTGTCGCCTTGCTCTCGATATCGATTACCGCTGGCCTGGTGCACCTCTTTCCTCGCGCCCTGACCGCCCTGCGGTGCCTGCGGCCGGATATGAACCTGCTGATGATTATTGCTGTCAGCGGGGCCGTGGCGATCGGGCAGTGGTTTGAAGCGGCCACGGTCACGTTCCTGTTTGCCCTTTCGCTTTGGATTGAACAGAGGACGATGTCCCGGGCTCGTGATGCAATCGAGGGTATGGTCCAGCAGACGCCGCGAGTTGCCAGGTGCCTGGAGAACCCGGGTGGGCAGGTCAAGGAGATCCTGGTGCAGCGGGTTGTGCCTGGCCAGCGGGTGGAAGTCTGGTCTGGAGAACGCGTTCCCCTTGACGGAATTATCGTCCAGGGAGAGACCCACCTGGATCAATCACCGATCACCGGCGAGTCTCTCCCGGTTGCCCGGGGTGAGGGAGAAGAGGTTTTTGCCGGGACGCTGAACGTGGAATCCACGATCCAGCTGGAAGTCACTCGCCGGTCAAGTGAATCCATCCTGGCTCGCACCTTGCGACTGGTGGAGGAGGCCCAGGCTCGTCGGGCACCGATCGAGAAATGGATTGATGGTTTTGCACGTCGTTATACTCCCCTGGTGATGGCCCTGGCCCTCGGTATCATGCTTTTTCCGCCACTCCTTTTCGGCCTCTCCTGGGACCAGTGGTTTTATAACGGCCTTGTCGTCCTGGTAATTTCCTGCCCGTGCTCGCTGGTCATTTCCACCCCGGTGGCGATTGTCGCGGGGCTTACTTCTGCCGTTCGGCGAGGGATCCTGGTCAAGGGTGGGCAATACCTGGAAGCGATTGCCACGTTGGACTCGTTTGCCTTTGACAAGACAGGCACGCTGACAGAGGGCCAGCCGGTGGTCCGGCAGCTGGTGCCCGCGGAAGGAGTAAACGCATCGGAGTTGCTCGAGGTTGCAGCTGCCCTGGAATCGACAAGTCGTCATCCGCTGGCAGAAGCGGTCGTGAGCCATGCCCGCGAACAGGGAGTTGAATTTGAACCGGCAGTGCAGTCCAGTACGTTTCATGGTCGTGGTATCGAGGGGATCGTGGATGGTCAACCCTGTTGGATTGGTAAGCCTACCTGGGCAGCGGAACGTGCTCAGTTACCAGCGGAGGTGGAGAGGATCCTGGAAAGGATGCACCAGGAAGGCCTTTCCGTGATGGTGACCGGATCGGACAGGAGAGTGCTTGGTGTGCTCGGAGTGGCCGACCAGTTGCGCCCGGAGGTGAAAGAGGTGGTGAGAGAGCTTCACCAGGCCGGCGTCTCTCACCTGGTGATGTTGACAGGAGATAGCGCCTCCGTTGCCGAGGCAGTTGCTCGAGAGGTGGGCCTGGATGGCTACGCATCGGGACTCCTGCCGGAAGAAAAAGCAACCGAGATAGAGCAACTCCTTTCCAGCCATGGCAAGGTGGCAATGGTCGGGGACGGAGTGAATGACAGCCCCGCCATGGCGTCAGCCACGGTTGGCGTCTCAATGGCCGCGATCGGATCGGACCTGGCAATCGAGACCTCCGACATTGCCCTGATGTCAGACAACCTCACCCTGCTGCCCTGGCTGGTTGAACATTCACGACGTACGCTTCGAATCATCCGGCAGAACACCGTCTGCTCGATCCTGCTCAAGGTTGCCTGCCTGGCAATCACGCTTGCCGGTTTTGGCTATCTCTGGCTGGCGATTGTCGCCGATGCAGGCGCGACCGTGCTGGTCACTTCCAACTCGCTGCGGCTGTTTGGTCGCTAGGTAAGCGACAGCCAGCTTAGCTGTCGGGCTGGAATGTCTTTCGAGTATCGGCAAAATGAGCAACCTGCTCGATTGCCTTGAGCATCTTGTCACGGTTCACCGTGTGGACTTCTCGCGGCTGGCCAACATCTTCAAGCATGGTAAGCGTGAGTCTTCCACCAAGGTGCTGGCGGAATTCTTCCAGCCCGTCGAAGAGGACCTCCACGTTTGTGAGCGAGGGGTCGGCGAGGTGGAATCCCAGGTTTCCCAGGCACTGGAGGACCTGCTCGGCGACTTTGTCGCTGAGCCCCATTTCCAGGGATGAATAGACCGTGTCGATGGCCACCCCGATGGCGACCGCCTCGCCGTGGCGAAGTGTGAAGTCACTCATCGTTTCCATCTTGTGGGCAGACCAGTGGCCAAAATCAAGCGGCCGTGCCTCGAGCATTTCGAAGGGATCTCCGCCACGGGTGATGTGGTCCAGGTGAAGCTGGGCAGAGGAGCGAATAATCGGCTTTGCCACGTTCATCTCGCGGTTGGCGATTTCCCCGGCAGACCGGCAGATCTGGTCGAACATCGCCCGGTCCTTGAGCAGGGATACCTTGACCGCTTCAGAGAAGCCACCGATAAAGTCCCGGTTGCTGAGCGTTGAGAGCATCTCGCTGTCGTTGATCACCGCCCAGGGAACAGCAAAACTCCCCATCCAGTTCTTCTTGTGGAACAGGTTCATGCTATTCTTCACGCCAATTCCAGAATCCGCCTGGCTCAACGTGGTGGTGGGAATTCTCACCAGTCGCAAGCCACGATGGGCAATGCTGGTGGCGAAACCGACGGCATCCAGTACCGCGCCACCACCAATCGCCACGATGTAACTTCGACGGTCCAGGTCCGAGACATTGAAGACCTTGAGGATCTGCTCCAGCAGGTGAATGTCGTTCTTGACTTCCTCACCACCTGGTACCAGCTGTATCTGGCCGATTCGCTGTACATGGTCCGGGCGAGAATCCGCAAATCGCTTCACCAGCGAGATCAGTTTTGGCTGGCTGTCTGCCACGTTCTGGTCCAGCCAGAACTGGATCCGGGCAGGCTTGTCGTCGGAAGTCTCCAGCAGTTCAGCAAGCACGTCGCCGTCAGCCCCGAACAGGTCATCGGTGAAACGCAGGCGGTGAGTAAAGGGAACATCGAAGTCGACGTTGATCTTGTCAGGATTGCTCGACATGACAATTCTTCCACGGGAAACAGGGCCAGTTCACTTCTAGTTGACCGCTTGCCTGACCGCAAGAGGGGAGCCCGATTGACCCCGTTTCAGGGTGTTTTGCGAGCCACCAGGAAAGCGTCATGACGGCCATCTTCCAGCCAGCCCTGTTCGTAATGGACAATTTCCAGGTCCGTGGCAAGAGAGGGAAGCTCATCTTCGGCGAGGAGAAACTCCCGTGGTGGCCGCTCATGACGCTCAAGATTGACAACGGTCGGTTGCAGGATGACCAGCAGGCCACCCGGGGAAAGCTGGGAAATGGCCACGGGAATCAGTGGACGCCAGAGGTAAAGGACCGAGAGCACCAGGTTCCAGGGTCCCTCGGGAAAGGGATCGACCTCCAGGTCCGTTTGCAGGCAGGTGAGTTCCAGGCCGGCGGATCCTGATCTTTTGCCGGCTCGCTCCAGGCCCTCGCTGGAAATGT
>Ga0310345_10005577_pt1 | contig 11142 bp, 10 predicted proteins | sample HC15DNA20500_MG_FD_204667 | JGI IMG/M metagenome (GOLD analysis project Ga0310345, IMG submission 204667) | Marine microbial communities from station ALOHA, North Pacific Subtropical Gyre - HC15-DNA-20-500_MG | ecosystem: Environmental > Aquatic > Marine > Oceanic | place: Pacific Ocean: North...
CGCCGCGCGCCACTCGGCAGCCGGTTCCTCATAGTCGATGTCGCAATCTATCCGGTCCAAAATCCGTTTTGCGCCCAGCGCCGCGAGGGAAGTGTCCAGACGACGCCCCGCTGCGCAGAAGTGCTCATAAGTCGAATCGCCGAGAGCCAGCACGGCATAGCGCAGATGTCCGAGTGATCCGGCTTCAGCGGCGCCGAGCGCAGCAAAGAAACTTTCCGCGGCGTAAGGCGCATCACCATCACCTGTCGTGCTGGCGACGAACAGGGCGATTTCCGTCTCCCCCAGCTCGGAGATGTCCGCGTCGGCCATATCCATGACGCGCGACGTCAGCCCGTTCTGGTCGATGACCTTGCCGAGAGCATTCGCGACCTCCTCGCTGGCCCCGGTCTCAGTCGCGAACAATATCGTCACATGGCCCGAGGGCACATTGCCAACGCTGCTCTGCCCGCCATTGGCATACGCAACATGGGACTCCCCAAGAGTGTCGCCTTGACCTCGCTGCGGCTCGAAAGTGCTTTCGCTGAGCGTCACCTCGGGTGCCCTCCTACTGAAAGGTCGCCCCTGCGGATCACGCGGACGCCGCCTCGACATCGTCGAACGTCACATAAATCGTGTCGTTCTCGACCTCGACGTCATAGACCTTGACGGGGATCCATGCCGGCACGCCGGTCACCTCGCCCGTCAGGAAGCTGAAACGGGAACTGTGCGCGGGACACTCGACGCTGTCTCCGCAGATCCAGCCCTCGCTCAGAGACTCATCCTCATGCGTGCATCGATCATCGATCGCCCGGAATCCGTGATTCTCGATGTGCGCGACGCAGAGCGTGCGATGGCCGACTTCAACCTTGCGCATCTCGCCGGACGGAAGGTCACTGACTTTGAGGATTTCCACCTTGTTCATGCGCGCGCGCTCCAGTTGTCGAGAATGACGGGGAAGGAGATGTACGTGGGGATCTGGTCCCTTGGGTCGTCGGAGGCCTTGAGCGGCAAGGTCTGTGCCTGAAGCTTGGGATCGCGCCTGATCCCTGCACGGAACAAACCCTGGACGAGCTTCAGATGGCTGCCGCTCTTGCCGTCGTTGCCGAGCACTGCACGCAAGCCGAGGCATTGATGGGCGCCGGTTGCAAAGGCGAGGCCATACCTGCTGATACCTTCGGGGATCTCGCGCCGCGGATTGAATTCATTGGCATCCTCGCCAAAGATAGCGCGATCTCGGCCGGCTCGCGCTACCCATGCTTGGACTTCGTCACCAGCCTTCAGCTGGACATCACCGGCATCGAGGTCGTCGACCGCCAAGCGGGTGAGGAACGGAACGAAAGGGGCACGCAGGCGCAAGGCCTCCTGTAGCGCGTTGCTGACGAATTCCATGTCTTCGATGCAGGCCCGATCGGCCGGATATTTTTCGAACCAGTCGAGCAGATACTCGACGGTAGAGAGCACCGCCTGAACACTGGTCCCAGTTGTTGCGACGAAGAAGAGGATAGCCTCCTTGATGCCGACATCCTCATCAGCGTAGGTTTCATGGGCCTGTGTCGCGATCATCTGCAGAAGATTGAGCGGCACGTCGTCTTCTGTCAGTTCGCCCGCCGCCAGTCTTTGCAGCTGTCGACGCGTGTGCTCCAGTGACGGTCGATAAAACTCCTCGACGAAGACCTTCTTGGCTTCGATCCCGGCGGTCGTGACAGCTTCACGATCTTCGAAATGCGCCGCGCTAAGGCCGCCGAAAATCGGCAGGGCGCACCCGCGAAGGCGGGCCATCCCTTCTTCAGACTCGACCCCTTCTATGCCGATGATCTTTGCCGCGAACTCCAGGAAAATGAGCTCGACCACCCCAGCCAGGTCGCACCCGAACGCTCCTTCCTCGTTGCGCTTGACCGCGCGACCCATCCACCGATCGACCGACGGAAGAATTATATCCTCGCGAAAGCGCACGAGTTGTTCGGGCCGTACCAACGAATTGAGCAGGCGCCTTCTTTGACGATGGACGTCGCCATTGCTCATGGCGAGGTTGCCTTGCTGAAATTCGCGGACGTTGATTTCGGCAAGGGCGCTCGGGCAAATATAATTGTCGGCCGACACGTCGGCATTTTCCTCGACCGCCTTGGAGCGAAGGACTGTCTGCATGGTATCAAGCGTGTCGATCGTCACACGCGAAACCGGACACTTGGACTGCGGTGCCTGTGGCGCGGTGTCCATTTTCATACTCTCCCATTGGGCAAGCGCGGGGCTCTTGGCCGACGCATCCACCGCTTGAAACTTTCATGGAGGAAACTAGGGCGAGCGCGCCGCCGTGTATGTCACCGATGCTGGGGACTAATCGGAGACGGCATCCGATCCCGCTATAGTGCGGACCAGCCACCATCGATCGGGAGGCACACTCCGGTCACAAATTCTGCTTCGTTGGAACTCAAGAACATCACGGCCTGCGCGATTTCGCGGGGCTGGCCGAGCCGCTTCATGGGATGCATCTCGGCAATGGCGTGCCGCGCGGCGTCCGCCTGTTCACGTTCGAGGCCCGACAAGCTCTGTGCCATCATACCTGTGGGAATGCCGCCAGGTGCGACCGCGTTGATCCGAATGCCAGCGGTCGCGTACTCGATCGCGGCATTCTTCGTGAGGCCCACGACAGCAGCCTTGCTTGCAGCATAGGCGGTCTGCATCGGCATACTGTGATGGCTGAGGAACGACGCCGTGTTCGTGATCGTTCCTCCGCCTTGAGCCTGCATGAGTTTGATTTCGGCACGCATGCAAAGCCAGACGCCGGTGACGTTGATTCGCATCACCCGGTCCCATTCCTCAAGTGTGAGATCGGCCGCGAGCGTCGACGATTGGGTAATGCCCGCATTATTGAAGGCACAATCGATCCGACCGGTGACGATCTTTGCCGTCTCGATGGCAGCCGACACCGAGTCCTCGTTTGCAACGTCGGCCTCTATTGCCTCGAAACGAGCGCCGATGGCGCGGAGAATGTCCGCGGTTCGGGCCAAGCCATCTGGCGAGCGATCGATGCCGACCACTACGGCCCCAGCCTCGGCAAACGCCAGAGCGCTCTCCTGACCGATGCCGCTTCCCGCGCCCGTAATGAGCACCGTCTTGCCATCAAACCGCGCCGTCATCTCGTCTCTCCTGAATCTTGTTATGTTGAGGGGCAAAATCGGGCGGTCAGCGCACGCGCTCGAGCACGCTGGCGTAATTGGCAACCGCCGCCCCGCCCATGTTGAAGACTCCCGCGAGCTCAGCACCAGGAACCTGCATCTCTCCGGGGGCTTCGCCGCACAATTGCATCGCGCATAGGGCATGCATGGACACGCCAGTGGCCCCAATCGGGTGCCCCTTGGCCTTAAGGCCTCCCGAGGCGTTGACCGGCAAACGTCCGCCGATCTCCGTCCAGCCTTCCAAAGCGGCCCGCGCGCCTTCGCCGCTGGGAACCAGGCCCATGGCCTCATATTCGATTAGCTCGGCGATGGTGAAACAATCATGGGTCTCGACAAGCGAGAGATCATGGAGCGCGATGTTCGCCTCCGCAAAGGCCCGCTGCCAGGCTTGCGTGCAACCTTCGAAACGGGTGATGTCGCGGCGCGACATAGGCAGGAAATCCTGCACATGCCCCCGGCCACGAAAGCGGACGGCCCTCTGTGCCTCGGCAACTATATCCGGTGCGGCCAAGACGATTGCAGCAGCACCATCTGAGACAAGGGAACAGTCGGTTCGCTTAAGTGGTCCGGCGACGAAGGGATTGCGTTCGCTCTCGGTACGACAGAATTCATAGCCAAGATCCTTGCGCATCTGCGCCCAGGGATTACTCACACCATTTCTGTGGTTCTTCGCCGCAATCCTCGCCAAGGCGTCGCTCTGGTCGCCATATTTCTGAAAATAAGATTGCGCGATCTTGCCGAAGATACCGGCGAACCCACCTTCGGTTTCGCCTTCCTCGGGAAGGTAGGATGCGCGAAGCAAATTCTCGGCGATCTGGGGAGATGCGGAGTCGGTCATTTTTTCGACGCCAACCACGAGCACTATGCTGGCACGTCGGGCTTCGATGGCATTGACGCCTTGGAAAACTGCGGCCGACCCGGAGGCACACGCATTCTCCGTTCGCACGGCCGGCTTGAATCGTAGCTGCGGATTGGCCTGGAGCACCAGCGCGGAAGTTAGATTTTGCTTTGAGAATCCGGCGTTGAAATGGCCAAGAACGATTGAATCCACATCTTCGGCGCTGACGCCGGCATGGGCCAACGCTTCGTTTGCCGCCGCAACGACCAACGTTTCGACGGTTTCTTCAGGTTGCTTCCCGAACGGGGTATGGCCCCAGCCTATGATCGACGCAGTCACATTGGCACTCCAAATGAAATTGACAAAATTCGCACGTATCAGCGCCCCAGAAGCTTTCGCTCGGCGAGCCAATCTTCGGTGATTGAAGTTGCGCGCTCTAGATGTTCGGGCTGCCCGACGTAATAATGAGTCGCTCCGTCGATCACGACATGCTGCTTGTCGCTCGTGGCGGCGGCCTCGTAGACTGACCTGCAATGATATTGGGGTACGGCGTCATCAGCGGTGTTCTCGATAAAGAGAAGGGGCGCGGAAATCCGGGCAGCGGTTGCGGCACCTTCCGCGTTGGTGTCATCGATCGACCATTGAGACAGCCAGGCACGCAAGGTAGAGAAGCGCGCTAGGCCCACCGGGCCGCTGTTCACAGTCTCTGGGACCCCAAGATAGCACCGGCCGATCGGGCGATCATTTGGATCGAGGGCCGCATCGAGGAAACGGGGATCAGCAAGCGTGCGATGCGTTACGAATCCTCGCTCCTTTTCCGCGCCGCCCACTGCCCGCAGCCGTTCGAGCGTGTCCTTCACCCAGCTCGTAATTCGGCGCACGCGCGCCAATTGTGCAGCACGATAGTGATCGATGAATGCCGTAGAATAGGGCGGCTGCGCGGGCCCCGCATAGATATCAAGCGCCAGGTCCCGCACATCAGGATCGCGCTCGTCGATGACCGACGGATCGATGATGTCGAGCAGGAGTTTGGCCCGCGAGCTGTGCGCAGCCTGAAATACGACCGCGTCAGCGGGAATAAGGCCAGCTCTTGTCAGATCGAGGGGGTCGCCGGCGGGTGTGTGGGTGATCGTTGGCCCCTCGGCCTGCGACTGGTAGAACAGCGATAGCGATCCTCCGCCGCTCCAGCCTACCAGAACCACATGCTTATAACCCCACACGGATTTGGCGTGGCGAATATAGGCGCCCAGATCGAGGAGGACGTTCTCCAGGATGCAGGCGGTGTCGTTGCGCGCGTAGCGGCTGCCGGCGCATAGGACGTGCGCGCCGCGACGGGCGGCCTCCCGTGGCACGGGCAGAAGCTGCAGGGTCGAAGCCGGGTGCATGTAGATTTGAAGGGTTTCGCTTGGAACCCTGGCGGGGCGGATGAGGACGCCCTCAAGGTTTACGGCGCCTTGGTTGCCCGCGAAACCATAGGTCTCCGTGAAGCTCTGCGTCTCATCGTAATGAATGTGAACCCATTCAAACGTTATGTCATCCGACATGCAAAAACCGTGCCTCCCCGCTTTGGCGACCCTTCGCCCTTGTGATTCCGTGCGTCGATTGCTAGACTGTAGCAGGATGCCACGCGCGCTCGTGTCCCTGTTGCGCGGGACGAATTGGCAAAAATCGGCTTGGCTCCATGGAGAGACCATGCCTTTTTGGACCGCCTTGCCGGAATCGGCGCTTCACAAGCTCGCTGCCAATTTTCCAGCGCTGATCATGTCGATCGGACAGAAGCAGTTCGGCGTGCGGTTGCTGACGCTGCTCAATGATACGTGCGGGGCCGAGCATGCCACGGTTTTCCACCTGACGGCCGACAACCTCATCGAAGTGACGGCGGCAAGCATGGACGGTTCGGATACCGCCCATCGTCAGGTCGGCGTCTATCTCAAGGAAGGCCTCTGGCGCCGGGATCCTACGCTTACGGAAGCCAAGCTCCGGCTGACCTCCGAGGATGAGGCATTCGTCCGTACCGACATCGCGCACCTCACCGACGACGTGTTGCGCGATATCGTGTATGGTCAGTCGGATATCAGCGATCGGCTCCTGATTTGCTCCCGCTGGGGCGATGATATCGTGGGGCTGAGTGTGTTGCGGTCCTCGCATGCAGGGCCGTTCACCACCTCCGACATCAACGGTGTCCAGTCGATCGCGGGAACGATCTTCGCCCTTCTGGCCAAGCACATCAGTATCACATGGGACGGCCCCAATGTTTCGGTGGCCCTCACGTCGCTCGAGGAAATCGAGTCGTGCATAGCAGCGTGTGCTTCGTCACTGCCGCGGCGGGAGGCAGAGGTCTGCAGCAGGATCATTTACGGGATGTCTTCCGTCGGAATTTCGCTCGAGCTCAGTATCAGCGAAGAAACAGTGATGACCTACCGGAAACGCACCTATCATCGGCTCGATATCGCCACACAGCGCGAATTGCTGCTCTGGTATCTGGACCTTTGGAGCCATTGGCAGGATCGCGCCACCCGCGAGCCCGCCCAACTGCCTTGGAAGCCGGAGAAGATAACATCTGCTCGATAGCAAAATGCCGGCGCCCTATGGTGGGGCGCCGGCATAACTGCGGCTTGTGGGGTGTGAGCGTCGAAATCAGCGCTTGTGACGACGGGCGGCGATAAGTTCCGTCATCGCTTCGCTGACGTCGCGTCCCGTCGCGACAGCACGCTTCTTGCCTTCGTTCCACATCGTCAGATCGGCATGGCCCTTGGCCGAATGACGATTCCACTCAGGATCGGTCGGGTAGGTGATCTCCAGACGGATGCCGTTGGGATCGCGGAAATAGATGCTGTAGATCAATCCGCCGTGGTCAGTAGGGCCGACGACGTCTATCCCCTTGTCCGTGAGCCATTGATGCCACTGATCGACCTCATCCCGCGTCTCCGCCTGCAGGGCAATATGATCGAATATGTCATAGGCGGGGTGAGATACGTCAGGACGCGGCGGAAGACCGGGCGCCTCGAAGAAGGCGATCGTCGATCCATCCTTCATCCGGAAGAAAATGTGAAAATACGGGAAAGGATCGCCGGTCGAGGGAATCGTGTCGTCAATTACGGTGCTGGCCAGTTCCATGCCCATCACGTTCATGTAGAAGTTGGCCGTTGCCTCGACATCATGGGTCACCCAGGCTGCATGGTTAAGCATGAGCGGAGTGAGCCGTACCATCGAGTCCGCAACCACCGTATCGGCAGTCATAACCATGCGAAATCCTCTCTGAATGGGAATAGCCCCTTAGTACCAAACTGCTCCGCTAGCCGCTGTCCCCAATTTGCGGGACTAACACGCGAGCCCCCCGTTGAGAACGATCGCAGGTATCGACTCGCCTGAGCTGTTCCGCAGCCTCCACTCTTCAATCTGATCCCAGTGGTGCAGCGTTTCGCCTATCTCATCTCTCCCCTTCAGAAGCGCCGCCTTACGGCCTTCGTCGATATCGAAGGTGAAAGCATGGCCCAACGCGCACTCTATCCGCTGGCGAACCAGGTCGATCTTTACGAAGGCGGTGGTGGAGCTACCGACCAAAACCTGAAGGAATTCATGGTCCTCGGGATCAAGGACGATCGGCAGGATACCGTTCTTGAAGCAGTTATTGTAAAAGATGTCCGCAAAGCTTTTTGCGATGATCGCGCTGATGCCGAAATCGATTAGTGCCCAAGGCGCATGCTCTCGACTTGAGCCGCAGCCGAAATTGCTACCTGCAACCAAAATGCCGGCCTTTCGCCAAGGATCCTGATTGAGAATAAATGCCGGATTTTCAGCACCATCGCCACGATACCGCATCCGCGCGAACAGTGCGCCTCCAAGGCCGGCTCGGCTGACCGTCTTGAGAAATTCGCCCGGCAGAATCTTGTCGGTATCGATGTTGTCCAGCGGCAGGGGCGCGGCGATTGCCTCGAGATCAGTGAATTTCCGCATCACGAATAGGTCCTGACATCGACAATCGCGCCGGCGACCGCCGCCGCTGCCGCCATAGCCGGCGACATAAGGTGAGTCCTACCGCCAGGCCCCTGACGTCCCTCGAAATTGCGATTGGAAGTCGAGGCGCAGCGTTGTCCGGGCGACAAGCGATCCGGGTTCATGCCCAGGCACATCGAACAGCCCGCTTCCCGCCATTCAAATCCGGCATTGCGGAATATGTCGGCAAGACCTTCCTCTTCTGCTTGACGCTTCACACTGCCTGAACCGGGCACAACGAGCGCACGTACACCGTTAGCAACATGACGACCCGCAGCAATCGCTGCGGCACTACGTAAGTCCTCGATCCGGCCATTCGTGCAGCTGCCGATGAAGACGACATCAATCGGCACACCCATGATCGCTTGCCCCTGCCGCAGGCCCATATAATCCAGCATGGCGCGCGCCTGATCCTGACGCTGAGAAGGCAAGGCCTCCACCAGGGGTATCGTCTCGTCGACGCGGATCACCGCTTCCGGACTGGTTCCCCATGTCACCATCGGAACGACCTCCCTGGCATCCACGACGATCTCGCGGTCAAATTTCGCCCCAGGATCAGAACATAGGCAGCGCCAGCGATCGATCGCCCGCTCGTAAGCCGCCCCCGTCGGACCACCGGGCCTGTCTTTCAGATAAGCAAAAGTCTTGCTGTCTGGGGCAATCAGACCCGCACGCGCGCCGGCCTCGATCGACATGTTGCAGACCGTCATCCTTCCCGCCATGTCGAGATCCGTGATCGCCTCGCCGGCATATTCGATGACATGACCGTTTCCACCGGCGGTCCCCAGCTTCCCGATGATATGAAGGATCAGATCCTTCGCTGTTACACCGGTCGGAAGAGTCTTCTCGACCTGCACGCGTAGCGTGCGTGCCGGCTTTTGCCGCAAGGTCTGGGTTGCAAGGACATGCTCTACCTCCGACGTCCCGATGCCGAAGGCCAAGGCGCCAAAGGCGCCATGGGTTGAGGTGTGACTATCCCCGCAGACGATCGTCATTCCGGGAAGCGTCAGGCCGAGTTCCGGGCCAATGACATGCACGATGCCCTGCGCCTCGCTGCGCAGAGGAACATAGGGAACCCCGAATTCAGCCACGTTGCGTTCGAGGGTCTCGACCTGGATTCTGCTGTCGGCATCGCTGATCGGCCGATCACGATCTTCCGTCGGAACATTATGATCTGCGACCGCGATCGTCAGCTCGGGGTGCGGTAGCCGTCTGCGCGCAATGCGCAACCCTTCGAACGCCTGCGGACTGGTGACCTCATTCACCAGATGACGGTCGATCTGAAGAAGCCATGACCCATCATCGAGTTCGAGGATCGCGTGAGCATCCCAAATCTTCTCGAACAGCGTGCGTGGCTTGCCCGTCATGCCGTCTCCTCCCGCCGCGCTTGCGCGGTCAACGCATCTCGAACCCGCCCTCCCACACACGCGCCAGGCAGCGTTGCGGCGCTGCCTGCTGCCTCCAGCAGCCGGGAAAGATCGATCCCTGTAGAGATGCCCATCTTGCCGAAGGTCCAGACCAAATCCTCGGTCGCGACATTTCCCGTAGCGCCCGGGGCGAACGGACAACCGCCAAGGCCGCCAAAGGATGAGTCGATCACAGCCACACCGGCATTAAAGGCGGCGAGCGCGTTTGCGACGCCGAGGCCATAGGTATCATGACCATGAAAAGCCCATTGACGGATTTGTGGGAAGTGTTGCCTTGCCACCTGAAACAGATCGCCGACCTTGTCGGGGGTGATGCGACCGGTAGTATCGCACAGGCAGAATTCGGCCCCGGCTGACACCGCAGCGAGAGCCTCGATAAGATCCAGGGTCGCTACCGGATTGACGGGACCGTCGAATGGGCAATCGAACGATGTCGCGAGGTTCAGACGAATTCGCGTGCCTTCAGGAAGCAGTGCCACGATGGCGCGAAAATCCTCTACCGACTCTCGCGGCGTCCTTAGCACGTTGCTTCGATTATGCTTGGGGGAGACAGAAAGAACAAAGGCAAGATGCCGTGCGTCCGCCGCAAGCGCGCGTTCGGCCTGGCGCTGACTTGGTACGAGGACTTGTACGTCCAGCCCAGGCTTGGTCGCACAATAGGCCAGCAATTCAGGCGCATCCGCCATTTGTGGGACCGCCCGTGGGCTGACAAACGCCGTCGCTTCCATTCGCCGAATCCCGGCATCGTAAAGCAGGTCGATCAAGCCCGCCTTCTGCTCGGTCGGAATGAACTGGTTGATCGGCTGGAAGCCATCCCTGGGTCCGACCTCTACGATCGATACAGACGCGGCGCTCATTTCAACACTCCAGCACGCTCGAGTTCGAGAAGGCGGGACTCATCATAGCCGAGCAATTCCCTTGCAATGGAACGGCTATCGGCGCCGATGTCGGGCCCGGTGTTGCGCACCTGGCCGGCACCGTCCGGGAAATGGGGCACGATACCCGGATGAAGGACGGTGCCGAGCAGGGGATCGTTGACTTCGCGTACCATACCGCGTGCACGATATTGAGGGTCGCGCGCAATATCCTCGGCCGTGTATACTTTCGAAGCGGGGATATCCGCATCGGCAAGCATCTTCGAGAGAGCCTCCGCGGGATGACAACGGCTCCAATGCTCTATCAACGCATCAAGCTCGCGCGCGTATTGAACGCGCTGGGCGTTCCCTTGGAAGCGCGGATCGTCAAGCAGGTCAGTTCGGGCCATGAGACCGAGCAATTTGACGAAAAGCGGCTCAGAGTTGGCGGCTATAAGAATCCACTGCCCATCGGAGGTCGGATAGGCATTTGACGGGGCGGCAGTGGCAATTGCTCCTCCCGTCGGCTGCTTGACTTTGCCCAACGCACCGAACTCGGGAAGCATGCCTTCCATCAGGCTGAGCACACTCTCTGTCAGAGCGACGTCGACAGTCTGGAAGCGCAGATTGGAGCCAAATCTCTCCCTGCGCCAAAGGGCCGAGACGATGCCGAAGGCGGCGTACAATCCCGCCAACGAATCTCCGACACTGACGCCTACGCGGACAGGAGGAAGATCGTAGGTCCCCGGCGGATGGTTGGTCAGGTGCCGGATGCCTCCAATCGCCTCACCGATCACACCAAAGGCGGCCTGATTACGTCCCGGTCCACTTTGGCCATAGCCCGAGATATGGGCGACGATCAGGTTCGGCTG
>Ga0310345_10005578_pt1 | contig 11140 bp, 9 predicted proteins | sample HC15DNA20500_MG_FD_204667 | JGI IMG/M metagenome (GOLD analysis project Ga0310345, IMG submission 204667) | Marine microbial communities from station ALOHA, North Pacific Subtropical Gyre - HC15-DNA-20-500_MG | ecosystem: Environmental > Aquatic > Marine > Oceanic | place: Pacific Ocean: North...
GGGTAGAGCGCATGACTTCTCCTTCGGTCACCTCGGGGTGCGGGCCGAGCGCACAAAGTGGGGTCGCCGCGGAGACGCAGGCAATTGCCACCAACTGATGAGCGTAGCAATGTGGGCGAGGGAGGACGCGTCTTATGGATAGCAAGCTCGATCGCCGTCAGTTGCTGCAGGTAGCCGGCGCCGCCGTATTGGGGGCGAGCCTGGGCAGTTGTGCGCGCGCCACCAGCCCCTCGAAGCACTTCGCCAAGGTCAACGTGTCCCCCGAGCGGGTGATCCGGACCACCGTCGGCTTGCGTCCGTTTCGCAGGTCCGGATTCCGCCTCGAGGTCGAGCGCTTCGACGAAACGACCGTTGTGCACAACTACGGCCACGGCTCGAACGGCGTCTCGATGTCGTGGGGCACGGCTCATCTGGCGATGGAATGAGGGGGCTCTGAACAGCGCCGCATACTTGAGGGTCATACTATTGTCGTGAAAATCCCGAAAGCCACATGAGGGAAACCATGCTGAACTCCATGCTCGAGCGTCGCTTCGCGACCGTGCTCGCACTGCTGCCATGCCTCCTGCTCAGCCTCGGTCTCGAGCGGGCAGAAGCACAACAAGCAGGAGGACAGGCTGACCGGGTATCCGGGTCCGAGACTCCAAAGACTTTTGAATACGAGACACTGCGGTCTCCAGTCTCTGGCCTGCGTGGTGTAGTGGCCACGAGTCAGCCTCTCGCGTCGAACGCCGGTCTCGAGATCCTCGCGGCGGGCGGGAACGCCATCGACGCAGCCGTCGCGACGGCGGCTGTGCTCACGGTGGTCGAACCGCACAGCACGAGCCTGGGTGGGGACGCGTTCATCATGGTCTACATCGCTGCCGAGAAGAAGCTGATCGGCCTCAACGCGAGTGGTCGCGCGCCGTATGCCATGACGCTTGAAGCGCTCAACGAGAAGCTCGACAAGCACGACATGGACCGGATTCGCGGCATCTATTCCGTGACGGTTCCCGGCGCGGTGGATGGCTGGTTCGAGGTGCTGGAGAAGTACGGTACCATGAGCATGGGCGAGGTGCTACAGCCCGCGATCTACTATGCCGAGCACGGCTTTCCGGTATCACCGATCATCGCGAGTGAATGGCGGGGGCTCGAGAGAAGCACGGAACCGTCGACCAGAGCCACCTGGCTCATCGATGGTGAGCGGGCACCCCGAGCGGGGGATGTGTTCCGGAATCCCGACCTGGCCAACACGTTCAGACTGCTCGCAGCAGAGGGTCGGGACGCGTTCTACAAGGGCTCCCTTGCCGAGACGATGGTCGCCTACTCGAACGAGCACGACGGCTTCTTCACCATGAAGGACTTCGCGGATCATACCTCGACGTGGGTCGAGCCCATATACGCCGACTACGAGAACTACCGCCTGTACGAGCTGCCGCCGAACGGCCAGGGCATCGCGGCGCTGGAAATGGTCAAGATCCTGGGCAACGTCGACATGGGTGCCCTGGGCCACAACTCCGCCGAGTACCTGCACCATTTCATCGAGGCCAAGAAGTTGGCCTACGCGGATATCGACAAGTGGAACGCGGACCCCGAGTTCAACGATCTGCCCATCCAGGAGATGATCTCCACCGAGTACGCGCGCAGTCAGTTCCAGCGCATCGATGCGACCAGAGCCATGGAGCGCCCGGAGTCCGGCCTCAATGGGAACGGCGACACGATCTTGCTCGAGGTCATGGACGCAGACCACAATGCTGTGTCGTTCATCTATAGTCTCTTTTCAAGCTTCGGCTCCGGTCTGGTGCCTCCCGGCACCGGCTACACGCTCCAGAACCGAGGTGGACTCTTCTCTCGCGAGCCGGGCCACGCCAACGTCGTCGAGCCGCATAAGCGCCCCTTCCACACCATCATCCCGGCCATGGCGTTCAAGGACGGCGAGTTCTTCATGACCTTCGGCGCGATGGGTGGCTCGGTGCAGCCGCAGCAGCACGTTCAGATCTTCCTGAACGTGGTCGAGTTCGGCATGAACATGCAGCAGGCGGTCGAGATCCCGCGCATCAATCACAACAGTGGCATGAGGGTCACGGTCGAGCCGGGGATCAGCGAAGATGTGTTGATGCAGTTAGAGGCATGGGGTCATGAGATCCGCCGCAGAACAACGCGAGGAGGCGTCGGCGGTGCCCAAGGAATCATGTTCAACGCCGAGACCGGTGTGATGACGGGTGGTTCGACGCCTCACAAGGACGGGATGGCGGTCGCGCGCTAGCGGTTGCGCGCTAGGCCTTCGCCCTATGACGCTCATCTCCCGCACCTTGTGGTGCGCGCTCTCCCTCGCCTTGCTGATCCCCGCCGAGGTGGCCGCTCAGCGCATACGGGACGTATCAGAAGAGCTGATGCACGCGGTGATGCCGGGTGTGGACCGCTTCGTGGAGTGGGGCACGGATCCCACAGTAATGCAGGCGTTCAGCGCCGGTTCCGGAACGGAGAGCCTGGTCGGCTACGTCTTCCATACCACCGACGTCCCCCCAGAGAGAAGCGGGTATAGCGCCCCCATCGGAATGCTGGTGGGTCTCGGCCTCGACGGGCGCCTGACCGGCATGCGCATTACGGACTACGTAGAGTCGATGCGTAGTAGTCGCGGCGACTTCCTGCGGCCCTACGGTTTTCAGGAGCAATACGCGGACAAGCACATCGGAGATCCGTTCCGGCCCTTCCGGGACGTAGAAAGCATCTCTCGCGCGACAGTCAGCGTGCGGGCGATCTCGCTGGGCATGCGCAACGCGGCTCGCCGGGTGGCCGAGGCGTACTTCACGCGGGTGGCTAGAGCCCCCGGAGTCATCGAGGACGCGAACGCACTCTCGTGGTTGGAGCTACGCGCAACCGAGCTCGTGAAGGTGATGGTCGTGAACAGCCGCATCGGCATGGCGGAGATGTCGCTGGTGCACCTGTTCGACGATGCGTTCGGCGAGCGCCTCGTCGGCACGGACGCTTTGGCTAGCGCGTACCGCGCGCGCGAGTCCTTGGGGGGTGGGCACGTCTTCGCGTATGGCGTGGACGGCCCGCGGCTCCGGTACTTCAGGCGGGAAGGGTGGTCGGTCGTTCAAGACGGTGACACGATCCCGACTCCCGAAGGCCAGGTCCTTCCTTTTGGATTGGCCGCGGGCGGCGTCATGTACGACCAGGTACGGCTCACGGGCGCCATGATCCTGGACGCACGCATCGACATCACCAGGCCGTTCGAGATCCTGTTCGATCTGCGGCCGAACCTGGACCTCTTCGCGGTCGAGTACCTCACGCTTGAGGCGCGTCGTGGAGCCGCGGCCGATGCGCTCGTGGCGGCAGCTCAGGCGGTCGAGGCTGACAGGGACCTGGAAGAGACAGTGCCGGAGACGGTCGAATCACCGAGCGACGTAGCGTCCAGCCTGCCAGCGGCCACCGTCGAGGGCAGTACCGCTTCCGTGACGACCTCAGCCGCGGAGGGACCGGGGGCAGCATCCTCGGCCGACGCGCTCGGCACGACCACCGCTTCGCTCGCCCCGGCCTCGAACCTCGGCGAGTTCGACCTCGTATATGTCGAGGACGAGACCATCCTCGCGCGCGCGCTCGAACGAACGCAAGTGAAGCGGCTGGGCGCGACAGCCGTCGTGCTGCTGCTCGCCACGCTCGCCTTCTTCATGAAAAAGCGATCGATCCGCGCAGTCTCCCTCGCCGTCACGCTCGTTTTCCTTGGCTGGATCGACGGGGGATTCCTGTCCGTCTCTCACATCACGAGCGGCATCTGGGCTGGACCTTCCGTGTACTTCGACGACCTGGCGCTCCTACTCATGGTCACCTTCACGGTGATTGCGACGGTGCTCTTCGGTCGCATCTTCTGCGGCTTCCTATGCCCGTTCGGCGCCCTGCAGGACCTGCTCGACAACGTCGTGCCCGCGCGCTTCCGCACGAAGGTGCCGCAAGCTGTGCACGACCGCGCGCTGTGGGTGAAATACGCCCTGCTTGCCGGGATCCTGATCCCCGCCATCGCCGGTAGCCACGTCAGTCTGTACCAATACGTGGAGCCGTTCGGGACGGTCTTCTTCCCGAGCACCTCGGTCCTGTTGTGGGGCATCGCGCTGAGCTTTCTGGTCGCGTCCGCGATCGTGCCGCGCTTTTACTGCCGGTACGTGTGCCCGCTCGGTGCGGCGCTCGCGATCGGCTCGCTGATCTCGCTGAAACGCATCCGCCGCGTCGAACAGTGCGGGCACTGCAAGGTGTGCGAGCAGCGGTGCCCGACCGGCGCGATCCGCAGCGAGGTCGTGGACTTCAAGGAGTGCGTTCGGTGCAACGTCTGCGAGACCAAGCTAATCGAGAAGGCCGGCGTCTGCAGGCACGACATGGAGATCATACTCCCCCGGCTCGTGCAGCTCCGGGTATCGGACACCGTGGCGGCATCCCGTGGCTGAGTTCACGCGCAGACAGGTGCTCCGGATCAGCGCGGTCGCTGGGGTCGGAACTGCGCTCGGCACCGGACTGATAGCCGAGCTGCTGCGACGAGCGGCTCTCCATCGCGTAAGCCTCACACGCACGCGGCTCGGGACGCTCGTCACCGTGACCGTCGTGCATCCCGATGCGGCTGAGGCGCGCGCGATGGTCGACGACGCCTTCGCGGAGATGACCCGGCTGGAGGCGATCTTGAGTCGTTACCGGTCCGACAGTCCTCTCTCGATTCTGAATGCGGCGGGCAGTGTCGATGACGCGCCCGCGGAGCTGCTTGAGGTGATGTCTCAGGCGCTCGAGTACGCGCGCATGAGCGAGGGCGCATTCGACCCGACCGTCGCGCCGCTCTTGAGGCTCTACGCCTCGCGGGCCGCGCGCGGCGAAGGGCTGCCAGACCCCCTCGCCGTGAAGAACGCCCTCGGGGTGGTGGGGCACGAAGGCGTGCACATTGACGGTGTTGGCATCGAGCTCGGTCGCCCTGGCATGTCGGTCACGCTCGACGGGATCGCGAAGGGCTACGTCGTCGACCGCACCCTCGCCACGCTGGTGGCGGCGGGGGCCGATCGTGTGCTCGTTGACGCCGGAGGGGACATGGCGAGCGGCGGCGCGGGATCGCCGAATGAGCCTTGGACCGTCGCCGTGCAGGATCCCCGGGACGCGCGCGGCACCCTCGATTTCGTTCGTCTCGCGGGCGGCTGCATAGCCACCTCGGGGGACTATATGCAGTCGTTCACGGAGGACCGGAGCGCGCATCACATCATCGATCCCCGCACGGGCCACTCTCCCAGCCATACGGCATCAGTGTCGGTGGTTGCGCCCACAGCGATGGCCGCCGACGCACTGTCGACCGCGGTGATGGTGCTGGGACCTGACAAAGGCGTCCGCTTACTGGACGCGCTCGACGGGGTCGAGGGGTTGGTCGTGAGCAAGGCCGGCGAGGCGGTGCGCACCACGGGCTTCGCGTCACATCGGGAGGCGTGATGTCGTTCGCCTTCAATCCCATCAGGCCGCGTTCGCTCACGGCGCAACTCCGCGAGCGCGTGAGAGTCGCGCTTGACGTTAGGGACGCTCCGCAAGCGTCGGCCTAGGTGCTCGCCGCCCTCTCACTAGCTGGACTGGCCCCCGGTTCGCATATTTGAGATCTGAAGGGTCCGCGCACTCGGGCGGACGCCTTCGAGGAAGGTCTGTCTGCTCGGAGGAAGCAAGATGACCGTGACTCTCTCGACCTCGTCTCCGCTCAAGCACTCCGCGACCGTTGCGATTGCCCTGATGATGTTCGCGGCGGCTCTGCCCCGCTCCGCGGATGCCCAGACCCGTCCCGCCGACCCGGGGGAGCGGCAAGTCCCAACGACCGTGCACGGTCATCCCGACCTGCAAGGAAACTGGACCAATGCGACGCTGACTCCGCTCCAGCGCCCCGCTGGTTGGGAGCCCGTGCTCACTTGGGACAAGGTCACCGAGATCGAGACCGGCCAGGCCGAGCTCGTCGCGCGCACCAACGCCGCAAGCGATCCCGATCGCGCACCGCCTCCCGCAGGTGGTACGGACCCGATCTGCATCGACTCGGGGACCTCTTGTTACAACGAGGTCTATAGGGCGCCGGGCGACAAAGTCGCCATCGTGAACGGTGAGCCCAGGAGCTCGCTCGTCATGAGTCCCACGGACGGACGCATCCCGTCGCTGACGGATGGGGCTCGCCAGCGCATGATCGACCGGGCGAAGTTCCGCAGCCAGTTCAGTCAATACGACCATCCGGAGCTCCGCCCGAACGCCGAACGCTGCCTGGTCTCCTTCGGGTCCAGCGCCGGTCCGCCGATGCTGCCCAACTACTGGTACAACAACAACTACACCATCGTGCAGAACGCCCACTACGTCATGATCATGGCGGAGATGGTGCACGACGTGCGCATCATTCGGCTGAGTGACCCCGAAGCGCTGGGCGAGGAGCTGCGGCCCTGGTTCGGTGACTCCCGGGGTTGGTATGAAGGCAATACGCTCGTGGTCGAGACGACCAATATCAATTCCGATCAGGAGTTCCTCGGTATCCACCCGTCGGTGGATCGCAAGGTGACGGAGCGTTTCACTCGAGTCGATGACGAGACCATGCTCTACGAGTTCACGATCGATGACCCGTCGACCTACACCAGCGCGTGGAGCGGCCAGGTTCCGTTCAAGACCCTCGGCGACCGCGTGTACGAGTATGCTTGCCACGAAGGGAACTACGCGATCGCGGGCGTGCTGAGTGGCGCGCGCTATGAGGAGCGGGCGGAAGCGGGGCGGTAGCTAGAACGACGATTGAGGCTCGCTCGTCACGCGCTCACCATCTGTAGACCCACGGCGATGCCGTGGGAGACACTGCCCGCCAGCACGAAGACGTGCCAGATGGCGTGCGCGTACGGGATGCGGCGGTTGTGGTAGAAGTACGTGCCCGAGGTGTAGGCCACGCCTCCGGCGAAGAGCCAGGCCAGTGTAAGTGGGGTTAGCGCTCGGATGGTCGGGACGGCGGCGATGACGATGAGCCACCCCATGGTGATGTAGAGTCCGGTCGAGACTCTTGGGAAGCGCCCGGTCCAGAAGAGCTTGAAGACGACGCCAGCCGCGGCCAGCCCCCAGATGATGCCGAACAGGCTCCACCCCCAGGCGCCCTTTAGGCCCACCAAGCTGAAGGGCGTGTAGGTGCCCGCGATGAGCACGTAGATCGCACAGTGGTCGAGCACCTTGAGGCGCACCTTGGTGGCTTGCGTGCGCGTCGCGTGGTACAGCGTAGAAGCTGTGTAGAGCAGGATCAGCGAGCCCCCGAAGACGGATACTGCGACTACTGCGGTTACTCCTGCTCGTGCCGCCAAGACGACGAGCACTACGGTCCCGGCTGCGCTGGCGATGACGCCGGCGCCGTGCGTGAGCATGTTGGCGCGCTCCTCGCGGGGGGTGTAGCCGGGGGCGGTCAAGGAGAGGCCAACGCAGCAATGAGGATCAGCGTACCCACCATGAGAAATGGCCAGCGGTCTTGAAGGAAGACGAGGGCTTTGGTGTCCCAGCCCGCCCATGAATTACCCTCGATATGGTGAACGAGTGCCTCGTCGGCGCTACCGTGGCCGTACTCACCGGAGGTGAGTAGCCGCACGGACGTGCCTGCGTCGAGCCTCGTGAAGACACGCGACAGAAACAAAGAACCGGTACCGCACATGATCTGGAAGTGGCGGGGCACCCACGGTCTCCCCCAAAGACGGTGCGAGGTGGCCAACTCATCCAACAGGCGGGTGAACAGGGGATGCCCGGGAGTCGCAGCCATGAGGTCGTTGGACAGTCCAAACGGTGCGGTCGGCGCGAGCAACAGATCGGCGTCGGCGACCGTGTCGAAGCTTCCCGCGCATTGGATGTCGAGGTCGGCGTACACACCGCCGTGCTCATGAAGGATCAGGTACCGGGCCGCGTCAGCGCGTTGCACCCAATGCGGATAAGCGCGATAGAGCGCGTGAAGGTCGGGTCTGGTGGACGCGAACAGCTGATCGACCTCGGCACCGTCCCACAGCTGGTACTGCCATCCGGGGTGCTGCGCTCGCCAAGTCGCGGCTGCCTCGCGGAACCGCGGAAACGGCTGTGGCCCACCTGATTCGCCGAGCCAGATCTGGTGAATCACGCGCGGGATCACGCCTTCACCTCCGCTCGGACAATGAGTGTCACTTTGATCGGAAAGCCCCAGAGAGTAGTCGCCACACAAGCTACAAGGTGCTCGTCCACTGTTCACCATCCGCCCCATAGCTCATCATGGTATTCGCGAAAGTCGAACGAAACCAAGGCGCAGACCACGTGACCGGCACCTCACCTCCGGCAGGGCATTCACTTTTGGACGCCTCCCGAATCCGCTGGTCAGTCGATCGGGCTGTCGGCGTTCTTGTGCTGTTGCTGGGGCTCGGGACGCTGACTCCCGCCGGGAGCCTCGCTCAAGGCTCTAGCTACGTGCCGAATCTCGACCCGGCCTATGCGGACATCGATGCGCTCTTCGCCTCTGGGCTGGTCGAGGTGCCCTCGATGGCTCAGCGTCCGTATTCCCGCATGGCCTTTGCGCGTCTTACCGCGCAGGCTCGCGCGAGGTTGCCCGACTCCGACGAAGTCCGAGCCCGATTTCGGGAAGCGCTCGACCGCCTCGAGGCGCGCTTCGCGCGCGAGTTGTCGTTGCTTTGTCCGGCCGTGGGCTCTGCGTGCGGCGGGGCCGAAGCGAGTGTCGCGCTACGGTCCGTGGAGATAGATCTGGCGTCAGCGGCGAGCCCCCTCCGAGCCATTCGGACGAGCTATGATGACGTGTTCGAGCCGGGCGACAACCTCATTGAGGGTGACCTAAACCCGCTTCTGCAACGCAACCAGGGCCGGGTCCTCGCTGACGGACAGACGGCGGCAGCGGAGGCGACGGCCGATGTCCAACTCTCGCCCCGCGTGGCGGTGCAGGTCCGTCCTCGTGTGTGGTACTCCCGCGCGACTGGGGTGGGCAACGCCGACGGGGCGACCCTCTTGGACGCATACATGCGTGCCGTGTTCGGGAGCGTTGCCTTGGAGGTAGGCCGGAACCATGTCGCGACCGGTCATGGACGGCTGGCGGGCCCCATGCTCTCCCACAACGCTCGCGGACTCGACATGATTCGGCTGGCGAACGAGCGTCCGTGGCGATTCCCTTGGTTCCTTGGAGCCTTGGGCGCGTTCACCGGATCGGCGTGGGTCGGCGATCTCGGCGGCAACCGGCGAATGCCCCACGGTAAGCTCATCGTTTTCGAAGGCACCCTGCGCCCAAGCCGCTCGGTCGAATTGGGCGTGAGCTTGCTGAACAATCAGGGAGGCGATGGCGCTCCGCCGGCGACGTTCTCGCAGCGACTCCTCGACATCTTCCTCATCAAGCCTCTTGGTGCGGAGATCTCCGACAAGGTCATTATGGGCGACCTCCGCATCACGATGCCCGGCGCAGGTCTGGAGGTCTATCTCGAGGGACTCTCGACCGATCTAGACAGGACGGTGTTCGCGCACTCTGAATCGTTCTGGGCCGACGCGGCGTGGACGCTCGGTATCAAGGCTGTGGGGCGGGGTGTCAAGGGACGTGTGGACCTTTGGATCGAGGGGCATTACGCTGGCATGCGTGCCAACACCCATCACCAACTGCGCGACGGGCTCACGGTCGATCGGCGAGTGCTCGGATACCCGCTGGGCCCGCTTGCCACATCTCTGCAGCTCGGGCTCGATTGGCGAGGGCCGTCTGACGCGGTGAGCTTCACCGGCGCGTGGGAGGGATACAGTGGGGACGATTGGACCTTCCCGATCGACGGACGCCCATGGGAGCGTGCGGCCGACAACCCCGACGAGGTCCGCCTCAGAGCCATGGTCGACTGGACGCACGAACGCCTGGGCTCGCGCCTTCGCACCTCCCTGCGCCTAGGCTACGAACACGTGGACCACTTCAATTTCACCGACGAGAACCGGTCGAACTATTTAGCCCAGCTCCGCGTGGCTTGGCTCCCCAACTAGCTCCCCAGCTAGCAGCAGTTGCAGCCCGGACTCCCATCCGGCACCAACTCGCTTGATGCGGCGCGAGCGCTCGTAACGGCGCCACGACCCGGCCGCTCAGCGAGCGCCAAGGCCGCCGAGCCGCTACTGCTCGGCCGTTCTCCTGATGGGTCCCCGGTCGGCGCTGCACGACCTCGATAGTCGGTGAAGATGTGGAACTGGTGGCTGTCGATGTCCGTATTGATGCGAATCGTGCCGGGGCCCTCCGCCTCGAAGCGCTCGAAGGGCTGGCCGTCGCAGATCACGAACACGTCGTCTGGATTCGGCAGGTTCGTCACCTGCCAGCTCGTCTCGGCGCCGCGCCGATCTGGCGTGGAGGCGTACGTGCCCACGTAGAGGGTCCCGCTCTCCACGTCGTTCCACGCCTGACGAATGCCGAGCGAGGGGAAGTCGACTCCCTCGACCGTTGGCGCGTCGAATTTGTCCATGTGCGGAACCTCGAAAGCACGCGCCCAGTCGCCTCCCTGGCCGACCTCGGAGACCATCATCATCGCGCTCCGCTGTCCCCTCGGGTATCCCTCGTTGAGTTCGAACCACCAGCCGAACTTCTCGCCGTGCTCCCCAAAGAAACGCGGCTCATAGGCTTGCTCTGCCGCAGCGCTCAAGCGCGCGATCGCGGTCTCGTCCCCCACCTCACGCGCCATCAACAGACCCGTCGAGTTGGGCCTCGCCGCTACCCGTGGATTGCTCCACCCGGCTGCGTTGGCCGAAGCCTCGTAAATGAAGGAGGCCAGCTCCGGGTCCTGCGGCAGAATTAGGAACGCGGGACCGAGCCCCGAGCCCGCGCCACCGTTCGCCTTGTGGTTGACGATGGGGTCGTACCAGTTCGTGAACCACTCGAGGTTTCCGTCGCGGGACACCCCCATGTAGTTGTCTTTCAGGTACTCCAACCAGTTCTGGACGGCGAGGTGCCTCTGCGTGCCGTGGATCTTGTCGTAGAGATGCACGCCCAGCGCCGCGGCGCTGTTGCAGAACGGCCAGATCTTGGTGTTCTCGCAGTGAGGCCCCTCGGGGTGGGCGCGCCACTGGGCCTCCATGAGTTCGACCATGCGGTGATGATCCCACTCGAAATCCTGGTCCCGGTAGCCCGTGACCGAGAATGGCTGCTCCCACTTGTCGTCCCCCGAGACGTAGTGAT
>Ga0310345_10005579_pt1 | contig 11140 bp, 7 predicted proteins | sample HC15DNA20500_MG_FD_204667 | JGI IMG/M metagenome (GOLD analysis project Ga0310345, IMG submission 204667) | Marine microbial communities from station ALOHA, North Pacific Subtropical Gyre - HC15-DNA-20-500_MG | ecosystem: Environmental > Aquatic > Marine > Oceanic | place: Pacific Ocean: North...
TTCTTTGCTACACTTAGGGGACCGGGAACCGTATGGATACAAACTTTGCCGATTAGCCGCCTGGCAGGCCGCATTTTACAATATGCAACGTTTAAAAGGAAAGAAGAAGGAAGTGTACTTGGCGGTCTGGGTAATTTATTGGATGGAGACGGCTGGTAAAATTATTGTTATGACTTATGATATTCAACACGCATTGTTACAAACCTGTCTGCATTACTGGCAAGAAAATGTAAAGAAAACGGAGTATTGCTTTACCCTATTGTCTGAACAACAGGTTTGGCAGCAATACAATACCGTTAGTAACAGTATTGGCAATTTGGTATTGCATCTTTGCGGAAACATCAGCCAATATATACTAGCAACCTTAGGATTGCAGGATTTTCAACGCAATCGGAATGCAGAGTTTGAGCAAAAACCCCAATTATCTAAAGCTGAATTGTTAACGCAATTGAATGCGGTTATAGCGTCAGCCGTTCAAGTAACAAAAAATTGTTCCTCTGATTGCTTGTTGAAAAATTATTCCGTTCAAATTTATGAAATGAGCGGTATTGCCATTCTTGTTCATGTAACCGAACATTTTTCTTATCATACCGGTCAAATTGCTTTGTTAACCAAACAAATGACCGGAAAAGATTTGGGTTTTTATGCTTCCTTAACTTAAATCGAATAGCTTTTTCTTCTGTCAACATCATGTTGCATGGCTCAAATGAAATGACTGAAATGTATTAAATTTATGCCTGATGAAAAAGATAAATGCAATAATAATTCTGTGTTGGATACTACTGCCCATTACAATAATGGCACAGCGCAAAAAAGATACCCTTGCTTTACTTACTGATTCAGCACAGCAAATATATATTCAGCAACAAGCCAATCAATTGAAACAAATTGAATTAGAAAGGCAAGCCGATTCTTTAAAAAAGATAAACCTCTTTCTTGAATTACAAAATTTTTCCGCCACCAATCAACAACAAAAACAAGTCTTGCAGCAACAACTGGATTTGTTGAAACAAAAAGACAGCCTTCGTGTGGCCGTGCAAAAACAAAAAATTGATTCATTAAAAAAAATAATGCATGGTTTTGCTGTAGCTCCTTTTGGCGATACCTTGTTTACTGTTTATACTTCATTAGGTAGTTTTTCTGCTGCCGACAGAGCAAATGCTATTAACAATCGAATTCAGGCATTGGCCGATAATTATAATTTTGCTGTTGATTCGCTAGGTATTGTAGATAATGAAAGTACGGTAGATATAGCGTTGCATGATTTTGTTGTGATGAGTATTACAGAAAATGATGCGTTATGGGAGAATACGGGTAAACTGCAATTGGCAAATTCTTATCTGTTAAAAATTAAAACTGCTATTCAGCATTATCGACAGGAAACAAGTTGGCAAAATATTCTTAAGCAAATTATTCTGGCATTAATTGTAATTGTTGTATTGATATTTGTAGTACATTATGTTATAAAATTATTTGTAAAAATTGAAACAAATATTGCTTCAACACATCATGCACAAATTAAGGGGGTTAAAATAAAAAATTATGAATTACTATCTATTGAACAGGAAATAAATCTAATTACCTCTGCGCTGCGTATCATAAAATGGATCATCATTTTCATCTCGATTTATCTTGCATTTCCGTTAGTATTTGGCATTTTTCCATGGACAAAAACAATTGCTACAAGATTATTATCCTATTTTGTTGATCCGTTAAAAAAAATTTTATTTGGTATTTGGGATTATTTACCCAACTTAATCACCATTATAGTCATACTGTTTGTATTTAGATTGGTTTTAAAAGGCATTCGTTATCTTAAAAAAGAAATTGAAAAGGGCTCTTTATCTATTCCGGGTTTTTATGCAGATTGGGCAAACCCTTCTTATCAAATTGTACGTATTCTTTTGTTTGCTTTTTTGCTTATTGTAATTTTTCCCTATCTGCCGGGTTCAAATAGCCCGGTATTCAGAGGCGTTTCAGTTTTTTTGGGTGTGTTATTCACTTTTGGATCCTCCGGTTCGCTCAGTAATATTATTGCAGGGTTGGTATTAACATATATGCGCTCATTTAAATTGGGCGATCGTATTCGAATTGCAGATGTTACCGGCGATGTGATTGAAAAAACCTTGTTGGTTACACGCATCAGAACCATTAAAAATGAAATAATTTCTATTCCCAATGCTACTATTTTAAATAGCCATACCATTAATTACAGTAGCGATGCGCCGGAACGAGGTTTAATTGTGCACACAACCATTACCATTGGGTATGATGCTCCATGGCGGCAGGTGCATGCTTTATTAATTAAAGCTGCATTAGCTACAACGTATGTTGAAAAAAATCCCGAGCCTTTTGTATTGCAAACTTCGTTGAATGACTTCTATGTAAGTTATCAGATTAATGCTTACACCAAACAACCCAATAAACAGGCAGAATTATATTCCCTTTTGCACGCCAATATACAAGATACTTTTAATGAAGCAGGTATAGAAATTATGTCGGGGCATTATACCAATTTGCGAGATGGAAATCAGACCACTATCCCTTCTGATTATCTGCCTGATAATTATACTGCACCAGGTTTTAAAGTAAACACCCAAAATAAGAATGCCGATAATGCTGAAAATATATCATAAATCGGCCAGAATTGCTATTCAGTATTTTTATAACTTTCTATTGAACTAAAGCCTAATTTCGTTGGCACAAAGTTGGTATGTACTATGGACCGATTGACCCAAAAAATTTCTGCAACAGGCTATTTTTCTGAAGATAGTTTACAGGCTTTTTTACAACAATGGCAACAATGGAAATTGCCCAAAGATTATTTACTGCTAAAAGAAGGCATTGTTTCAGATTATATTTATTTTGTATCTTCCGGATTAGCTCGTATTTATTATTTTAAACATGGCAAAGAAATTACCGAATGGCTGGCCATGGATGGTACTTTTTTTCTTTCTATTACCAGTTTTTTTAAACGTACACCCAGCAAACTGAATATCCATACCATTGAGCCTTCTGTTATCATGGGTATTCATCATGATGATTTGATGCGTTTGTGTGATGAATACCATGATGTGGAACGCTGGCTGCGTAAATTGTTAACCCGCTCATTGATTTCTTCTCAGCAAAGAATGGATGCCATACAATTTGAAACCGCCTTACATCGTTACAGGCGTTTGGCCGATGAGCATCCTACTATTTTACAGCGGGTACCATTATCTTATATCGCTTCATTTTTAGGTATTACACAGGAAACACTGAGCCGTATTAGGGCGCATCGTTAGTTTTTTGATAATTGTCAATGAAACATGTTCACAATCAATTGAACTTTATATTTCATTAATAATCATTTATGAAATTTTCTACACTATTGCCTGCCCTTGCTATCCTTTGTAGCACAGCCACACTCTATGGCCAATCAGGTAAAGCTAATGATTTAATAGCACGGATGACCTTGGAGCAAAAAGTTGAATTAGTAGTTGGAATGGGTATGCGTTTACCCGGTCCTACTGCTGCATCCGATAAAAAAGATACGGCTAAACATGCAACACCCGGTTTTCAGTTGCCACCATCGTTGCCACAAGATGCATCTATTCCTGAAAAGGTACCCGGTGCTGCAGGTCGTACACATGCTATACCGACTTTAGGATTGCCTTCTTTAACCTTGTCCGATGGACCTGCAGGGGTGCGGATTAACCCAATTCGTCCTGATCATCCCAATCAAACTTATTATGCAACGGCATGGCCCGTAGGTACTTTACTGGCTTCATCATGGGATACCAGTTTGGTGCAAAGCGTAGGGAAAGCATTTGGTCGTGAAATTCAACAATATGGTATTGATGTAATTCTTGGACCCGCTATGAATATTCAACGTAATCCTTTAGGCGGAAGAAACTTTGAATATTATTCTGAAGACCCTTTGGTTTCAGGGCATATTGCAGCAGCTATGGTTCGTGGGGTTCAACAAAATGGCGTTGGTACTTCCATTAAACATTTTGTAGCCAATAATCAGGAAACTAATAGAAACAGTGTTAACACTATTGTAAGTGAGAGGGCACTACGTGAAATTTATTTGAAAGGGTTTGAAATTGCCGTGAAAGAGGCGCAACCTTGGACTGTTATGTCTTCTTACAACTTAATTAACGGCACTTATACTTCTGAAAGCCATGATTTATTAACTGATATTCTTCGGAATGAATGGGGCTTTAAAGGCTTGGTAATGACAGACTGGTTTGGAGGAAAAGATGCCGTTGCACAAATGAAAGCGGGCAACGATTTATTAATGCCCGGTACCATTTTGCAATATAATGCTATTTTAACAGCAGTAAAAAATGGCACATTAAGTGAAGATGTTATTAATAGAAATGCAGCAAGAGTAGTGGATTTAATTTTTGAATCGCCTACCTACAAAAAAATTCCTTATACCGATAAACCCGATTTAAAAGCAAATGCACAAATTTCTCGAAAAGCTGCTACAGAAGGAATGGTATTGTTACAAAATAATAATAACGCACTGCCATTGACGATTAAAAACAACAAACAAATAGCTCTCTTTGGTAATACATCGTATGATATTATTGCCGGAGGTACCGGTAGCGGTGATGTAAATAAAGCTTATACCATTTCATTGGATAAAGGGTTATTAAATGCAGGATATAGCATTGACAAAAACCTGATTGAAGCTTATACCACTTATATAGCAGAAGAAAAAGCCAAACAACCCAAACCTCGTTTCTTTTTTGAATTAGTACCACGAGTTAAAGAAATGAATTTAGAGGAACCTTTGTTACAAACAGAAGCACAAAATGCTGCAGCTGCCATTATAACGATAGGCCGTAATGCAGGCGAAGGCGCTGATAGAAAAGTAGAAAACGATTTTACTTTATCTACTGAAGAGAAAAGCATGATACAAAAAGTTTGCGAAGCTTTTCATGCTCAAAACAAAAAAGTAATTGTCGTTTTAAATATTGGCGGTGTAATTGAAACTGATAGCTGGCGCAGTTGGCCCGATGCCATTTTATTGGCATGGCAACCCGGGTTAGAAGCAGGTAATGCTATTGCTGATGTTGTTAGTGGCAAAGTAAATCCTTCCGGAAAATTAGCCGTTACTTTCCCCATTCGTTATGAAGATGAACCATCTGCCAAAAACTTCCCCGGAAAAGAATTGCAGCCTAACGCGCACAAAGGATTTTCTTTATTTGGTGTGCCTGCCGAGGTAATTTATGAAGAAGGTATTTATGTGGGATATCGCTATTTTACAACCTTTCATGTAAACACTGCTTATCCTTTTGGTTATGGATTATCCTACACTCAATTTAATATGAAGCCGCTTCAGTTAAGTGCTAATGTTATGAAGCAAAATATTGTTGTTAAGGTAAATGTTACAAATACAGGTAAAGTTGCCGGAAAAGAAGTGGTTCAGTTGTATGTTTCTGCACCCCATAGTAAAATCGGTAAACCTGCAGAAGAATTAAAGGCTTTTGCAAAAACACCATTGTTACAACCCGGACAGTCAACAACCATTGCTTTTACTTTAACGCCTGCTGACCTGGCTTCCTTTGTAACCGACCAAGCAGCTTGGATTGCAGATGCAGGAACTTATACCATTAAAGTTGGAAATTCATCAGCTAACATTTTGCAAACAGCTACCTTCCAATTGCCGCAACAAGTAATTACCGAAAAAGTAAAAAATTTAATGGTGCCCCAGCAGCCTATACATGAGTTACAACCTGCTGATTAGTTGATTGGGATGTAATAAAAAATTGATAGTTTTAAAAAGGCAACTCCGCAGTTGCCTTTTTTTGTGCACCGAAAAAGCAGTGACTTTTATTTAACCTTTCTTGGTAAAATGTTGCAAACGTTGTGCTGCTTCTAACAGTGTGGCTTCTTTTTTGGCAAAGCAAAATCGTAATACTTTGTCATCGGTTTTGTTATGGTAGAATGCAGATACGGGAATAGTGGCTACACCGGCTTCTTTTACTAATGTGGTAGCAAAAACATCATCGGGTTTATCGGATAGTTTAGTATAGCTAAAACATTCAAAATAACTTCCATGCGAAGGAATGTATTCAAAACCGGTACCTTGCATTAGGTTTCTGAAATAATCGCGCTTTTGTTGAATGAAATGACCTAATTCTAAATACTTATCTTTTAGTTGTAAATATTGCGCTAAGGCTATTTGTTTGGGCGTATCGCAACTAAAGCAATTAAACTGATGTACTTTTCTAAATTCTTTCATCAATGGCTCAGCAGCAATGCAATAGCCTAATTTCCAGCCTGTACAGTGGTAAGTTTTTCCAAAAGATGCAATTACAAAACTTCTTTCCAGTAAATCTGGATAGCGTAACATACTTTGATGCATAATACCATCGAAAATTAAATGTTCGTAAACCTCGTCGCTAATAATGATTATGGGAGTATTTGCTATTAAATTTTTCAGGTGTTGAATATCCTGTTCTGATAATATTGCACCGGTAGGATTATGGGGAGAGTTGATAATAATTGCTTTGGTTTTATTGTTTATTTTATCCGCAACTTCATTCCAGGGAATGGTATAGTTGGGATATTGCAAAGCAATAAATACAGGTTTGGCACCATTTAAAATTATATTAGGTACATAACTGTCATAAGCAGGTTCAAAAACAATTACTTCATCGCCGGGCTGTAAAATGGTTGTAAGGGCTGTGTAAATGGCATAAGTGCCTCCGGGGGTAATGGTAATAGAAGTTTCAGGATTAATATGGGTATGATACAAATAATGTACTTTTTCGGCAATGGCTTCCCGTAAGGCAGGCACACCATTGGTATGCGCATATTGGTTAAAACCATTTTTCATTGCTTGGTTTACAGCTTCCACTAATACTTCATCCATCATAAAATCGGGGAAGCCTTGTCCTAAATTTATGGCATGATGTGTATTGGCCAATTGACTCATTACCGTAAAAATGGTAGTACCTACCTGGGGTAATTTTGATTGAATTTGCATAACAGAATTATAATAAGGCAATTAAATAACTTAAGGGGCTATGGTGCCGGCAACTCTTTTCAATTCTATTTCAGCAGCTTTGGCAGCATAACTTAAATTAATCAGCTTATAGCCGGCTTCTTCAAAACTTTGTTGTGCTGCGCGTACTTCCAAAATAGTGGCTTGCGATAAGCTAAACCTTTGTAAGGTTAAATTTACTAACTGCTCCGATAAACGATTAATGGCATATTGTGCAGCAATTAAGTCTAATGTATGGATATACATTTGATAGGTTTTGGCCAAATCGGTTTGGTAGTTTAAAATAATGGCTTCTTTTTGTGTTTTAGAAATTTGGGTGTTAATGGCTGCTGTTTGTTGTTGCCTTTTTAAGATACTTCCATTATAAATTGGTACAGACAAATTTAAACCTACATAAGGCCCATACTGTTGGTTTAATAAAATTTGTCCACCATTGCTGGTACTTCGTCCATAGTTAATTCCTCCATTCAAACGCAATGAAGGGTAGCGTAATGCTGCTGTTTGCTTTTCAGCCAACTCATTAATGGTAATTTGTTGTGAGGCTGCAATAATATCAGGGTTTTGTTGTAATCGGGTTAAAATATCATCGAATTTTATATTATTCTCAATGGCTATTGAGTCGGTAAGAACGATGGTTGAATCGGCAGTAAGGCTTAGCAGGTTTAGTAAGTCGGCCTTGGTTTGTTCAACTACAATTTTTTGCGATTGGAAGTCTTGCTCCTTGCTATGTAAATCAATTTCAGCTTGAAATAAATCGGCATCATTGGCATAACCTACACTACGTTTGGCATTAATAATTTCCAGTTGTTTTTTTGAAACATCAATGCTTTTTGAAAGGGTGTTTAAATAACTATTTTGTCTTACGGCATCGAAATATTTCGTCATTACAGCAGCAATGGTATTTTGCACCTGCGAATTGAAGAATGATTCGCTTTGTGCTTCAATAGCTTCTAATTGTTTTTTGGTGGCAATTACTCGGTAGCCGTTGGATAGTAGTATGGAACCGGCTACACCTGCATTAAGGTTATTGCTGATGGCTCCATTTCGGGTTAAATCTCTATCACCGGTAGCACTGTTTATTTTTTGATTAATATTTACAATGCTTTCCTGATTGGTGGCAGTGCCGGTAACTGTAGGCAAACCACCTGCCACACCAATATTGTTATTAACTTTTGCAATATCAATATTGCTTTTGGCAATTTGAATGTTGTAATTCTGTTTCAAAGCCAAGTTAACGGCATCTAAAACGGAAAGTGGGTGTTGAGCCATTACCTGTAATACACCGCAGCCCAAGGCCAATAAAAAAATCTTTCTCATAATGCATGAAATTAGCGTTGGTGCAGGGTTGTGTCAAATATATTTTATGAACGGATGGGGGGCTTATTGTACCAATGTTCCCACATTCATGCCTTCTACTACTTTTAAAAGGTTACCGGGCTTATTCATATCGAAAACAATAATGGGTAATTGATTTTCCATGCAAAGTGTAAAGGCGGTCATGTCCATTACCTTCAAGTTTTGGTTAATACATTCTTGGAAACTAATGGTTTCAAAGCGTTTGGCATTTGGTTCTTTTTCAGGATCGGCATTATAAATGCCATCAACCCTCGTACCTTTTAGAATAACATCGGCTTTCATTTCAATGGCCCTAAGTGAACCGGCAGTATCAGTGGTGAAGTAGGGGTTGCCGGTACCGGCACCAAATATTACCACTCTGCCTTTTTCTAAGTGCCGTAAAGCTTTGCGACGAATGTAAGGTTCAGCAACTTGTTCCATATTAATGGCACTTTGTAAACGGGTATAAACACCAATTTTTTCAAGCATGGCTTGCATGGCCATAGCATTAATAACGGTGGCTAACATACCCATATAATCTCCATGCGCCCTTTCAATACCACTTTCTGCCTCATTCATGCCCCTATAAATATTACCGCCACCAATAACAATTGCTACTTGAACGCCTAGGTTAGTTACCAATTTAATGTCTTGGGCGTATTGTTCAATAATTTTTGGGTCAAATGGGTCGCCATTTTTAATATCGCCAACTAGGGCTTCGCCGGATAATTTAAGCAGAATACGTTTGTACTTAGGCAGCATATAAGAGGTTGTTGATTAAATGAATGCTATGTGCAACAATTACAATGCAAATAACCTGATTTTTTGTAGAAGTTACAAAACGAAAAAAGGGAACGATTTTGAAGGTTCCCTTTTTTACTACAATTGGTGGAAATATTTATCCTAATGCAACGCGTTTAAAAGCAATTACTTTTAAGTCTGCATCAACTGATTTTAAATAGTCGCCAACGCTTTTGCTACCATCTTTTACAAAAGCTTGTGCCAATAATGTTTGCTCTTTGAAGAAGGAATTTAATTTACCCTCTGCAATTTTAGCAATCATTTCGGCGGGTTTACCGGCCATTTTAGGGTCGGCCGAAATTTGTTCGGTAACAATAGCTCTTTCTCTTTCAACTACATCGGCAGGTACTGAGTTGGCATCAATAGCAACGGGGTTCATGGCGGCAATTTGCATGGCTACATCTTTGCCGGCTTCAGCTGCAGCTTTGTTTAAACCTACTAAAACACCCATACGGTTTGCTCCGTGAATGTAGGAAGCAACATAAGGGGCTTCAACTCTTTCAAATTTTTGAATGCCAATTTTTTCGCCAATAGCTGCCAGTTTATCATTAATTAAGTCGGCTACTTTAGCACCATTAATGGTAACTTCATTTAATTCGTCAATGCTCTTAACGTTGTTGGCTACTGCAGCATCGGCAATAGCTTGGGCAAAAGCAACAAAATCGGCATTTTTAGCAACAAAATCGGTTTCGCAACTAATGCAAACAATAAAACCGGTTGTATTTTCTGCATTGGTTTTAGCAATAATTACACCTTCTTTTGCCTCACGGTCGCTGCGTTTAGCGGCAACTTTTTGGCCTTGTTTGCGCAACCAGTCAATAGCTGCTTCAAAATCGCCATTGGTTTCGGTAAGGGCCTTGCGGCAATCCATCATTCCGGCACCGGTTGCTTGGCGTAGTTTATTAATATCGGCTGCGGTTATAGTAACAGTACTCATGGTAATAATTTTTGTTCGGTTAAAAATTGTTGCAAAACTACCTGTGCTTATTTCAACAATTGCTAAATGGTTTATTATGAAATGTTGAACAATGTACTGGAAGTTGCAGTGTGCGACGCAACGGAAGTTGAATAAAGTGGTAACAGCCGGGTTCATAAAAATAATGGCAAATGAACCCGGTTTTGTTACAATTTATTTATCTACCCCCACCAGCGGGACGGCGGCTATTGGGTACTCTGCGTTTAGGGGCGCCACCGGCTTCACCACTGCGGCCTCCTCCTTTACGAGCACGGGCAGCTTCGCTTTGAGCTTCGGCTTCCAGTCTGCGAGCTTTTATTTCTAATTCGTTCGCTTCTTCTTGTGTATCTTCTTCCTCTTTACTTGCTTGGCGTTCTGCTAAGCCTTCAGCAATAGCTGCGGTTAAGTAGTTGGTAATAATGGCTATTGATTTAGTAGCATCATCATTAGCAGGAATAGGGAAATCAACTTTATTAGGATCGCAATTGGTATCAACCATGCCAAAAGTGGTAATGCCTAAGCGTTTAGCTTCGGCTAAACCAATGTGTTCAACACCAATGTCAACTAAGAAAAGGGCTGCGGGTAAGCGGCTCATTTGTGCAATACCGCCTAACACTTTTTCCATTTTATCTTTATCGCGACTAAGGGTTAAGCGTTCTTTTTTGGTAAGACTTTCAGCGCTACCATCATTCAGCATTTTTTCAATGCTCTGCATTTTTTTAACGCTTTTGCGAACGGTGTTGAAGTTGGTAAGCATACCACCTAACCAGCGTTCAGTAGCGTAAGGCATGTTAACGCGTTTAGCACATTCGGCTACAATTTCTTTAGCTTGCTTTTTAGTAGCTACGAACATTATTTTTTTGCCGTTTTTGGCAATTTGCTTCATAGCGGCGGCTGCTTCCTGTAAATGGTCAACAGTTTTATTAAGGTCGATAATGTGAATGCCTTTTTTTTCTGCATAGATGAAGGGCAACATTTTAGGGTTCCATTTCTTTTTTAAATGGCCAAAATGTACACCGGCATCTAACAACTGCTGCTGTAGTGAA
>Ga0310345_10005581_pt1 | contig 11138 bp, 5 predicted proteins | sample HC15DNA20500_MG_FD_204667 | JGI IMG/M metagenome (GOLD analysis project Ga0310345, IMG submission 204667) | Marine microbial communities from station ALOHA, North Pacific Subtropical Gyre - HC15-DNA-20-500_MG | ecosystem: Environmental > Aquatic > Marine > Oceanic | place: Pacific Ocean: North...
CTGGTCTGTGTCCAGGCGACGTCCGGGCGACCGTGTGCTGACTTCGGACCAAACGGCAGTGGGATGGTCGATGCGATGGTTGGCATTCCGCGGGTCGCGCGGGAAGACCGCGACTACCTCAATGCGTTTCTCTACTCCATCAACTCGCCACCGATCATTGTGCGCGACCGGGTAATCCATGGGTCCCACATTGCCGACGTCCGGGTGACGAAAGAAGCCACCCCCGGGTGGGTGCGGGCCTGGAACGTGCGTACCGGCGAACATGAGTGGGACTTCCACACCGTGCCCAACAGCGCCGACGAATTCGGGTCCGATACGTGGCTGAACGAATCGTGGCGCTATTCAGGCAATGGCAATGTCTGGTCGATGCTGGCCGGCGATAACGAACTGGGCTATGTGTATCTGCCGACCGGTACTGTTACCAACGATTACTACGGCGCGGACCGGCTTGGTGACAACCTCTTCTCGGAGTCGATCGTGGCGGTCGATATTGAGACGGGACAGCGGGTTTGGCATTTTCAGGCGGTGCACCATGGCCTCTGGGATTGGGACTTCCCCACCCATCCAAACCTGATCGACATTACCGTCGACGGTCGAGACATTCGGGCGTTAGCACAGGTGAGCAAACAGGGGTTTACCTATGTGTTCGACCGTGTCACCGGCGACCCGGTCTGGCCGATCGAAGAGCGGCCAGTGCCGCAGGAGACGAATCTGCCAGGTGAGGTGCCGTCGCTGACCCAGCCGTTCCCGACCAAGCCGCCGCCGTTCGAGTACCAGGGTGTGGCCATCGACGACCTTGTCGACTTTACGCCCGAAATTCGAGCGATGGCCGTGGAGGCGGTGCGCGACTTCACGCTCGGCCCGATCTTCACCCCACCGCTACGGACCGTCGAGGGAGTGACGCAGGGCACCATCCAGCGTCCCGCGATCGACGGCGGCGCGAACTGGGGCGGGGCGGGGGTGGACCCGGAAACCGGCATCCTCTATGTGCCCTCGCAGAACCGCACATCGGTGCTGCACTTCTACGAGCCGGGCCCGTCCACCGGCGCGACCATGACGATTACCCAGGCGGCGTTTGGCAGCGGCCGACAGCCGGCAATGCCGCAGGGGCTGCCCCTGTTCAAGCCGCCCTATTCACGGATGACCGCGGTGGATCTCAACGCCGGTGAGAACGCCTGGATGCAGCCGAACGGCGACGGCAACCGGTTCCGGAACCACCCGATGCTGCGCGACCTCGACCTGCCGCCTCTCGGTGGCGATGGCAGGGGTGGACCACTGGTGACCAAGACGTTGCTGATTAGCGCACTCACCGCCGGTGGCGCCGGCGACGGACCACGGTTGGTGGCTCGAGACAAGGCCACCGGCGAGGTCGTCGGCTCGGTGGACCTGCCGGCCGGGGCGATCGGTACCCCGATGACTTACCGGATCGACGGGCGGCAGCACATCGCGCTGACCGTTGGTGGCGGTCCGCGCCTGATAGCATTCGCGCTACCGGAGTAGCGAACGACTGAGCCACTGTGTGGGGTAGGGCTTTGACCCCGCCCCAAAGAACCGGAGACCCAAGATGCGACGATTGCTTCTGTTACCGTTCACCGCCTTCGCCCTGAGCCTCGTCCTCTGGACCGCCGGACTCGACGCAGAGCAGCCCGAGATCCCGCCGATCGAGGTGCACCAGATCACCGACACGTTGCACATGTTGGGCTCCGGGATGGAGACCGGCGGCAACATCGCGGTGCTGGTGGCCGAGAGTGGCGTGGTGTTAGTGGACACCAAGAACGAAGGGTATGGCCCGACCATCCTCGACCTTGTGCGCGGGATTACCGACAAGCCGGTCACGATGATCATCAACACGCACGTGCATTTCGACCACAGCGGCGCCAACACCGAGTTTCCTGACACGGTCCAGTTCGTGGCCCACGAGAACATCCGCCGGCATTGGGCGCGCACCGACTGTCAGCCGGTGCCGACCAACTGCGACGATTTCCAGGGTGAGAACCGGAAGTATTTGCCGAAGACGACCTTCAACGACCGGCTCAGCTTGTTCGCGGGCACGCCTGACCAGATCGACCTCTACTACTTTGGCCGCGGCCACACCGACGGTGACACCTTCGTGGTGTTCAAGGACGCACGCACGATGCACGTGGGCGATATGTTTCTGGGCAAGACCCTCCCGTTTATCGACGCGGAGAACGGCAATGGTGGCAGCGCCATCGAGTTCGGCCGCACGTTGACGAAGGTAATCGATGACATTCCTGACGTTGACATCATCATCAACGGGCATTGGAACACCCCGCTCGCCTGGAGCGATCTGGTCGACTACCGCGGGTTCTACATGGACCTGTACACCCAGACCCGTCGAAGCATCGATACTGGGATGAGCGCCGAGGAGGCGATCGCGGCCTACGAGAAGCCGGCCCGCTACGCCGACTACGCCGCCAATAAGGGCACCGGCGGGTTTACCGTCAATTCAATCGTGCGTTACATCTACGAAGGCATATAGGCTCCGAGCCGAGGCGTCGGCACGGTGGGCTTGACCGCGGGGACGTGTCCCCTCGACGAACCGAGCAACCAGAATCTACGACGGGTGCGAACGGATTTCACATGACCCGGCCGCCCCACCCCTCGGTCGTTTGTGCATAGGGCCGTGGGCTATTAACATGCGCTAGCGCTCTAGAGGGTCAGGACGGAGCACGAAGGGAGTGGACTGACATGGGCATCAATCGACGCAGTTTTCTGCGGACCTCAGGGATGGCGGCGGCGGGGCTCGGCGCGGGTGTCGGCGCGAGCGTCAGTGGCTCGCGGCCAGTCATGGGCGAGGAACTCCAGGACTCGCGGGAGCGGAACATCACGATCACCGGATACCGCACGTATGTTTTGGACAACATCGACCCGCCGATCGGCCACCGCAAGTGGCTATTCCTGGAACTTGAGACCGACGCCGGCATTGTCGGTCTCGGCGAACGTGTCTCCGGCGGCGTGCTGGAACTCGGCTCGCAGGTGGCGCTACTGGGTGAGCTGATCGAGTCGGTCGTGATCGGCAAGAGCCCATTTGACGTGGAACGGATCTGGCATGACCTCTATAGCAACCCGCACGACTACCGGCACCCCGGCCTGTCGAAGACCCCAGCGATGTCGGCCATCGACATGGCCTGCTGGGATATTGTGGGCAAGGCCACCGGCCAACCCATCTACAACCTCCTCGGCGGCAAGTTCAACGACCGGCTACGAGCCTACGCCTACCTGGACACCGCCGGCGTCTGGGAGAATCCCGAGTTGGCTGGGGAGCGTGCCCGTGAGCTGGTGGACCGCGGCATGGGCGTGTGCAAGCTCGACCCGTTTCAGCCCATCACCGGTGGCCCACGCGACTACCCACTGAAAACGATCAACCACGTCGGCCGGATCTTCCGCGCCATGCGTGACGCGGTCGGCGACGAATTGGAGATCGGCATCGGCGCCCACGGCCAGTTCACCACTTCGTCGGCCATCCGCGTTGCCAGTATTCTTGAGGAGTTCAACCCGTTCTTTTTCGAGGAGCCGGTCTACCCGGAGAACGTCGCGGAGATGGCTCGGGTGGCGCAAATGACCACCATCCCGATTGCGACGGGCGAGCGACTAGTCACGAAATTCGAGTTCGCCGAGGTTCTGAACAAGCAGGCTGCCAACATCATCCAGTTAGACGTTGGCCAGTGTGGTGGTATCACCGAGTCGAAGAAGATCGCCACCATGTGCGAGGCGCACTACGCGGTGATCGCGCCGCACATGTACTGCGGGCCAGTCGCGGCGTCTGCGGCCGTGCAACTTGATACCTGCTCACCCAATTTCCTGGTGCAGGAGTTCAACACCAACGACCTGCACCGCGATATCTTCGTCGACCCGATCACGATCGAGAACGGCTTCATTACGCCGCCGACGGGGCCCGGCCTGGGGGTCGAGTTGGATGAAGCGGTGGTCAGGAGGCAGCTTTCTAGCTGAGGAGGCGGTGATGTGGTTCGAAATGAGGAGCCAGCGCTAGTCTGAAACCGATGCTCCCTGGTTCGTCGAATGGACGCGCGGCTGTGGGTTAGCAGCGCGTGTACACCGGTGGTGTACAATGGTGAGCGGATGCTCACTGTCGCGAAAGAGACAGGTCTGTTGGTGGTTGTCAGGGTTGTGATGAGTGCACGTTGCTTGGTGTTTGTGGCAGCGCTCGTGACAGGCGCCGGTACAGCCTCAGCGCAGTCATTTGAGGCCGACGTTGCCCCACTGGTCCAGGCCTCGTGCGTCCAGTGTCACGGTGTGCGCACGGTCACGCCCTTGCGCTTGGCCGGGTTGGATTTTGACCTCACGGATCACCACACGTTTCAGGCGTGGGAGCAGGTCTACGAGCGGCTGGAGCGTGGTGAGATGCCACCGGCGACTGCCCCGCAGCCGGACCCGGCGGTCGTTGAGACCGCGCTCGGCGCGCTGAAGCGGGCGTTGGTTAAGGCGAGTTTGGTCGACCGTGGTGACCAGCGCACGCCGCTCCGTCGGCTGACGCGACTGGAATACGGGTACACCATTCAGGATTTGCTCCAGGTCGATGAATCCGTCGGTGCCGAGGTGGCTCGGCTGCTGCCGGCCGAGGCCGACTCTGGAGGCTTCGATACGGTGGCAGCGACCCAGAGTATGTCGGCGCTGCATGTCCGCGGCTATCTTGAAGCCGCCGACGAGGCGCTCGATGCGGCGCTGGTGGTCGGGCCGCCGCCGGCGGTGCAGCACCACCACATCGATTACGCCGCCTCGCCGGGACTCTTTGGCCTCAGCGACTGTGATTTCCTCGCGTGCGGCGCGATCCTGAAACAGGACGACGGTTACGCGACGTTTTCCCAGATTTCCGCAACCTTTATGTTTCACAGTCAGGCCGAAGGGTTCGGGGTGGCCTATCCCGGTCGCTATAGGGTGTCTGTGGACGCCTATCCCTACAACGCGGACACCCCGGTGACGTTGACTGTGTACCGGGGGAGTGGGTCGCCCGCGTCGCTGGACGAGCTGCTCGGTCAGTTGGACTTAGTCGGCGAGACGCCGCGGACGTTGACGGTGACGCCGTTTCTGCGGCCTGGCGATCTCGTGGTGCCTAATCTCGCGGACCACGACTACCCGCAGGACCCGTGGGATTCCCCGGACAGTTACTTTGTGCCGGAGAAACACGTGAGGGATTATGCCGGGGAAGGCATCGTCATGAAGTCGATGACGATTGAGGGCCCGCTGTTGGACGTGTGGCCGCCACGGAGTACCCGGGAACTCTTGACGGGCGTTGAGTTCGACGAAGACGGGTATGTGCGGCTCACCAAGGCCCCCTACGAGCACGTGGTGGAGATCGTCGAGCGGTTTGCCACGCGCGCGTTTCGTCGGTCACTCGAGGCCGGTGAGCTCGAGGCTTATGCCAAGCTGGCGAAGCCGTTGCTGGCAGACGACCGGCCCTTCGTGGAGGCACTGCGCGTTCCGCTACGTGCCGTCTTGAGTGCGCCGCCGTTCGTCTACCAGGCCGCCGCGCCTGGGGCACTGGACGATTACGCACTGGCGACGCGGCTGTCGTATTTCCTGTGGCGGAGCATGCCCGATGCGGAGCTGTTCGACTTGGCCGGTGCCGGACGGTTGTCCGACCGGCACGTGCTTGCGGAGCAGGTGGACCGCATGCTCGACGATGTTCGGCATCAGCGGTTCGTCAAGGATTTTGCGGGGCAAGCGTTCCGGCTCTACGAGATGCGGGCAACGGCGCCAGACGGCGGGCTCTACCCTGAGTTCGATGACCGGCTGGCGCGGGCGATGGAGCGGGAGACGGAACTCTTTCTCACGGAGTTGATCGCGCGTAACGAGAGCGCGGGAAGCTTGATCGATGCCGACTTCGCGTTTCTGAACCGGCAACTCGCGGAACACTATGGGGTGGCAGGTGTTGCGGGGCAAGAGATGCGCCGGGTGTCGTTGCCAGCCGAGAGCCCGCGTGGGGGTCTGCTGACCCAGGCGAGCATTCTCAAGATCACCGCGAACGGGACGACGACCTCGCCGGTCCCGCGGGGGAACTTTGTGCTGACCCAGCTGTTGGGGCAGGAACCGCCGCCGCCGCCACCCGGGGTCGCGGGACTGGAGCCGGACACCCGGGGGACGACGACGATTCGTGAGCAGCTGGACGCCCACCGCACCAATGCGGTCTGTGCCAGCTGTCATCGGAAGATTGACCCTCCCGGGTTCGCGCTCGAAGCGTTCGACCCGATTGGCGGCTTCCGCACCCATTACCGGGTGTCGGGTGGTTGGTCGGATGGAGGTGGGGGTGGTCCGCCTACCGATGGGCCACCGGTGGACACCAGCGGCGTTACGCCGAAGGGCGATGCCTTTTCCGGGATTGCGGAGTACAAGCAGCTGCTCAGCCGTGAGCTTGATCAGGTAGCCCGTCACCTCACGTCGCAGCTATTGGTCTTTTCGACTGGGGCCGAGGTCGAGTTCGCGGACCGTGACGAAGTTGAGCGGATTGTTATCGATCTTCGTGGCGATGGACATCCGATGAGAACTATCATCCACGAGGTGGTAGCGAGTGCTCTCTTTAGGAGTAATTAGACGTGACTTTACCTGTGAACCGACGGACGTTTCTGCGTGCCTCTGGCGTGGCGTTGGCGTTACCGCTCCTGGAATCGATGCACCCGGCGCTAGCGCGGGCCGCCGCGGCCTCGCCCAAGCGGATGGTGAACATCTGCAGCACGCTGGGCCTCTATTCAGGGTCGTGGTTTCCGACCACGGCGGGCGCGGGCTACGAGGCCACTGAATATCTGTCGCTCATCGACGGGCACCGGGACCACTACACCTTGTTCTCTGGGTTCGCACACCAGGAGCAGAGTGGGCGGCAGCCACATAACTCAGAAATCACCTGGTTGACGGCGGCTCGGCGTCCGGGCATGGATGGGTTTCGGAATACGATTTCGGTCGATCAGGTCGCCGCCAACCATCTAGGCTACGTCACGCGGTTCCCGTCTGTGGTGTTGTCGACCGTGACCCCGCAGAGCCAGTCCTTTACCAGGAGTGGGGCGATGGTGCCGGCCGAGACCAGTGCGGCGGAGTTGTTCAGGAAGATGTTTCTGCAAGGAACGCCTGAGGAGGTCGCGCGCGAGGCCCAGAGCCTCAACGATGGCGGCAGTATCCTCGATCGACTCAAATCGCAGACGACAGCGCTGCGTCGCCGCGTGAGTGCGGGCGACCAACAGAAGCTGGATTCCTACTTTGAGGCCGTGCGGACGGCCGAGGAGAACTTGGCCGAGGTCAAGGCCTGGCAACAGAGGCCGAAGCCGGTCGTTGATGCGACGCCTCCCACCGACATCCCGAACCCCGCGGACCTCATCGGTCGGGTCAAGGCCATGTTTCATATGATTCCCCTGATTCTCGAGACGGATTCGTCTCGGGTAATCAGCATGATGATCCAGGACCACGGGGTAGTACCGCAGGTTCCGGGAGTGTCCTCCGATCAACATAGCTTGTCGCACCATGGGCAGGACGACGCGAAGATTGCCCAGCTGAGGAAGGTCGAAGTGGAGATCGTGACCGCCTTTAACGACCTGCTCTCGCAGCTGCGGGAGCGGACCGACACGAACGGCGCGCTCCTCGACCAGACGACCGTGCTGTTCGGGAGCAATCTCGGCAATGCGAATTCCCATACGTCAGATGACCTACCGGTTCTACTTGCCGGTGGCGGCTTCTCCCACGGACAGCACATTGTGCACGAGGGTGACAATGCACCGCTCTGTGACTTGTTCGTTACCATGCTGCAGAACATGGGGGTTGAGACCGAGACGTTCGGACAGAGCACCAGCACACTCACGTGGGCATGACCTGGTAGCTGGGCGGCGGAGTCTCGTAGGAGCGCTTAGTGATGACCCGACCGATTGACCGACGTACATTTTTGCGAGCCTCTGGCGTGGCGTTGGGCCTGCCGCTTCTCGAGTCGATGCATCCGGCGCTGGCGCGGGCTGCCGCGGCCTCGCCCAAGCGGATGGTGAACATCTGCAATGCGCTCGGCCTCTATCCGACCTCCTGGTTTCCGACGACGGCCGGCGTGGGCTATGAGGCCACTGAATATCTGTCGCTCATCGATGGGCACCGGGACCGCTATACCTTGTTCTCTGGTCTTGCCCATGCGGAGCAGCAGGGTCGCCAGGCGCATAACTCAGAGCTGACGTGGCTGACCTCTGCCCGGCGTCCGGGCATGGACGGATTCCGGAACACCATCTCGGTCGACCAGGTCCTGGCCAACCACCTCGGGTATGTGACCCGGTTTCCCTCGATTGTGCTGGGGACGGTCAAAGCCCAGAGCCAGTCCTACACCAGGAGTGGGGCGATGGTGCCGGCTGAGACCAGTGCGGCGGAGCTGTTCAGGAAGATGTTTCTGCAAGGGACGCCCGAGGAGGTCGCGCGCGAGGCGCAGAGCCTTGACGAGGGCGGGAGCATTCTCGATCATCTCAAGTCGCAGACCGACGCCCTGCGCCGGCGTGTGAGCGCGGCGGACCAGGAGAAGCTCGACGCCTACTTCGACGCCGTGCGGACGGCCGAGGAGGATTTGGCCGAGGTTAAGGCGTGGCAGCAAAAGACCAAACCGGTGGTCGATGTAGCGCGGCCCGTCGACATCCCGGACCCGTCGGATCTCATCGGACGGGTCAAGGCGATGTTTTCCCTCATTCCGTTGATCCTCGAAACTGATTCATCACGTGTGGTGAGTTTGATGATCCAGGATCACGGGGTCGTGCCGCAGGTCGAGGGGGTCACGTCCGACCACCACAACCTCTCGCACCATGGGCAGGACGAAGCGAAGATTGCCCAGCTGAGGAAGGTCGAAGTGGAGATTGTGACCGCCTTCAACGGCCTGCTCACGCAGTTGCGTGAACGGACCGACGCAAATGGCCCGCTCCTCGACCAGACGACGGTGATGTTCGGCAGCAACCTCGGCAATGCGAACTCCCATACGTCAGATGACCTACCGATTCTGGTCGCTGGTGGAGGTTTCTCCCACGGGCAGCACATTGTGCACGAGGGTGACAATGCGCCGCTCTCCAATTTGTTCCTCACCATGCTCCAGGATCACGGCGTCGAGACCGATGCGTTTGGGCAGAGCACGGGGACGCTCAGCTGGGGTTGATCTCACTTTGCGGTGAGTTCGTCTAGATCGGCCGGGTGCGACGGAGCTATCCGTGCAGCCGTTTCACGGGGATGAGGTAGGTGCTGACGTGATCACACGCATGTTCGTTCTGGTGTTCCTCCTTGCCGGCCTGGTGCCGGGTGTCGTATCGGCGCAGTCCTTCGAAACAGAGGTCAGGCCACTGGTGCAGGGCACCTGCGTCCGGTGCCACGGTGCACGCACCGTGACCCCGCTGAACTTCGAGGGACTCGGATATGACCTGACCGACCACGCGACCTTCCAGACGTGGGAAAAGGTCTACGAGCGTCTCATGCGCGGCGAGATGCCGCCACCAGCGGCGCCGCGGCCGGACGCGGACATGGTCGACACGGCGCTTGGGTCGTTGAAGCGCGCACTGGTCGATGCGAATCTGGCAGCTCGTGGGGAGCAGCGCACGTGGTTACGTCGGCTGACCCGACTGGAATACGGGCACACCATTACGGACCTGCTTCGGGTTGATCCGGCGGTGAGCGCTGAAGTGGCGCTGGGGTTACCGGCGGAGGCCGACTCCGGGGGGTTCGATACCATCGCGTCGAACCAGGCCATGTCACCCCTGCATGTGCAAAGCTATCTGGCGGCGGCCGACTTGGCGCTCGACGCGGCCCTCGCGGTCGGACCACGACCCCCGACCGAACGGCGCACGATGGACTACTCGAAGTCTCCCGCGCTCTTGGGGATCGCCCAGGCGAAGGGCTTAGGCCTCGGCATTGTCAAGCCACTGGACGATGCGGTCGTGGCGTTCTTCGATTTCGGTTCGACCTACACGTTTCACAGCCTGTCACAAGGGTTCGGGGTGCCGTATCCAGGTCGGTATCGCGTCGCCGTGGAGGCCTATCCGTATCAGGCGACTTCGCCGGTGTCGTTCACCGTGCACCAAGGCCGGTTGTCCGGGGTGGCGGCGTCACTGGACCAACTTATCGGCTCGTACGACCTCCTGGGGGATACCCCACGGACCGTCGAGGTGACACCGTTTCTGCGTCCCGGTGACCTGATTGGTCTCTCGGTCGCCGAGCTTGGTGGCGCTCCAGCGGCGCAAGCCAGTCCGTTGGGGGGCGATCCGTCGCAAGGCTACGGGGGGATGCAGGATTACCCCGGGGAGGGCGTTGCATTCAAGTCGATGACCATTGAAGGGCCGCTCCTGGAGACGTGGCCGCCGCCGAGTACCCGAGAATTGCTCACGGGTGTCGACTTCGACGAGAACGGCGAGGTCCGGCTGACGAAAGACCCCTACGCCCACGTCGTTGACATCGTGGACCGATTCGCCGCGCGTGCGTTCCGTCGGCCGCTCGAGGGCGGCGAACTCGACGCCTATGCCAGTTTGGCCCGTCCGTTGTTGGATGAGGGGCGACCGTTTCTCGAGGCGGTTCGCGTGTCGCTCCGGGCCATTCTGAGCGCCCCGCCGTTTCTGTATCACACCGGTGCCCCGGGGACGCTGGACGACTTTGGATTGGCCACACGGCTCTCCTATTTTCTGTGGCGGAGCATGCCGGACGCCGAACTGTCCGACCTCGCCGGTGCGGGCCGTCTGTCCGACTCGACCGTGCTGGCCGGACAGGTCGACCGGATGCTCGACGATGCCAGGAGCGACCGGTTCGTCCAGGACTTCGCGGGGCAGGCGTTCCGGCTCTATGAACTGGGGGCGACCGCGCCGGACCCCCAACTCTATTCCGAGTTCGACGGTCGGCTCGGGCAGGCGATTGCGCAAGAGACCGAGCTCTTTCTGGCCGAGTTGATTGCTGCCGATCATGGCGTGGGGCGTCTGATCGATGCCGACTTTACGTTTTTAAATCGCCGACTGGCGGAGCACTATGACATCGAACACGTCGAAGGGCAGCAGATGCGTAAGGTGACGCTGCTCGCCGACAGCCCGCGCGGGGGACTGCTCACGCAGGCCAGTATCCTCAAGATCACCGCGAACGGGACCACGACCTCGCCGATTCCACGCGGCAACTTCGTGTTGGCGAAC
>Ga0310345_10005582_pt1 | contig 11138 bp, 12 predicted proteins | sample HC15DNA20500_MG_FD_204667 | JGI IMG/M metagenome (GOLD analysis project Ga0310345, IMG submission 204667) | Marine microbial communities from station ALOHA, North Pacific Subtropical Gyre - HC15-DNA-20-500_MG | ecosystem: Environmental > Aquatic > Marine > Oceanic | place: Pacific Ocean: North...
TCTTCGTGGGGTGGGTTTGGCGGACTGACGGGGCTATAGCCGAGGTGGAACTCCACGGCATCACGTTCCCGGGCAGTGGCTTGTGGTCCTTTCTCATTCGTTGGGCCTGCCCCGTTGCGATTGGCGGCATTATCCTGTTCACGATCGGTTCTATGTAGCAGATCACTCTGGAGTTGGATCTTTCACCGGCCGCAAATCTTTGGAGGAAGTGGGAACACGGCAGCCGCAACGGTTTCTTGCGGCGACGCGCAGAGAACAGAGTGCCTGACTAAGGACGAGGACAACGTGACTGGACTAACGGAACGAATTCAAGTAATCGATAGCTTTGTCTGGCAACCCTTCGCGATGCCGCTAGTCCTATTACTAGTTGGCGGAGCGCTCTCGGTGATGACCGGCGTGGTGCAGATTCGGCGATTTCCACTCGCCGTACGAATGGTCCTGCGCAGCATGCGGGGTGAAGGCACCGGAGACGGCACAATCACCCAGTTCCAGGCGCTGTCGACCGCACTCGCCTCCACCGTCGGTAACGGCAATATCGGCGGCGTTGCAACAGCGATACTGATCGGTGGCCCGGGGGCGATTTTCTGGATGTGGGTCTGCGCCGCGGTTGGCATGGCGACCAAGTACGCGGAGGCCGTTCTCGGCGTCCATTATCGAGTGACACGAGAGACAGGCGAGTTGGCGAGCGGGCCGATGTACTACATCACCGGCGGTATTCCGCACGCACCCACCGGAAAGACACTGGCGATGATGTTTGCCTTGTTCGGAGCGTGCGGGGCGCTTCTGGGAACCGGCAACATGGCCCAGTCCAACACGATTGCTCGTACGTTCGTTGAGGCGGCACGTACGGTCTGGGGTCTCGAAGTTCCGATGTGGGTTCCCGGTCTATTGATTACCGTGGCGGTGGGCCTTGTCCTGCTCGGTGGAATCCAACGCATCGCCGCCGTAGCGGAACGGGTCGTACCGGCCATGATCGTCCTCTACCTCGTCTCAGCCATCGCCTACTTGTTGCTCAATCTCGCTCAAGTCCCTGACGTGTTGACGCTCATACTGTCGCGGGCGTTTTCCCCCTCTGCGGCGGTGGGTGGGTTCGCCGGCGCTTCCATGGCACAAGCAATAGCGGCGGGAGTGAGCCGGGGCGTGCTCTCTAACGAGGCTGGCTTGGGAACGGCACCGATCGCACATGGCATCGCGAAAGTCAGTCACCCGGTTGACCAGGGCCTGATTGGGATATTCGAGGTGTTCACGGACACGATCGTCGTCTGCTCGCTCACTGCGTTCGTCATCCTAACTTCTGGGCTCTGGACCGACCCTACGTTTCAGAACGCAAGTGGGGACCTGACGGCTGCGGCACTCAGCACTACCATCCCCGGCGCTTCGCTTATCGTTGCCGTCTGCTCGTTCCTTTTCGGATTTTCCACGCTGATCGGTTGGTGTTATTACGGAGAGAAATGCGTCGAGTTCCTTTTCGGTTCCGGAATCATCACCGTCTACCGAATGGCGTTCACGGCATTGATCATGGTGGGCTCGATGGTCTCAGTGCCGCTGGTCTGGGCCCTCGGCACACTCCTCAATGGCTTCATGGCGTTCCCTAACCTTGTCGGAATGTTTTTCCTCGCAGGAGCGGTAAGACGGCTCACGAACCAATATTTCGGCGCTGAAATCGAAACCACCTGAACACAGCGGCAGGCTTTTCCACGCCGCTCTCCTTACGCTCCTTCTAGCGTCGCAAGATACTGCCGCACCCGCTGGTCAGGAGCCCCGTTAGTAAGTAGGTCAGAAACCACAGCCACCGAGGTGGCGCCTGCGGCAATCACGGCGGGCGCCGTTGCAAGGGTAATACCTCCGATGGCGACGACCGGAAGTCCACACGCTGCAGCCACCGTTCGGCGGACCCCATCCAGTCCGACGGAGACGTAGCCCGTGTCCTTCGTTTGAGTGTCGAAGATGGGCCCGATCGCAAGATAGCTGAGCGGTTGACGCAACGCGGATTGGACCTGCCCAGCGTTATGAGTCGACAACCCAATGATGGCCTGGGCACCCAAGAAACGCCGGACCACGGGCGCCGGGAGATCTTCCTGCCCGAGGTGCACGCCGTTTGCATCGGCTAGGAGCGCCAGGTCGCTCCGATCGTTCAGAATGAACTCTGCCCCTGCTGACACGCACATCGAGGCAATCTCCTCACTCCAGCGCAGCACCGTATCCGCAGCGGTACCCGGAGCGCGAAGCTGCACGAGGCGGGCTCCCCCCTCCACGTACGCACGCGCCAAGTCGGGCGGACGCCACCCATTGCCCTCTGTCACTGCGGCATCGACAATGACGTAGAGCCGCGACCAGTGAGATCTCTTTTGACTGCCAGGTTCGTTCATCGCCGATTCGCGAGTCGATCTACGTACGACGTCGTATGCCCCCCCGCCAAAAACTCTTCGTCCCGCAAGATTCGGAGATGAAGTGCGACAGTCGTATCGATGCCTTCGATCACCGTCATCTCAAGTGTCCGACGCATGCGAGCAATCGCCTCGTGCCGGTCGCGGCCATAGGTGACAACTTTTGCCACGAGCCCGTCGTAGTGTGGCCAGACCATACAATCCGCGTGGGCGTAGGTATCAACCCGGACTCCGGGCCCCCCTGGGAGGCTAAACCGACGAATCAGCCCGGGGCTTGGGGTGCCAGTGTCGGGATGCTCGGCGTTCACTCGACATTCGATGGCATGCCCGGTGAGCCGCACGTCCTCCTGGCAAATAGATAAACCTTGACCCGCCGAGACACGGATTTGTTCCTTAACAATGTCCACACCTGACACCATCTCAGTCACTGGGTGCTCCACTTGAACCCGAGCATTGACCTCCATAAAGAACGGGTCACCTCGACCATCGATTAGAAACTCAAAGGTTCCGGCATTGCGGTAGCCGACCATTTTCGCCGCTGCAACAACCAGCGCGCCAAGGCGTCGACGTGAAGGCGCGGCCAGCGCGGTCGAAGGTGCCTCTTCCAACAATTTCTGATGACGTCTCTGCAGCGTACAATCGCGCTCGCCCAGATTCACCACCCGTTCATCGTCAGCCAGGATCTGAAATTCGACATGTCGCGCGTCCTCCAGATATCGTTCCAGATAGAGTCGCCGGTCACCGAAGGCAGCCTCCGCCTCACGACACGCCGCTGGCAGAGCGGACCGCAGCTCATCGAACGAACGCAATACCCTGAGCCCCCGCCCCCCCCCACCAAACGTTGCCTTCGCGATAAGCGGAAAACCGAGTGCCTCGCCCAGTGGTTCCCCTTCTGCTGGCAACTCAAATGACGGGGTGCCAGGCACTATTGGAAGTCCCGCCTCAGCCATCGTCTCCCTTGCCAAAGACTTGTCTCCTAGAAGGCGCAATACCCGAGGTGGGGGGCCGACGAATGCCACCCCAATGGCCTCACAGGCTTCGGCTAACGCCGGATGCTCAGACAGGAATCCGTAGCCCGGATGCACAGCATCCACACCGCTAATCTCTGCGGCGGTCCGCACAGCAGCGATGTTCAGATAGCTCTCGGCGCAACTGGGGGGACCGATACATACGCGCTCATCTGCATGCAGCACGGGTAGACTGTCCGAGTCGGCCTGTGAGTGTGCGATGACGGTCTTGACGCCGAGTTCGCGGCAGGCGCAAATTATCCGAAGGGCAATCTCGCCCCGGTTGGCGATCAAGATTTTCTTGAACATGTGGAGGACAAACGCTCACCGGCTCACGCTTCGGCGGGTGGCCGGATCGTGAATAACCGATCGCCGTACTGCACCACCTTGCCATTCTCTACGAAGAGGTCGACCACCTCCCCGTCGCACGTCGATCTGATCTCGTTCATTAGTTTCATGGCCTCAATGATGCAAAGCACGTCTCCCGTGCTGACGCGGTCACCCAACTGGACAAATGGTTCCGCGTCTGGTCCGCCTGCCAGGTAGCAGGTTCCTAGCATCGGCGCTTCGATTGTGACGACCTCTCGAGGCACGTTCCCGCCCGGGACCGCAGGACCGTAGTCTGCGGCCGCGGTCTCAGCGAAACGAAGACGGACACGCTCACCGTCTCGTTCCAGCTCAAACTCAACGAGGCCATGCTCTCGCATCAGCTCTAGCATCTTCCTGATTTGACCGAAATCCATAAGAGTCATCGGACGGGTCACGCGCCACCCAACGGCATCCGGTTGGACGTGCCCACTATGCTACCGATTAAACCACGCACAACCCTCGCGATACCTCGGTCAAAAGCTCGTAGCCGGTCGAGGTCACGGCCAGGTCGTCTTCAAGCCGAACACCTCCCCGCGGAGGCAAATACACTCCCGGCTCAATCGTGAAAACCATACCCGATTCCAACACGACTTCGTCCTCAGGAACCAAGGCCGAAGAACCACGCTTCCCGATGCGCGGAGCCTCGTGCACTTCAAGCCCAAGTCCGTGCCCAGTGCCATGGACAAAACGCTCTCCCAACCCATGTTGCTCAATTGTCTGCCTCGCAGCGGAATCAATCTCACCGACCGTGGTGCCCGGTCTGACGACCTCTAATGCCGCTGCATGGCCCTCGCAAACTGCCCTATGCCACGCCATCGCTTCCCCCGTCGGGGGACCCAAGCTTGCTGTACGGGACAGGTCTACACAGTAACCGTCAAGTACACCGCCGAAGTCGAGTAGGACGAGATCCCCCGCCTCTAATTCACGCTGCCCCGGTCGCGCGTGCGGAAAAGCGGTATTCGGGCCGCCGGCCACAATCGTATCGAACGACGGCCCCTCAAAACCCGCCTCCTGGATGGCCCGGTCTATATCCGCAGCCACTTCTCGCTCCTGGCGTCCCGGCCGAAGCCCAGCCAAGGCCTCACTCATGACCCGAGAGATCCGAAGACCCGCATCACGTAGTATCTCTAGCTCGTCAGTGTCCTTGACGACCCGCGCCTGCTCCACGAGTCCGGCGGTACGAAGTAATTCAACCTGAGACTCAACTAAAGCACCAACGAGCCAATCGTGGCGGCTCACCGTGACGTGACGACTTTCAAAACCTACTAAATGCGCTCCGCACTCCGCCATCAGATCGATCAGGGTTTCTTCGTATGACCCGGTGACCTCTACGGTCGCCATCCCCGGACACCCAGCTGTGCTTTCCAGAAGTGCTGTGGCAGAGCTGATATAACGGGCGTCCACAATAAGGCTAGTGCGATCGGGACCGACAAGCAGCATGCCAGCAGTTCCACGAAAATTGGACAAATAGAAAACATTAGCGGGGTCAGTGACCAGCAGGGCCGACACACCGGCGCCGTCGAACCGTGACCGTAGCGCGGATAGTCTCGCTAAGAGACGCGTTCCGGGAATTAGCGACACGAAATACGCCTCCTTAACCGTTCACTTCACCTTCTCGTACAACCTCAGAGTTCAAACACGGAACAGAACTTCCCTTCTGCTGGTCAATGCCCATCGTGCTACGAGGGGGTGCCCCGCTGACGGCGTCCCAACACCCCTAATTACCGGGCCGAAACGTTGACAGAACCCCTAACTCCGTGTAGCATCCACGTTTACGTTTCCGGCCGACAGACCAACAATGCCAACGTATGTACCAACGCCGACCACTGTCGAACGACAGTGGCACATCATTGACGCGGGTGAGCAGGTTCTCGGACGCATTGCCACTGTGGCAGCCAAACTGCTCCAGGGCAAGCACAAGCCGCGGTACGCGCCGTTCCTGGATACAGGTGACTTCGTCATAATCACCAACGCAGCCGGTGTCAAACTAACCGGAAACAAGGAAGAGCAGAAATTATATCGCCACCATAGCGGGTACGAAGGTGGGCTCCGTGAAGAGCGAGCCAAGAGCCTGCGCCAGCGAATGCCCGAACGCATGGTGGAAGAGGCCGTACGTGGAATGTTGCCGAAGACCAAGCTGGGCAAGGCGATGTACCGAAAGCTGAAGGTCTATGCGGGGCCTTCCCATCCGCATACTGCCCAGCAGCCTACTCCACTTGAGGTGCCCTAACGTGACGGCGACAAGTGTCTACGGAACAGGCCGACGCAAGTCGTCGACCGCACGCGTTTTCTTGAAATCCGGATCCGGCGAAATCGAACTCCGAGGAGCCTCGCTTGAAAAACGGTTCCCCTCGGCCGCTATCCGAACCAGAATCAGGGAACCCCTTGAAATTGCAGAAGTGGCCGACAAAGTCGATGTCCTAGCCACGGCTCGCGGCGGCGGGGTCACGGGCCAAGCTGACGCGCTTCGCCTAGGGATTGCACGCGCGCTCGTTGCGTTCGACCCAGAATTGCGCCCACTGTTGAAGAAGGCGGGACTGCTCACAAGAGACGCGCGAATCAAGGAACGAAAGAAGTACGGACTGGCCGGGGCGCGGAAACGGTTCCAGTTCAGCAAACGCTAATGCGCGACGGGTCGTGGCGAGGGCGACTGGCCCACACGGCGCCCGCTGAACCGGAGAGACCCCGGAGGGAGTGGAGGAAGCTTGGGATCGATGGAAATCACGGATCTACTCGATGCGGGTGTGCACTTCGGTCATCAGACCAAGCGCTGGAACCCGAAGATGAGACCCTACATCTTCGGTTCACGAAATGGGATCTACATTATCGACCTCACCCAAACGGTCACGTTGTTCGAGCGAGCCGAGACATTCGTTCGCGATCTCGCCGCCAGCGGCAAAACAATTTTGTTTGTCGGCACCAAGCGCCAAGCTCAGGACCTCGTTCTCGAAGAGGCTCAACGGTGCGGGATGTACTTCGTTAATCAGCGATGGCTAGGCGGGCTACTGACCAACTTCGTGACGATTCAGCGGAGCATTACCCGGCTCAGGGATCTTGAAGCGATGGCAGAGGACGGTCGTTACGATACGTTCTCAAAGAAGGAAATTGCGAGAATCGAGAAGGAGAAGCGGAAGCTGCACAAGAATTTGGACGGTATCCGCCACATGAAAAAACTGCCGGACGCGGTCTTCGTGGTGGATACCAACAAAGAGAAAATTGCCGTCGACGAAGCACGAAAATTGAAGATTCCGGTCATTGGAATCGTCGACACCAATTGCGACCCCGACGACGTCGACTACATCATCCCGGGCAACGACGATGCGTTACGTTCGCTTCGGCTCTTCCTGTCTCGGATCGCCGACGCCGCCATTGCAGGGCGCGGCCTTCGTGATGCCCCGGCAGACGTGCCACCGACCGGTGCGGCGAAGCCACCGAACAGCCCCGCTTCCAAAGGACCAGCACCGGCGACTTCTCCCGCTTCTGCTTAACCACTCATTTGCGCCGTGGGTGAGACCGGTATTCGGTACGGCCGCTTACGTACCACACGCAATAACACTACCGTAACCATCCGCGCGTCTTGACGCGGTGAGGGAAACTACCATGGCAATTACCGCCGCACAGGTAAAAGAGCTTCGAGACAAGACCCAAGCTGGTTTCATGGATTGCAAAGCAGCGCTTTCCGAGGCGGGCGGTGACTTAGACAAAGCTATCACCGTTCTACGTACCCGAGGACAGGCTCGTGCCGCGAAGCGTTCAGGGCGAAGCACCAGCCAGGGAATGGTCGGCAGCTACATCCACATGGGAGGACAGGTAGGCGTTCTGATCGAGGTCGGATGCGAATCCGATTTCGTCGCACGCACCGACGAATTCCAGACGCTGGTTCGTGAAATTTCAATGCACATTGCCGCGGCCAACCCGACGCATCTCAACAGAAGCGATGTCCCGCAAGAGGACATCGATCGCGAGAAAGAAATCTTTCGGGCGCAGTTCGAAGGTTCGAACAAGCCCCCAGAGGTCATCAATAAAATCGTCGCAGGCAAGCTGGATAGTTACTACCAGCAGGTCGTATTACTCGACCAACCATCGATTCGAGAACCAAAGACCTCAGTCGGGGAGCTGGTGACGGCCGCAATCGCCAAGATGGGCGAGAATATAACCATCGCGCGCTTCGCTCGGTTCAAAATCGGTGAAGCGAAGGACTGAGTTATCAGCCCACAGAGAAACCACGCAACGGACACCACTGGACTATAATCCCAAGATTCGATGCCTGATCCGGCGTATCGGCGGGTTCTCTTGAAGCTCTCTGGCGAGGCCCTTATGGGGAGCCGGGACTACGGGATCGACCCCGTGGTGTCGGAACAGATCGCTTCAGAGGTTGCTGAAGTGTGCCGACTCGGTGTCGAGCTCGCTGTTGTCATTGGAGGCGGAAACATCTTTCGTGGACTGGCCGCCAGTTCCAGTGGGATGGACCGAGCCACAGCCGACAACATGGGCATGCTGGCGACGGTCATGAACGCGCTCGCCCTCTCGGATGCCCTCGAACGCCATGACACCGTTACGCGCGTGCTGACCGCCATCGAGATGCGCACCGTAGCCGAGCCGTTCATCAGGCGACGCGCCATTCGTCATCTTGAGAAAGGACGGGTTGTTTTGTTCGCCGCTGGCACAGGGAATCCGTACTTCACTACAGACACCGCGGCCGCACTCCGCGCGATGGAAATTCGAGCTGACGTCATCATGAAAGCAACAAAGGTAGATGGCATTTTCACTGCCGATCCAGTCACGGACCCCAATGCAACCAGACTCGACACACTTTCACATCATGAACTTCTGGAACGCAGGCTCCATATCATGGACTCCACCGCGATCTCGCTCTGCATGGATAATGAGTTGCCAATTGTCGTGTTCAATCTGACGACGCCAGGAAACGTGCGCCGCGCCGTCATGGGCGAAGCAATCGGGTCGACCGTCACCGCCTGAGCATCGGCGCCAACAGGAAGGGCGGGTTCTCGCAATGGACATTACAGATGGCCCCAGTGCGGCGCTCGAGGCCGCGGCGGCAATGAAGGGCCAGCTTGAGCATATCCGCCATGAATTGGCCGGCGTCCGCACCGGTCGCGCTTCCATCGGCATTCTTGATTCGGTACGTGTGGACGCCTACGGCACACAGGTGCCGTTGAATCAGGTCGCGACCCTGTCGGTGCCAGAATCAACTCTGATCGTTACCACTCCGTTTGATCCAAGCCAGATCGGGGCCATTGAACGTGCGGTTCAGAGCGCTAATTTAGGCTTAAATCCCTCCAATGACGGCAAGGTCATACGAATTCCGATTCCCCAGTTGACCGACGAACGTCGGAAAGAACTGTCAAAAATCGTGCATCAACTGGCGGAGGAGGGGCGCAACGGCATACGTGGCGTCCGGCGCCACGCCAATGACGCCCTCAAGAAACTCCTCAAGGAGCACAGCATCTCCGAGGATGACGAGCGGCGTGCCCTCGACGCAGTCCAGAAGGTAACTGACGAACATATCGCTAGGATTGACGAGTTGCAAAAAGCGAAAGATTCGGAACTTCTTGAGCGCTAGAGGCACGCGCCACTAGCAGTGACCCTTACTTTCCATCTTGAATGCTCGGTCCTTTGCGGCGCGGGTCCATTCGACGCAACCAAGGTCCATCACCTCTGCACATGTGGGCGGCCCTTACTGGCCCGCTATGACTGGGGTCGGGTACGTTCGAAGTGGTCCCGGTCATCCGTCCACAACGGCGTGAGGTCGATGTGGCGATACTCCCCCGTACTTCCTCTTGAAGCGGGCAAGGCGCCAGTTTCTCTGGGTGAGGGATGGACTCCACTCTTCAGAGCTTCGCGTCTCGGAGCCGTTCTTGGCCTCAGCCAACTGTTAGTTAAAGATGAAGCCCTGAATCCAACAAACTCCTTCAAAGCACGAGGCATGTCGACCGCCGTCACTCGTGCCCACGCACTCGGAGCGACGACCCTGGCGGTGCCATCTGCCGGCAACGCTGCGTGCGCCCTAGCAGCGTATGCCGCTCGAGCCGGGCTTCAAGCCCAAGTATTCATGCCTCAAGACGTCAAGACTCCTTTCGTTCGCGAGTGTCAACTGCATGGCGCAGACGTCACGTTGGTGGACGGGCTAATCACTGACGCTGGTCGAGTTGCCACTGAGCGAGGACGACCGCTCGGCTGGTACGACGTTTCGACGTTGAAAGAGCCATTCCGCGTCGAAGGCAAGAAGACTATGGGGTATGAAATCGCAGAACAGCTCGACTGGAACTGGCCGGACTGGATTATCTACCCCACCGGCGGCGGCACGGGGATCGTTGGCATTTGGAAGGCATGTGAGGAGTTGGAACAGCTCGGATGGGTCACTGGCCAGCGACCCGGACTGATTTCGGTTCAAGCGGACGGTTGTGCACCGATTGTGCGCGCGTTCCACGCCGGCGCGACAACGGCGGAACCGTGGGTCGACGCTTCGACCGTCGCAGACGGCCTCAGGGTGCCAGCCGCAGTAGGTGACGTTCTCGTACTACGGGCTTTACGTGAAAGCGGAGGAGGAGCAGTTTCGGTCTCCGACGACGACATGGTTCAGGGCATGCGAGACCTCGGCAGCCACGAGGGCATCGGAGCGGCTCCCGAAGGCGGTGCCACCGTGGCCGCGCTGAGGCGACTCGTCGACGAAGGGATGATCCACAGAAACGATCGCGTTGTCCTGCTCAACACTGGAGGCGCACTGAAGTATCTGGACGTACTCACTCGAGCGTAACGCTTCGCGGTGCCAAAGCGACCGGGAGACCACGTCTCACGCCGTCAACGCGGAGCCGCAATTCGCCCCCCGCACGACGAGCGTCGCAACTCCCCTGCGCCGTCTAGTCCAAAACGCCAGACAAGTCATACGCGCCAACCAACGCTAGGATCCGATGTTCACCCCCTCACCGTTGGTCGCTACCGCCGCTATACTGGCACCGGTTCGTTCCCTGACGGAACGGTGCGACTCGATGCTGGGGTAAAACGGAGGCAGTCATGGTCTATCGATTTCTAGCAGGCGTGACAGTGTGCTGTGTGGCGGTCTGGGCACCGTCGTCGTCGAGCGCAGGTCAGCCCGGGCAAGATCCGGAGACACCACGCACCCCGTGGGGACATCCCGACCTGCGGGGGACCTGGACCAACGCCACGACCACGCCGATGGAGCGCCCCGCGGAGTTCGACGGCCGAGAGTTCCTGACGGAAGAGGAACGCGCGATCAGGAACCCCGGGTCGGGGATCTCGACAGAGGACCTGACGGCGCTCATGCCCACCGGCGCCTACAACGACTTCTGGCTCGAAAAGGGTTCGCTCTCCTTGCGGACGTCGCTGCTCGTGG
>Ga0310345_10005583_pt1 | contig 11138 bp, 6 predicted proteins | sample HC15DNA20500_MG_FD_204667 | JGI IMG/M metagenome (GOLD analysis project Ga0310345, IMG submission 204667) | Marine microbial communities from station ALOHA, North Pacific Subtropical Gyre - HC15-DNA-20-500_MG | ecosystem: Environmental > Aquatic > Marine > Oceanic | place: Pacific Ocean: North...
CGCCCTCCTGTGGGGAACCATGGGCGCCAGCGTGGTTGCCATGCTGATGGCGCTCAGCCAGAAGTTCCCCCTCGATGAGACCATCTCATCCTGGATCAGCGGCGCGCGCTCGATCGTGCTGGCGCTGATCACGCTGCTGCTGGCCTGGTCGATCGGGGCTGTCTGCAAGGATATCAACACCGGCTATTACGTCGCCAGCATATCGAGCGGCATCCTGTCGCCGCACATCCTCCCCCTGGTGGCCTTCATTTCAGCCGCGATCATAGCCGTAGCCACCGGCACCTCCTACGGAACCATGGGATTGATGGTGCCCATCTTCCTCGGGCAGTTGATGTTCCCCCTGGCCGAGACCGCGGAGCTCGATCCTGAAACGACCCGCCACCTGGCGCTGGCACTGCTGGCGGCGATCCTCGGCGGCTCGGTATTCGGCGACCACTGCTCGCCCATTTCCGATACGACGGTGCTCAGCTCCATGGCAGCGGGCTCGGACCACATCGACCACGTCAAGACCCAATTCCCCTACGCCCTGCTGAGCGCTGGAATCTGCGTCCCGATCTACCTGCTCGTCGGGTACCTCGGCATCAGCCCTCTCCTGGCCCTGCCCATTGGGCTGGTCGCTGTCCTGATCTCCTTCCGGGCCCTCTCCAGGGATACGGACCTGTCCGAGGAGCCGGACGGCTCAGGTTCCTGACACGTGACCCGCGGAGATGGTCTCCCGCACCCGCACCTCGAATGAGCCGGGCTCGCCGCTGATTTCCAGCAGGACGATATCACCGCGCGCCCTCTCGACGAGCGCGCCACGGTCCTCGATACTCAGGAGCCGCGCGGGATTGGACGAGCACATGGCGGCTGCCGCCGCGATGGAATCCTCCATCGAAAGCGCGGGGTGAGTCCTGATGTTGACCCCCCGCATCTCGACGCTGAAGAGATTGAGCAGGTTCTCAAAGACCTCCCTCATGCCGATCGCCGCCCCGAAGAGCGCACCTGCATCCGAGGTCCGGGCGGCCGCCTCGATCTCTTCCCGCGATCGCACGACCCTGAGGTAGGCACCCCCCTCGGCGGGCTCCCCCCGCATGCCGCAGAGCTCGAAGGGTTCGGTGGGAGCTCCGGTTCCGAAACCTGCGTCGCTGATCCCGATGGAGCGGGAAATCTCCTTGCGGGAAACCCAGTCGCGGACAAGCTCGGGATGCAGATGGTAGCCATCGACAATGAGGGTCGCCATGAGCTCATCATTGCGCAGGCACTCCTCCAGCAGCCCTCCATCATTGAAAACCTTCAGGCTGCTGCCGGTCGGACCGTTGCCGAGATGGATCACGTAGCTGAGGCCCGCCTCGATCGCCTCCCGCAGGCACTCGGCATGCGGCCTCGCATGACCGCACCCGACCACCACACCACGGGAGGCCGCCTCGGCGATCAGCCCAACGGCCTCCGGGGTGGTCTCCGGCGCAATATTGATCATGGCTACGGCCCCGGTTGAGAGCAGCTGGTCGAGCACCCCCGGATCCGGCGGCAAGACCCAGTCGGGATTGTGGGCGCCGTGAAATTCAGGGTTCATGAAGGTTCCCTCTACCAGGCCGCCCAGCAATACCTCATCGAGCTCTCCACTCCCATCGAGGATCTCCTTCATGCCCTCGAGATAGGCGAGGACTTCGTCGAGGGGCGCTGCCAGCGTCGCGAGGATGAGCCCGGTAACCCCGGTGGAGGCCTGGTAGGCCAACACCTCCCGAATGCGGCCGGCATGGACCCGGGGCTCCTTGAGGCCGCCCGAGAGCCAGCCGATGTCATTGACCTGCAGATCGATCCATCCGGGCACCACCCAGAGACCCTCGGCATCCACCACCGGGGTCCCGGCTGCCGCCGCCTCCAGGCCGACCCCTGTGATCCTCCCATCCTCTACCGCCACAGCCGCCCCCTCCAGCCAGGCTCCCCCTGCCGAGAGCACCCGTCCGTTCCTGACCAGGATAGAACCACTCATCGCAGCGCCTCCTCGATGGATTCCTCGAGAACACTGAAGCCCTCCTCCAGCGCGTCACGGGGAATGCACAGGGGCGGAGCTATCTTGAGGCAGCCTCCGCCGAGGCCGACCGGGGAGAACAGCAGGAGCCCCTTGCGATAGGCCGCCTCGGTAACAGCGAAGGCCAAGTTCGAATCCGGCTCCAGGGTGCCGGGCGCAACCAGACGAATTCCGCCAACCAGGCCCTTGCCCCTGGTGCAGCCAATATGCTCGGCCCACCTGGACTCCACGGAGTTCATGCCCGCCAGCAGTACCTCCTCCAGCTCCGCGGCACGAGCAGGAAGGCCCTCGGCATCGAGAACATCGAGAGATGCCAGCCCGGCCGCGACACCGAGGGGCGAGGCCGAATGGGTCGAGGTCATCGAGCCCGGGGGAAAGATGCTCATCGCCCACCCCCGGCCGATCACCGCCGCCAGAGGAAGCGAGCTGGATATTCCCTTGCCGCAGACGATGAGATCCGGCTCCACATCGTAATGCTCAAAGCAGAAATTCCGCCCGGTGCGGCCGAAGCCCGACTGCACCTCGTCAAAGCACAGGAGGGCCCCGTGCCTGTCGCACCACTGGCGCAGGGAACGGGCGTAGTCGGCCGGAAAGAAATCCGGCCCGATACCGAGGTAGCTCTCGGAGAGAACCCCAGCGACCTGCGAGGGCCGGACACCAGCCCCAGCGAGGCTTGACTCGAAGAGCTCGAAGGAGAGATCCTCCACCAGGTAGCCGTCCGGAAAAGGAACCTGCACGAAGCTCACGTCCTCGACTCCGATCCAGTCCTTCAGAGGTTCGATTCCCCCCGCGTATTGCGAGCCGAGAGTCCTGCCGTGAAATCCACCACGGAAGGAGACAACCACCTTCCTTTCCGGATCGTCCTTTCTGCCGTTGGCTCGCATGATCTTGATGGCGCACTCTACCGCCTCTGAGCCCGTCGTCAGGAGAAACACCTTGTCAAGCTCCCGCGGCGCCAGGGCGGCAAGCCGCTCACAGAGTTCGGCGCGTCCCTCGTGGGCAAAGACGTAGCTTGCCAGGAGAGGCCTCTCCAGGACCTCCCGGACCCTGTCACATACCGCGGGGTGGCCGTGGCCGGCATTGGCGACAAGGACGCAGGAGCTCCAGTCGATCCAGCGGTTGCCGAAGCGGTCCTCGACGTTGTAGCCCGTGGCGCGCTCCCAGAGCACCGGCGGCTGGCAGGACATCGAGGGCGGCTCGACGGCGTTCAGACGCTCGAAGACCTCGACCGCTCCCGGCGCCGGTTGCGGCGTGACGATCTTCCTGTGCGGCGTTTCAACCTGCGGAACCGCCAGCGGTTCTAGCCTATAGCGCCCGTAGCTGGAAGGTCGCTCAGTCATCGCGCAGGCTCTCCCCCGCCGGCCGATTCTCGACCAGGGAGCTTCTCATCAGCTCTCCGTCGCCGGGATGGTGAATCAGCAGCGAACTGCGGAAATACCAGCGCCTCGGACTGTCCACCGAGAGCTCATAGGTCCCATCATCGACGGCTGTGGTCACCGGGACAATCTCACCATCAAGCTCCAGCGATGCTTCGAAACCAAGGCGCAAGAGGATCGGCAGAGCCCCCGCAGCGTCCCAGAGCTTGACCGAACCGAGATAGGACAGGAAGCGCCCCTGCAGGAGGCCGAGCAGCGGGACCACCGCGGCGCCCAGGGCCATCACCGGGTTGGGAAGCAGGCACTGACCCCGCTTGGCGAGAGCCTGGGTGATGGCGACCAGTCCCCTTCCATCCGGCGGCCGCGGGGGAAAGCTGAGCTCCCTCCAATTCCACTCACCGCCCTCTTCCTTGCCCTCGGTCACCGCGAAGTCCTCATCCCCGGAGCTGATAATAAGCTCCCCGTAGTCGGGCAAATAGACCCCGCCGTGCAGGAGCCGTCCCTCCTGCATATAGCCGACGGAGACGCCCCAATTCGGGAGAAAATGAGCGAAAGGCGCCGTTCCATCGATCGGGTCAACGACCCAGGTCTCCCCGGCGAGGGCGGCCTGGACATAGTCCTCGCCTTTTCGATTGATGGTCTCCTCGCCAATCAGATAGCGCCCCGACCCGGTATCCTCGAGCGCCTCGGTAAAGAGCGCCTCGATCTCGGTGTCGGCCTGCGTCACCAGCGAGTGATCGCTCTTGATCTCCAGCGTCAGCTTCTTGCGTGCCTCCCGCGCCATATCACCTGCGCGCAGCAGCAGCTCGATAATCCTGTCCTTGTCCCAGCTCATGATTTCATCAAACCCGTGCTCTCCGTTTCAGGACGCGGCATCTTCGTAGAGATCGCCGTAGCTCTCCTCTATCCGGCGCCTGAGCAGTTTACCAGATGGTCCTATCCCACCGCATTCTTTCAGGCTCAGGCTGCTGACAACCCAGGGGCCGATGTGCTCATCCACCGGGCGGCTCGCATTGAATTCCCGCACCAGTCCACCAAGGTATTCCTCGCGCTCGGGGGTGCGCTCGACGCCTTCGCGCAGGAAATATACGCAGCCCAGCCGCGGCCGCGCATCTCCGATGACCACCGCCTCCTCGAGAATATTCAGGCTCTTCAGGTCGGCCGCCTTCAGTCCATCTTCCATCGGCATGGGCAGGTAATTCAATCCATTATCCGTAGTGATCCTGTCAGACACCTTGCCAAATACCTGCAGTCGCCCGTGCGCATCGAAGGCAGCCCGATCGCCGGTTTTCATCACCCCGTTAAAAGGCACCAGCGTCCCATCCGGCTCGACATAGCCCCTGGCGACCTGAGGTCCTTCGACAATCAGCTCCTCGCCATCGATCCGCGCGGTGGTGCCCTCGAAGAGTTCCCCGCAGGTACCCAGCGCACCGCTGCGCCGATCCGAAAGCCTGGACACCGAGACGGGCCCGGTGGTCTCCGTCATGCCCCAGCCCTGCAGGACCCGGATTCCCATCACCTCGAAAAAAGCCATCGAGTACAGGTCGGGACGCGCTCCGCCAAGCACAATGAACTCGACAGAGCCCAGCCGGCGGCGGACCTGGCGGCCAAGCAGGAGCCTGGCTGCCAGGACAAAGGGCAGCCCCAGCCAGCCGATGAACCGGCCGGCCTCCATAGCGATGACCCCCTCTTCAGCCCGCCGGCAGATGCGCTTCAGGAATCTTCTCAGGCTGAGCGGGATCCTCGCGAAGGCCTTCAATTCCTTCGGCACCCCGGCATCGCTGAAATCGGTGCAGAGCTTCTCGTAAAACGTGCCGCGCATCCGGTTGATCACGATCGGCACCAGGATGATGGCATCGAGCTTCCCTGTCACTCCCTGAGGCAAACGGGCGAGGTACTGGACGTCAGAGAGCAGTATCCGCCGGGGCTTGAGGGCGACAAAGGCTGTCATGACGACGAAGGCGAAGATATGGCTCGCCGAGAGCGGGCAGTGAACCACCATCCCCTCCCTCAGGAAATCGAGATCGCGGATATTCCTTATCGCCGCGTCCATATTCGAAAGAGTGATCTCCGTGCACTTGGCCATATCGCCCGAGGTGCCCGAGGTGAAAATCCAGGCTACGGGATGGTCGCCATCCAGCCCGGCCGTAAAGAGCTCCCCGGGATCGGGCGCCTCGACAGGGCCGGGCATCTTCTCCGGATCCAGGGAGATGTTGACGATGCTGTCGAACTCTTCCCCCCAATCCCCTCCCCGTCTCAGAAAACCATCCCCCACCACAATAGACCTGATGCCGTACCTTCGCAGGTAGCTCAGCTGGGTCGGTCCATCCCAATTCGGATAGAGCGGAACGACCGTCAGGCCCCTGGAGATCGCGGCAAACATGGCGATGAGAAACTCGATCGCCTCCTCGCTGCGAAACAAGAGGCCGATTCTCTGATCCTGGCTTCTTGCGGGAAGGAGTTCACGGTAGGCAAGGGCGGCATCGTAGACATCCTGCCCGGTCGCCTCGGCGATGACGGATCCCCTGCGACCGTAGGCTTCAAGCTTCAGCTCAAACCCCGGCAGGCTCTCGAAAAGTTCCTTTAGGATACTCAAGGGGCAGGCCTCTCCGCGCCATCGCGAGCGCAAATGCTGGGCAGACGCTCGATTTTAGCCAAAGCCCCTGCGGGAACAAGGATATTGAACCCGGGCGGACTCAGAGATCCACATCGTCGGCTTCGTCCGCCTTCTCCATGACGAACTTGTAGCGCGGCGCGGCATCTTTTCCCATGAGATCGCTGATGACCTGCTCGGTCTCGAGAGGATCCTCGATGAACACTCGCTGCAGGCTGCGGCTCGCGGGCGACATGGCGGTTTCCTTCAACTGCCCCGGGCTCATCTCGCCGAGACCCTTGAAGCGGGTGACCGCGTCCTCGCTCACATTGCCCTCGAATTGATCGATGATGGTCTCTTTCTCTTCATCGGACCAGGCCCAGTACTTCTTGCCCCTGTGATCGATCCTGTAAAGCGGCGGCATCCCCAGGTAGATGTAGCCCTCCTTGATCAACTCCGGAAGGTAGCGGTAGAAGAAGGTCAGCAGCAGGGTCATGATGTGGTGGCCGTCGGAATCCGCATCTGTGAGGATGATGATCTTGTGGTAGCGAAGCTGGGTGATATTGAAGCTGGCCCCCATACCGCAGCCGAGCGCCGAGAGCATATCGGAGAGCTCCTTGTTCTCCATCACCTTCGACAGGCTCGCCTGCTCGGTGTTCAACACCTTTCCGCGCAAGGGCAGGATCGCCTGGATCTTCCGCTCGCGCGCCTGTTTCGCCGAGCCGCCGGCCGAGTCCCCCTCCACGATGAACAGTTCGCTCTTGGCGGGCCGCGTGCTCTCGCAATCGGCGAGCTTACCCGGCAGGTTCAGCCTGTGCGATACGGCGGTCTTGCGCTTAACCTGCAGCACCGCGTCCCGTGAAGCCCGGCGCGCCTTGGATGCCAGCACCGCCCGAGCCACCACCGCCTTGGCAATGGTGGGGTTGGAGTTGAAGTAGAGCTCGAGCCCCCCCCCGACGACGCCGGCGACATGGGCATTGATCTCGGGGTTGTTCAGCTTCTCCTTGGTCTGGCCCTGGAATTGGGGATCGAGATGGTAGACCGAGAGCACAGCGCTCAAGCCCTCGCGCAGGTCATCCGGAGTCATCCGGACTCCCCTGGGCTGGAGGTCATGGATGTCGATATAGTTCCTGACCGCCCGGACCACCCCGGTCCGAAGCCCCTGCTCGTGGGTTCCCCCATCGCGGGTATAGACGCCGTTGACATAGGAGCGAATGTATTCGCCCGGCTCGTCCGTCCACTGCAGGGCTACCTCCATGCGCGGTTCCTTCTCGGCAGCCAGGTAGAACATGAAATCGCACGTCGGCTTAAAACCCCGATCCTTCACCAGCTTCTCGAGGTAGGCCTGGATCCCATCATCGAATTGGAAGGTCTCCGTGGTGCGCTTGCTCCGATCCCGGTAGACGATCTTGAGACCCGAGTGCAGGTAGGCCCTCGCCTCGAGTGTCTCTCTTATCTTCTTGGTGTCGAACTTGGTCGAACGGAAGATCTCCGGATCCGGTTTGAAATGGATTGTCGTCCCCCGACCCTTGACCTTCCTGACCAGCTTCATGTCGCTCCTGGGCTTACCCCGCACGTAGCGCTGCTCATACTCCTTGCCGGAGCGCTTCACCCGGGCGACAAGCTCCTTGCTGAGCGCGTTGACCACAGATGATCCGACCCCGTGCAGTCCACCGGAGTGGATGTAGTTGCCGGAATCGAACTTGCCGCCGGCATGCAGCGTGGTCAGGATCGTCTCGAGGGCGGGGCGCTTGGTCTCCGGATGCTTGTCGATGGGAATGCCCCTGCCGTTGTCGCTGATCTCGATCCCGCAGGAGTCCTTGTCCAGCGCCACCTCGACAGTGGTGGCGTGCCCGTTGATCACCTCGTCGATGGCGTTGTCGACGATCTCCCAGACCAGGTGATGAAGTCCATTCTTGTCGATACCGCCGATGTACATCGCCGGCCGCATGCGCACCGGCTCGAGCCCCTTGAGTACGCTGATGTCCTTGGCGTTGTAGGCCCCTTTCTTCCCTCCCCCGGTGGCGGTCTTTTTCTTCTTCGCCGTCCGCTTCTTCACAGACTTCTTCACGGGCTTCTTTCGCGCCTTGGAGGAGGCCTTCTTCCTACGGGCTTTCTTCCTGGTTGCAGAGGTCGCTGCCATCTTGTTCTTCTGTCTCCTGCCCGCATATCAGCCGCCTTGACGGCTCAGGCCGGGCCCGGTTATCCCTTATTTCTTTCGTCCTTTTCGCGAAGCCTTTCCACGTGGCTTCTTCGCGACCTTCCTGCGCGGCTTTCCACCGCTCTTTTTAGCTTTCTTCCTCGCGGGAGCTTTCTTTTTTTTCTTCCCGGCGGCTTTTGGGCGCCCGGTCGGCGGAGCACCGTTCTCCTCAAAGACGGGGATCTCGGGGTCCGTGATCGCTGAGCCTGAGAGGCCGCCCCGCTTGATGACCTCTATGCCCTTGCCGCCCCGGCCCGAGACCTTGTATTTCCTGGTCGAGATGTCAATCTTGGCTCCCTTGGTGGTAAACACCCGCAAGCGATCCCTGGGAGAGAGGCTCATGGCGCTGGCTATCACCCGGTCGTTGGGGCCCAGCTTGAGTCCGCGCACTCCACGCCCGGGGCCGGTAAGGAACTTCACATCCTTCGACTTGAAGAGCGTGACCCTCCCCTCCTGGCTTGCCAGCATCACGACCTCTTTCTTCCCCTGCACGATGTGGGCCCCGATCACCTCCTCCTCGCCGCGGACCCGCATGAACTTCCTCCCAGTGCGAGTAGATGGCTCGGTGAAGGCGGCGATCGAGCAGCGAAGCGTGTATCCTCCCGAACTCACGGCAAGAAGATGGTTCCGCGGGGGCTTCCCGGAGGTGTCATCCGCCGAGCCGACATCGGTAAGGAACCTGGAATCGAGCGAAATCGCACCGATGGGCCTCTCCCCATCGCGGAACTTGAAGATTCCCTGCACAGGGTCCCCATAACCGGTCGAGGCCGGCAGGTCATTGATCCGAATCGTATAGGCGGACCCGAGATTGCTGAAGAAGACCACCAGGTCCCTTGTATTTCCACCCACGACGGAAAGCAGCTCGTCTCCCTGGCGAAGCCTCACCTTCGCGAGGTCCGCGATGCGTCCCATGCGCTTCACCCAGCCATCACGGGAGAGCAGCACGATGGCGTCTTCATTCACGATGAAGGCTTCTTCGCTGTATTCGGTCTCCCGGGCCCCCTTGCCGCCTATCTTAGTGCGCCGGACGTCAGCGAAGCTCTTGCGCGCCTCGGCGATCTCTTTGCGGACGATGGTCCAGAGCCGGACATCGCTCTTGAGGATCTTCTCAATCTCCCTGGCGCGTTTTTTCTTATCCAGCAGCTCGTCGAGGATCGCCTTGATCTCCAGCTTGGCGAGCTTGTAGAGGCGGAGGTCGAGGATCGCGTTGACCTGGATGTCATCGAGCTTAAATCGTTTCTTGAGCTTCTTCGCCGCGTCCTCACGGCCGTTGGAGTTCCGGATGATCTTGATCGCCGTGTCGAGGGCATTGAAGATCTTTTTGAAGCCCTCGAGGATGTGGATACGCTCTTTGAGCAGGCGCAGATCATGCTCGAGCCGACGAACCACCACCCTGTAGCGGAACCGGATGAAGTGCAGCAGGATCTGCCGCAGATCGAGACGGGCCGGCTTGCACCTGTCCGGGTCCTCATCTGAGGCGGGGATGAGACAGGTCAGGTTGACATTGAAGTTGTTCTGCAGGTTCGTGTTCTTGAAGAGATAGGCCATCACCACGTCAGGCTCAGCCCCCTGCTTCATCTCGAGCACGATGCGAACATCCGTGGTCGACTCATCTCGGACATCGTTGATCTGGGGGATTTTACGGGCGCCGATCAGCTCTCCGATCGAGCGCACCAGGACATCCTTCTGGACCATGTAGGGAATCGAGGTGATGACGATCCTCGGCCTGCGGGATCCCCCCTCGAGCTTGTACTCTCCACGCACCTTCACCGATCCGTGCCCATCCCGGTAGATCCTGCTGAGCTCACGGCGGGTATTCAGGATCTGGCCCCCGGTGGGAAAATCGGGACCCTTGATGAACTTCAGGAGATCGGCGACCTTGAGCCGCCTCTTGCGCACCAGGGCCTCGCAAGCCTCGGCCACCTCGCCAAGGTTGTGCGGCGGTATGTTCGTCGCCATCCCAACGGCGATACCCGTCGCCCCGTTGATCAGCAAGTTGGGGATCCGCGAGGGCAGAACGATCGGCTCGCGTGTTTTACCATCGTAGTTCGGACGGAAATCCACTGTCTCCTTCGGGAGTTCCTCGAGGAGTTCGATGGCCAGCTTCTGCAGCCGCGCCTCGGTATAGCGATAGGCCGCGGCCGAATCACCATCGATGGACCCGAAGTTGCCGTGTCCATCGATCAGCGGGTAGCGCAGGCTGAAGTCCTGGGCCATGCGGACAAGGGCCTCGTAGACGGAGCTGTCCCCATGCGGATGAAATTTACCCAGCACATCACCAACGATGCGGGCGCACTTCAGCGGCTTGGTCGATGGGCCGATTCGAAGTTCGTTGCGCATCGTATAGAGTATCCGCCGCTGCACGGGCTTCAATCCATCCCGGACATCGGGCAGGGCCCGGGACGTGATAACGCTCATGGCGTAATTGAGATAGCGCCGCCGCGTGGTTGCGTGGAGGGCAACATCCACGATGGGGATCAGCGGCTCATCCTTCGGGCGCCGCGGGGTTCTCTTCTTCTTCTTTTTCTTCGCCATTTCCGACAGGGACAGGCTTAAAACGCGACCAAGTCCGCGCCAGGCAACCCGGCAATCCAACTGGGAATGAAACGCCCAGCCGCCGGGAAATACCCGCGACGAGTACACCATCTCCGCTCCGCCCGGTTCAACAAAGCTCCTCTGGAGCCGGGCGCCTGCAAGCAGTTACTGCTTTATATATTACCCACCCCCACAAAAGCAACTTGGAGGAAGAAAAATGCGGCGAGGACTCTCGGCAATACGGTGAAAACCTGCAGGACTGCGTGTTCTTTCACTGCGTCTTTCTTACGACGGGGAGCGAAAATCTCCCCTCAAAAGAAAACGCCCCGGCGATCCATTCGGATCACCGGGGCGTTCAATCGACGTGATAGGCGGCTTAGCCAGCGGCGCAGGTAGCGCTGCTTTCTTCACAGCCAAGGT
>Ga0310345_10005584_pt1 | contig 11138 bp, 22 predicted proteins | sample HC15DNA20500_MG_FD_204667 | JGI IMG/M metagenome (GOLD analysis project Ga0310345, IMG submission 204667) | Marine microbial communities from station ALOHA, North Pacific Subtropical Gyre - HC15-DNA-20-500_MG | ecosystem: Environmental > Aquatic > Marine > Oceanic | place: Pacific Ocean: North...
TGTCGTTGGCAAGGTAGGCGCTGCAGTAGTTGTCCGGCAGCCATCCGGCCTGCGCCACGGCGGACCATGCAATGACCTCGCGGTCGCAGACATCCAGGACGAAGAAGATGCGCACGACCTCGCGGTTCCTGGCATGGATCTCCAGATGGTCTGAGCAGTGAGTCAGCGGGGCCACCGGTTCGAGCCCGCTGGTGAACGCACGTTCGAGCGCAGCGCAATGACGACGCAGTCATACGTTCGACCAGGCCGCCGGGCGGTATGGCGCTCCAGCGTCAGGCCATGATGCTGCATGATCCTCAGCACCCGCTTTGCATTGACCGCCGGGCGGCATTCCGCCCGCAGGCGACGGTTCAACAGCGCCGTCACACGCCGGTAGCCATAGGTCGGCCGGGCGTCGACGATGGCCCGGATGGGCGCCAGGAACTCGGCATCCTCGGCCTTGCGATACGGGCCCCGCGGCTTCACGGTCCTACCGCGTCGCTCGTTGATCTGGGAACGAGCGACGTCAAGCGTCCGCGCCACGACGCTCACCGTGAACCGCCCACGGGATCGCTCCAGGACAGCAAGGACGATGTCCGTTTTTTTGGGCGAGCGACGTCGAGCGCCTCTTTGAGGATCTCGTTCTCCATCGTCTTGCGGCCGAGCAGCCGCTCAAGGTCGCGGACCCGCTTTTCAAGATCGCGGACCCTCGACGTGCCGACGACGTCTTCGTCGGCCTGGACGGCCGCATGTCCGCCCTCCAGCATCCGACGCTTCCAAGCAAAGAGCTGCGACGGCGAGACGCCTGCCTGCCGCGCTACGAAGGACACGCTCATCCCAGGCTGCATCGCCTCCTCGACGAGGCGGACCTTCTCGGCCGTCAACCATCGACGCCGGCGCTGCACAGAAGTGATCACTTCAACCCGAGAATACGGGCCATCAGGAGCTTTCGACATAGTCGTACTCATAGGCGGATGCCTATGCCTTATCGGCTATACTACCTGGCTGGTCAAAAACGGGGTGCGCTCCAGCCCCATTCTTTTTCAGCCATTTATCCCTTGCGCCTCCAGTGGGTAGAGGAGCTAGGGGGTGGCCGAATGCCGAACAAGGAGTCCATCGATGACGTCCATCCTCCCGAAACAGTTGGCCAGTGACAAATCCGGCTGTCTCTCCGAAAACCCGGCAGGCGCGATAGCTGGAATTTCAGCCGCCGCTGGCCAAAGCCTCTGATGTCAGCGACAGTAAAGATGGCAGGTTCTGCCGTGCCTGAGGTTCCGAGCAGCTCTTGCAGTCCTACGCGCTACGTATTTGTCGATGTGTGGCGCGGATTGGCGATCATCGGTGTCGTAATCTATCACTTTGGCTGGGACCTGAGCTTTTTCGGGTATGTTTCGCCCTCACTGATGTTCAGTATTCCGGTCACTATATTTGCTCGCAGCCTCGCCGGCTCGTTCATGTTTCTCGTTGGGGTCGGGCTCGTGCTGGCCCATTTCCGCTATACCCACTGGCAAAAATTCCTCACGCGCCTTGCCAAGATTGTCGTGGCGGCTGCCGCGATATCAGTGGTCACGTATGGTGCTTTTCCTACCAGTTTCATTTACTTCGGAATTTTGCACTCCATCGCGTTGGGATCTCTCCTGGGACTCCTCTTTTTGAGGTTTCCAATTGGCTTGGTCTTCTTCGCCTCATTCGCAACGCTGGCGGCGCCGCTCTTTCTCGAAACCCCGACCTTCAACACACGGTTCCTGGCCTGGATCGGATTTGCTGCTGCGCCACCATTTTCGAATGATTTTGTGCCTGTGTTCCCGTGGTTTGGGGTGACACTTGCGGGCATAGGCTGCACCCGGCTCCTTGTGGCCAGGCCATCAAAGCGGGACCGGAAGCCCCATAGCCCCAGGGCACATCTTGGCAGGGTACTGACGTGGGTGGGGCAACGAACGCTGCCCATCTACCTGTTCCATCAGCCACTGCTTTTCGCCGGATTTGTTGTCCTCACCCGCCTCTTAGCGGAGTAGCCGAATCGCCCCCCCCCATAGACCCGGTTATCGAACCAGGAAGATCGGCAATTGATCTAGCTTATCCGCCAAACCGACCGAGCCGTGCTATCTTTGTAGTCTTCTCGAAAAGCCGCCAAGCTGAGCAGGGGCCTTTTGTCCTCGTCCTCGTCGGATGCTCCGCGATTGCGAGTACAATGGCAGCATCCCAGCCGACGAACGAAGCCGTCAATGCCCAGACTTTCGTGCCTCCCGCAGGGCCACCCGGCCGCACCGAAGTCCCGGAGCCGATGGGATCGTTGGACATCGACAAACTGATGGCCGAAGGCCACTGCCGGACATCGTGATCGATGATCCGAATGCGCCGGTAACGATTGTCGAATACGCCTCGATGAAGTGCGGCCACTGCGCAAACTTCCACGAGAACAGCTATCCGGCCATCAAGGCCGACTACATAGTCACCGGCAAGGTCAAGCTGATCATTCGCGGGTTCCCTTCGACCCGCGCGCGCTCGCGGCAGTAATGCCGGCGCTCTGCACGCAAAGTAATTCCCAGCGCACCGCATGATCGATGTCCTCTTCTAGCAGCAGACCAACGGGAAAGAGTGGAAAACTTTTCGGCGGCTTTTCTCAACATTATCAAGCTGGCCGGTTTCACTCAGGAAACGTTCTCCGCCTGCCTAAACGACAAGGAATTGCAGCAGAAGATCGTCGCCGCGTAGAGGCGCGGACAAAAGATGGTTTGCGTGGACGCGACGCCAACGTTCTTCGTGAACGGCGACAAATACGCTGGCTCGCTGCCGGCTAATCAGATGTCGGCGATGATTGAATCCATGTTGTAGGATCTATCATCGGAAGGAGCTTTTTCGACACGCGCCGAAAACCCGGCGCTGGCGATCACCGCACTACCACCTCGGCTCCTACGCTCACGCGATCATACAGGTCGATTACATGCTCGTTGAGCATCCGAATGCAGCCGTTTGATACAGCCTTACCGATCGAAGATGGCTCAGTCGTCCCGTGGATACGGTAGAGAGTATCTTGGCCGTTTCGATGAAGGTAAAGCGCCCGGGCACCCAAAGGGTTGCCGGGGCCGCCCTTTAGCCCTCCCGCGTATTTTGCATATTTCCCTGGTTCGCGCTTGATCATGTTTGGTGTCGGCGTCCAACGGGGCCATTCAGCCTTCCGGCCAACTACTGCCTGGCCGGAAAAGCTCAGTCCAGCTCGGCCTACGCCGATGCCGTAGCGCCGCGCGAAACCGTCTTCTTCCACCAGGTAAAGGAACCTCGCCTTCGGATCGACGACAATGGTTCCGGGTGTGAAACCAGAGAAGGCGACACGCTGCGGCAGAAACTTCGTATCAAGCTCGAACGCTTGATGCGCGGCCGTTGGACCGGACAGGGCAGAGAATAGCAGGACACCAATCATGAACTGACGTCGGTTGGTCATCTCTTATCTCCGAAGTCTGACGCTGAAGGAGATGGTCGCACATGGCCATTGATATTTGGTTGCTCGAGCGGGTTAGAGCATCGCTGCCGGATCGGGATTTGCCAAATACCAAAGAGCGCAGGTCAGAATTCATGCGCCGACTCCCGCAGTTCGATGAGGACGATTTTCAAGGGCTGATCGACAAACTTGCCGCGGCAGAGGTCGACGATACCGTCGGCGGCGGCGGCGGCGGCGGCAATGCGGTTGGAGGGCCAAGTGTCCCAACGAACTGCCAAACATTCTCGATCGGTTCAGCTCGGGCGATCCGGACATCAGGAATTGGCGGGTGATCGGACCTATTGGCCCGCCTGGTAGGGATCAACGAGAGCTGCATCGGGTCGACTGATCTGGACGGCGGTACTCGATGTTTCCCTGGCGAGCTCCTCCGCGCCGAGACGTGCCAGCAAGCTGCGGAATTTGGGGTGCATCCCGCCATCGACATAAGCCATCGCCATCTCGGCGCGGCCTTCTACAAGAAGCTTCTGCACAACCCGCTCGTCGTCGTGTCGCTTTGCCGACACTCGGGGATCGACCCTGGTATTCATGGCAGGACAGGCAGCGGTCGGTTCGAGTGCCGCAGCGCCGTCAACGCGGCGGGCATCAAACACGTAGCGCCCTCCGCAGGCCGCGACCGTCGGCTCCCTGCGGGTGACTTCGAAGACGTCGTATCCGAGCTTAAGGTTGCGCCAGAACTCGATGTTCGGGTCGCCCTGATGCTTCGCCATCTGCTCAGCCGTCATACGGAATGGGAAAGACTGGACCTGAAAATCGCTTTGTCCGATCCGGAAGGCACTTTGCGCCTCGGCGTACACCTCGGCCACGCCATTGTCTGTCATGGCAAAGCAACCCGCGGAGGAACAGGCGCCGTGGACCATGAGGGAGTCTCCGGTGTAACCGAGCGCTCGTTCCAGTTGGTTCGGATAGCCGAGATTAAAGGAGCGGTGATATTTCGAGTTCGGGTTCATCAGGCTTGCCGTAACCTGATAAAACCCCTCGGGCGCCTGCCTGTCGCCGTCAGCCGTCTTCGGCCCTAGCCGCCCTGACCAGCGGCACATTGGATGGGTCTTGTGAAGCGCGTAGCGGCCGTCTGCCCCCTGCCTCCAAACCTCCAGCTCGCTTTCCTCCTTGAATATGCGCATGAGAATCGAACCTTCCGGGCGGGTTCTCTCGGCCACTGCGAGAGTCGCCGGCGCCAGGTCCGTGTAGGCATCCTCCGTGATCGAGACACACCCGCCGATGGACAACAGGGTGATCGCGGTAAACATTGCCCGCGCCACATACGGCAGGGAAGGCATTAGATCGTAGGAGTTCAGGGTCGCGCCTCTCTCAACGGCTGGATTTGGAACCACGCGTCGGCGGCCGGGATCGTGCACCAGTTTCCGCATCTCAGGAGGCATCTTCGCAGTCAGGCGCCGACGCAAGCTCGAGCTTGGATAGTGAGCCCGAGAACGCGTAGTCGCCGTTGTCGATTATGATGTCGTCCGAGATGCCGTTCTCGTACAGGGTGTAGCTTGTCTGGAACAGTGGCAGGCCGTCCAGCTTGCTGTCACTATTGTAATAGGACTCCGCCACCCGCCATCTGCGCAGATCGAGCATCGCAGCGACAGGCGAGGAGGCAGCCTCAGGATTCGCCGGTCCGGGCGGCGTTGCCTCCGCTTCGACGGGGGTGATGATCGCCGTCGTCGTCAGGAGTTTCCCTGCCTCGTTGTCGCCGTCATAGAGACGGGCCTCGACGAGGCTTTCCCCAGCAATCGCCATGTCGATGAGATCCATCGTGTGCGCTGTGGGAAAGACCGACAATGGCAGGTCGAACGTTTCGGCACTTGGCTCGGCAATTTCAACACGCGTACGAGTATCCGTATTTGTCGCGCTGCCGCGGATGACCCATCCCTCGACGTTGTCGACGAAGGTCCGCGTGGTGAAGTGGTAGGCCCTTGCGGCGAAATTCTCGACCGAAACCGTCTGCTGGTCGGTGACGACGGTGGCATCCTCGCGCTCAAAGCGGGCGACGAAGCGGTAGTCCAGCTCGATCTGCTCACAGGCTTCGCGCTCGAGTTTAAGGGCGATGCGTCCGCTGCCACCGACGAGATCGGAGGACTTGCGGAGCATAGACATATCGTAGACAGCCAGATGGGGCACAATGTCTGCTGCCTTGGCAGGGAACGCAAACAAGCTGGTCGCGATCATCGTCAAGATCAGGGCCGAACGAGATCGATCACGAGCCATGATGATGGTCCTCCGGGGGTGATCCCGCGGCAAGCACATTCGCCACAATGGTCCGTTCGCTGCCGTCGAAGAAGGAAACTGTAACGGGCACCATTGCGCCAGGCGACAAGGCCGGCTCCTGCGGGGCAGCCAGGAGATGCAGGCCTGTCTCCTTCATGAGAAGTTCGGAGCGTGCGGGAACGGCAAGACCACCGGACAGGCCCGCTCGTGGCTTGTCCTCTGAATGCGGACCGCGGGAGACGGCGATGCGGGCAACGGCCGGGCTTGTCACCCCGCTGATCGTCACGCTGCTACCGGTGCCGTTCCAGACGACCAGATAGAGGTCGATCGGCTCGGCAGGATCGGGAGACAGGACGAACTCGGCGTGCTCAACCGTCAAGAGTTCGCCTGGTCTGGAAGGGTGCACCGTCCTGGCAGACGCCGATCCGGGTACGAACGTCAGGATTAGCGCAAGGGTACTGACCGCCACGAAGCGTCGATCCATTTGGGCATTCATCCTTGACTAGGTTCGCGACTGATTTCAGCGACAGTTCCGGCGGATTTGAGGCGATCGCCTCGCCGACGACGGCGGTGGGTGTTTGGCGGACCACCGATATTCGATGATCACGACAGCCGTGGCTCAGCGACCGCGATGCTCGTCCGCTTACGCAATTGTATGGCAGGACTTATCGGCACATCGTTTGGATGGCCGGACCGTCCGAAGATCGGAGATCGGGTCCAAACTCCGGCCCGGTCCTAAACGGCGAACGCTCGAACTTGTGAGGGAGTCCGCCAGACTCGATGGCGCTCGGTCACCCGCTGTTAGGCAGACATAGCGGTCGCTGGATCCGGAATTACTCGGATAGGGGTTCCGTCCGGGACCCGTCCGTACAGGTCGATGACATCCTGATTCAGGAGGCGAATGCAACCAGAGGAAACCGCTTTTCCGATCGACCAAGCCTGATTTGTACCATGCAAGCGGTAGAGCGTATCGCGCCCATCCTGAAAGATGTAGAGCGCCCTGGCCCCGAGTGGGTTGTCGAGGGACGGTGGCATTCCACCGTTCGCCGCACTGTATGGCGCGAGTTCGGGTTCACGCTTGATCATCTCGGCCGGAGGCGTCCATGTCGGCCATTTGCGCTTATAGGCGATCGTCGCCCGCCCTGACCAGGAGAAGCCGCCGCGACCGACGCCGATCCCGTAGCGCATCGCCGTTCCTTCTTCCATCACGAGGTAGAGGTACTTGGCGGGCGTATCGACAACGAGCGTTCCGACCCGCTCGGTGGTGGGGTAGTCGACGACTTGCCGCCAGAGCCGTCGATCGAGATTGCTAACGTCGACCGCCGGGATCGGAAAGCGCTCATTGGGCATCGCCCGGTACATCGCGGGGAGTACGGGCTTGGGCTCTGGAGGCTTGATCGGAACGACACGTGTCGGCTCCTGCGTGGAGACGCAGCCCGTGAGCGCAACGCTCGCCATTACCGCAATGAATGCGCGACGGTCCATGCCGGTCGCTCCATCCCGGCTTGCCGAATCGCACGATGGATGGGTGATTGCCGGGGGGCGGCGCGTCTTGGCGTCGATCATGTCTTCTCCTTGAAATAGGCGTGGCCCGAGAGGCCGTCGAGTTCTCATCGGGTTCTTGGATCGGTTCGCTCATGCGCGCAAACGCGGTACGGCGAGCGCGTGAACCGGCCTTAAAAGCACGGATGCGAGAGCGGCGCGGGAGCGATGAATTCGAGCTGCCGCGCTACAAAAGCTTTCGGCTCAGTGCTGTTGTCTAGTAACTACGAGATGGGTGGACGCTCGATCCGGCCGGGGGAGCCTCCGGAGCCCAACTCGATCGACCGCGGAAGGGGGAGCACGGCTCTGCGAGGGCTCTCCACAAACGGCCCCACGACCTGCATTGCAGGAAGTTTGCAGTGGAGGGCGTGGGCCGAACTCGCCTCCTGCGTCGTCGCTGGCGCCGGGCCGTCCATAGTGCCCGCTCCATAGAGCGGATCCAATGAAAGCCGCTCCGCCATGTGGCAGGGACTTTCGACCGCCTCGACCACGGCCGCGGCGTGACTCATCGACCCAAGTAGCAGGGCGGCAAGCAGCGCGAGGCGGAGGAAAATTCCCATGGATGGGTCATAGCAGCGGCTTTGTTGCTCGCAACTTAAAGAGCGAGCAACTTTGTTTGATGTGACACGCATGGCGACATGGTGGTGGCTTCCGCATTGACCAGCCCGCCCCCCTGGGGCGGGAAAGGGTACGAATGTTATGCTTTCAGGAGCTATGCCATGAGGGAGTTCACGTTCTCCGACCTGAACCGCAGCTCGGGCGACATCCTCGACCGCGCGCTGAGCGAGCCGGTGGGCCTGAGGAAGCGCGGGAAGCGGAAGATCGTCATGGTCCCGTCGGAGGCCTGGGACAGACTCAGCCGGCTCGACGAGGGCCACCAGGCGCACTGGGTCGACCAAGCGCCGGAGGAGGACCTCGAGAACCTCATGGCTGGCTTCCAGGAACTCATCGACGCCGGGGAGCACGCCGAGTGAACGTCGGCGGGGTCTACCGCTTCAACTACCTCTGGGACCATGAGGCGGAGCGCGGCGAGGAGAGCGGCCGCAAGATCCGCCGCATCGTCTTCATGATGTAGATCGGCGGGTGGCGGTACCTGTTCCCGATGTCCGGTGACCCGCCAGCGCCGCGCGAGAACGGCGTTGACGGGTGTTCGTGATCGTTCCCGATATGGAGCGCCGCCGGATTGGGCTCGGGCACGACACCGAGAAGCCAATCCAATGCGGAACGCTTTCATCCTCGGTGCGGCCTCTTTTCACCCCTGTGCCGCAATGAGCGCATTCGCGCGGGCTGGGGCATGTTTCGATTTCCAGATTTTTGCGAAAGGCCGGTTCGTTGGCTGCTTGTGGGTGGCGTCGGCAGCAGCTTTTTGCTCGAGTCAGCTTGAGCGCCGCTTCGGCATCTCTCAGCTAGCCAACAGGCGCTCAACTTTTTGCCGCTGGACCTCTGGCGACTCGTGGATGTCCAATGTGCCGTAAAAGCTTCCGTCGCGATCAAATAGGTAGACCCCGGCGGAATGATCGACCGTGTATTCGCCGTTCTCCAGCGGAACGAGTGCGCGGTAGGCCTTGAAAGCCGAGAATGCCTCGTCAACTTCTGCCTCTGTGCCGGTCAGACCAACAATCTGCGGATCAAACGACTTTAGGTATTCGTTGAGCCGCTCCGGCGTATCCCGCTCCGGATCGCCGCTGATCAAGAGTACCTGAAGATCGTCGCCTTGGGGACCAAGATCGTCCAGCAGCACCGAGAGTTCACCAAGGGTCGTCGGACAGATATCCGGACAATTCGTGAAGCCGAAGAACAGCGCTACCGGCTCACCCCGAAAGTCACGCCATTCACGGCGTCGCCCTTCGTGGTCGACAAGAGAAAACTCGCCGCCAATGTTGGCGATACCGGATGACGCTTCTCCGGGGAGGGGAGCCTGACCCGAAGCGCGCATGATGGTGACGCCAGCAGTCGCGCCCACGAACAGGCACAGGACGACGACGGCGCCCCACAACGTTCTGCGAAGGGTTTTCGGGCTCACTGTCGTTTCTCCAGATGGCTATCTGACGCTTCCGCAGGGCGTCCGCCGAAGCCTTCGACTGTGAACTCGACCGGCACGGAACCCGCCTTCTCGAACACGAGAGTTCCTGCGAAGGGCTCGGCTTCCAGAATCGGCTTCTTCATGCCCGTCAACATCACGTGGGTGGCGCCTGGCTTTAGTGAGATGGTTTCGCCCGGAGCGATTGGGAGCCCACCCTCGAGCGGGCGCATCCGTGCGACTCCGTCGACAATTTTGGAGGTGTGCAACCTGAATCCTGCCGAGACGTCCGCGGAACCGCCAATCAGCCGATCCGGCTCGCTGCCGTTGTTCGTGACTGTCAGATATCCCACGCCGGTCTTGGCTGTTGCAGGCGTTGCGCGCGACCAGGGATGACCGATGACCAGGTCCCCGGCCGTTACTTCGTGCGCGGCCGCAGCTCCGGTCAGGGTGAGGACGAGGACGATCGATGTCGGAAACCTCATTGTACTGGAACATCCTTGGACTGCGGGTAGGTGTCGTAGACGGTTGCAGATCCGTCAGTCTGCACGAGAAGTACGTCGTACGGTTCGCCGCTTTCGCCCATGCCGGGAGACCCCACCGGCATTCCGGGCACGGCGAGGCCGATCGCATCCGGTCGCTCTTTAAGGAGGCGCGCCACAGAGGCGGCCGGAACATGCCCCTCGATGACATATCCTTCGACAAAACCGGTGTGGCAGGAAGTCTGATCCTGCTTCAGTCCGGCCTTCATTTTTCGAGCATACAGATCAGCCATCGCGAGGTTGTCGTTCGTCACTTCGAACCCGGCGCCCTCCATGTGTTTAATCCAGCCGATGCAGCAGCCGCAGCCAGATGTGGAAAAGACCTCCACCGATTCGCCTGTCGCCGATGCGACGGACGACATCATGAGTAAGCCTGCCGCAGCCGTCGCGAGCGTGTTCCCAAAACTACGCATCTTGCTCTCCTTGATTTGACACGGATTAGAACCATCGTCGCACCCGGGACCGGTAAGCGACGTATTGGTCTGTGAAGGCACTTTCGAGGAACCGCTCCTCATCCCGGACCTGAATCTCGCAGGCCAGCCAGAAGGCGGTGGCGCAAACGATCATCGCGATCGACGGAACCGCCAGTGCCAGGCCTAGGGCCATTGCGAGCATGCCGAGGAACACCGGGTTGCGTGAGACCCCAAATGAACCCTGCGTGACCAGTGCGTCCGGCGCGGCGGAGGGAACTCCCACACGCCAACGTCTTCCCATGCTGGACTGTGCAAAAACCGTCAGGAACTGGCCTGCCAGCGCCAACGCCAATCCGACTGCGTGCAGCCATTCGAGCTTGCCGACCGGACGCAGGATCGGCCACCTTATCTCTGCGGCGTATCCGATCAGCGCGCCAAGGGCGCCGATGACACTCAGGCGGAACAATCCCTGTGCGACCTGCTGGCGTGAGTTTCCGGCGAAGCCGTAAGCCTTGCCGTCGATCATGGACGACGTTCGGCTGGTTGCAATCATCAGCCAGAAGCAGGTTGTCAGGAGAACGATGAGAGGCCCGAGGCGGAGGACTTGCTCGGTCACGTTGATCATTGCGGCCTCCAGCCGAGCAGTCGCATGGCGTTGGCTGTCACCAGTACCGTTGCTCCTGTATCTGCCAGGATAGCTGGCCAGAGGCCCGTCACGCCGAGTAAAGTCGTCACCAGGAACACCGCCTTGAGGCCAAGCGCGATCGCGATGTTCTGATGAATGTTGCGCATTGCGGATCGCGACAAGGCAATCATGTCCGGAATGTCCTGAACCCGGCCATGCAGGACCGCGGCGTCCGCTGTTTCCAGAGCCACGTCGGTCCCTCCACCCATGGCGATGCCTATGTCTGCGGCAGCCAGGGCGGGGGCATCGT
>Ga0310345_10005585_pt1 | contig 11137 bp, 11 predicted proteins | sample HC15DNA20500_MG_FD_204667 | JGI IMG/M metagenome (GOLD analysis project Ga0310345, IMG submission 204667) | Marine microbial communities from station ALOHA, North Pacific Subtropical Gyre - HC15-DNA-20-500_MG | ecosystem: Environmental > Aquatic > Marine > Oceanic | place: Pacific Ocean: North...
GGCTCTCTGCCGGACTGACGCCAGCTTCGGGCGTCGGGACCACACGACTTGGGCCGGCGCGCACAGCGTGGTTCGTCTGCCGTCGCTTGCATCGCTCACGCGCCTCCGAATGTTGCGCACGCCCTTGCGGGTGCGTGCGCGCGATCCGGGCTTGCGCCCCGCGACCCTCGCTCCGGCCTGACGCTGCCGCGCCACCGCATCCCGCCCCGCGTATCGTGACGATCGCGAAACGCCCCTCATGACGGGGCGGGACATGGCGAACATAAGTGAGGTTCCGAGCGCGGGGATTTGTATCCCCATCACGAAATATTGCAGGAATGCGCGACAACATGAACGGGTTCATCTGTTCGCAGGCAATAAACCGATAGCTATCCGCGCCGGAAAGGCGCACAGTCAACTCATGCCAAACCATCAGGTTGCCGCAGAGCGCTTCTCATGATTACGAGAACGCGGCGGGAGACGGTCACCTTCAAACATCCGGCGCGCATCAAGGGCATTGAACGCCTGCTTCCGGCCGGCGCTTACGAGATCGTGACCGACGAGGAAATGATCGAAGGCCTGTCCTTTCCGAGCTTTCGGCGCATCGCCACCATGATCATGGTGCCGGGCGCGCCGCCGCATCATCACTCGATGGAAATGATCGCCATCGGTTCGGTCGATCTTGCCGACGCGCAGCATCGGGACGCGGTGGTGCCAAATGTCTGACGATCCCGTCGATCTCGATTCCCGGCGCGGAATGGCAGCGCAGAAAGCGACGGGACTGCGGCGCATTCTCGCCGACGCCGAGAGCCACGCAGCAATCCTGCGCGAGCGGCAGCTTCAGATCGAAACGGAGTTGCTCGACACGGATGCAACATCGTGGCCCGAAGCAGCGGCGAAGGCGCGTTACATTCTGAATCTCTATTACGCGACGCTGGGTGTGCACGATACGCACCACCGCGATCTGGTCGCCTCGGTCCTCAAGGATTTCGCGCGGCTCGACAGCGAAAGCTGACTACGTTTTCCACCTCGATTGTTTCCCGCGAACGATTGATCCTGAAACTTATTGCGACGTTCGGCGGGAACGGGAGGACTATGCATGCTTGATATGACAACGAAAGAGCTGTCGTCGCGGCACGTCAAACCGGAAGAGGCGCTTCGGCTTGGCGTCGTTTCGGGATGGTACACCACCAAGATGAGCGGGACGTTCGTCACCGGTCCCCATGCCACCCATGCCGACGCCTTGCTCAAGATCGCGGAACTGAATCCGCCCCCGCCGCTTGTGGCAAAGCGCAAATCATAAGGCGCGGCCGAAACACGGGATAATTCATGAGCACTGAGCGGCATCTCGCCCCGCTACGCGACGTCGAGGACGAAAACGACCAGCTTCGGCAACTGCTCATCCAGGCAGGTGTCGAAGCTCATGCCCGTGTTGTCGCCGCGAAACTTCAAACCGTCCTGATCGGTGAGCTTCATCACCGGGTGAAGAACATGCTGGCGATTGCCTCGGCGATCGCCTCGCAAAGCCTGCGCGAAGCCACCAGCGTCGAGGCGGCGGCGAAGACCATCGCCAGCCGTCTGGCCGCGCTCGGCGTGTCCCACGATCTTCTCATTCGCGAGAGCTGGACCGGCGCGGGCTGCCGCTCGCTGATCGAAAACGCAATCCTCGCGTTCCAGACCGAGGGGCTGGCGCAGTTCACGATCACCGGCGAGAACGTCGCCGTGTCATCGGGACCTGCCGTCGGACTGTCGATGGTGATCCACGAGCTCTGCACCAACGCGCTGAAATACGGCGCGCTGTCGGTGCCGGACGGCCGCGTCTCGATCCGATGGTCGGTCGATGCCGAGGCGGAACGCTTCACCCTCGAATGGAAGGAGAGCGGCGGGCCGGCGGTGACCGAACCGAAGCAGAAGAATTTCGGCAGCCGGTTCATCGAGCAGGCGCTGCCCGGCCAGCTTCAGGGCGAAGCACGGCTGATCTTCGATCCGGCCGGTCTCGTTTGCCACGTCAATATTCCGGTCACCTCGTTGCAGGAGCCGGTGATCGCACTGGTTTAACACCTCAAACACCAGACCCGGCATCAATGCGGGGATGACCTTCACACACACCCACGATTGGAAACACGTGACTGGAATCAGGATTCGCGTCGGCTACGAGATGATCTACGATTTTCCGCAGGCCACGCCGATGATCATGGTGCTGGGCACGCACTTCACGCGCGCGTCGGATGTCATCACGCCCGATTTTCTCACCACGACCCCGCCGGTGCCGATCACGCCCTATCGCGACATGTTCGGCAACTGGTGCAGCCGCATGGTCGCGCCGCCGGGACGGATTCGGCTTTTCGCCGACGGACTGGTCCGCGACAGCGGCGTGCCGGATGTCGCCGTCCCGTCGGCGATCCAGCACGCGGTGGAGGATCTGCCGCCGGACACGCTGGTCTATCTGCTGGGCAGCCGGTACTGCGAGACGGATCGCCTGTCCGACATCGCGTGGAAGCAGTTTGAAAACACCGCGCCGGGCTGGGCGCGCGTTCAGGCGATCTGCGATTTCGTCCATCACCGCATCAAATTCGGCTACGAGCATGCGCGCGCGACGATGACGGCGTTCGAGGTTTACAACGAAGGCAAGGGCGTATGCCGCGACTACGCGCATCTCGCCATCACGCTCTGCCGCTGCATGAATATTCCGGCGCGCTACTGCACCGGCTATCTCAGCGACATCGGCACGCCGAAGCCATGGGTTGGAGATTTCGCCGGCTGGTTCGAGGCCTATATCGGCGGCCACTGGCACATGTTCGATCCGCGCAACAACGTGCCGCGCATCGGCCGTGTGCTGATCGCGCAGGGCCGCGACGCCTCCGACGTTCCGATCACGCAGACATTCGGGCCGAATGAACTGATCAGCTTCAAGGTCTGGACCGACGAGGTCGAGTGAGGCCCTTTGCGATCCTGATTGATGGATTTCGCGACAACAAAAACCCCGGCATCGCTGCCGGGGCGTTGTTCGGCAGCTCTTCAGATCACGCCTTCAGCGTCTCCAGAAAGCGCACCGTTTCGCCGGTCGACGGGGTCGCGACCTCGCCCTGCCACATCACGCGCTTGCCGCGCACGAAGGTGCCGACCGGCCAGCCCTTGACCTTCACCCCGTCATACGGCGTCCACCCTGCGCGTGAGGCGATCCACTTGTCGGTGATGGTTTCCTCGCGCTTCATGTCCACGATGGTGAAGTCGGCGTCGTAGCCGGCGGCGATCCGGCCCTTGCAGGCGATGTTGAACAGCCGCGCCGGGCCGGCGCTGGTGAGATCGACAAAGCGTGCAAGCGACAACCGTCCCGCGTTGACATGATCGAGCATGATCGGCACCAGCGTCTGCACACCGGTCATGCCGGATGGCGAAGCCGGATAGACCTTGTCCTTTTCTTCCAGCGTATGCGGCGCGTGATCGGAGCCGAGCACATCAACAATGCCCTGCTCGATGCCGCGCCAGATGCCGTCGCGGTGGCTGGTATCACGCACCGGCGGGTTCATCTGCGCCTTGGTGCCGAGCCGCTCATAGGCCTCGGGACCGGCGAGGGTCAGATGATGCGGCGTCGCCTCGCAGGAGGCGACGTCCTTGTGGTCGCGCAGATATTCGATTTCCTGCTTGGTCGAGATGTGCAGCACATGGATGCGCTTGCCGGTCTCGCGCGCGAGGTTCACGAGGCGCTGTGTCGCGATCAGGGCCGCGTCCTCGTCGCGCCACACCGGATGCGAGCGCGGATCGCCCTCGATGCGCAGATGCTTGCGGTCGTTGAGGCGGTATTCGTCCTCGGCGTGAAATGCCGCGCGGCGGCGGATCACCTTGAAGATACGGCGCAGGCTGTCGTCGTCCTCCACCAGCAGCGAGCCGGTCGAGGAGCCGATGAAGACCTTGACGCCGGCGCAACCCGGCGCGCGCTCGAGATCGGGCAGATGATTGACGTTGTCGCGGGTGCCGCCGATGAAGAAGGCGAAGTCGCAATGCATCCGGTGCTGCCCGGCCTTCACCTTGGCCGTGAACGCTTCCTCGGTCACCGTCAGCGGATTGGTGTTCGGCATCTCGAACACGGCGGTGACTCCGCCCAGCACCGCGCCGCGCGATCCGGTTTCCAGATCTTCCTTGTGGGTCAGGCCCGGTTCGCGGAAATGCACCTGCGTGTCCATGACGCCGGGCAGGATGTGCAGGCCCTTGCAGTCGATCACCTCGCCCGCGCTGGCAGCGCCGAGCGATCCGATTTCCGCGATCCGCCCGGCGGAGATGCCGATGTCGCGGACCCCCTCGCCGTCCTGGTTGACCACGGTGCCGGATTTTAGAATCACATCAAATGTCTGGGTCAATGCTCGAAACTCGTCTGATTTTGGGGCCGAATTTTACGCGTTCAATGCTGTGGTCGCACGGCGGCGCGGGCCTTGTTGTCCGCACCTTAGCGCCTTACGTTGCGATGTAACAACCAGCGGGCGAATTGTCCCACAGAACTTGAGAATACCGAGAAAACCTTATGAAAGCAGCGTTTCTGCCGGATCGCGGCGTCGTCAAAGTCAGCGGCGAAGATGCGAGGGCATTCCTCGACGGGCTGATCACCACCAATGTGGAACTGGTGCGGCCCGGTGTAGGCCGGTTCGGCGCGCTGCTGACGCCGCAGGGCAAGATCATTGTGGATTTTCTCGTCACCGAGGCGCCGGAGGCCCATGGCGGCGGCTTCGTGTTCGACGTGCCATTGGCGCTCGCGCAGGCCTTCGCCACCAAACTCGGATTCTACAAGCTGCGGAAGAAAGTCACGCTCGACAACCTGTCCTCGCAGCTCGGCGTGATGGCGGTCTGGGGCGGTGCTCCGGCAACGAAGCCTGACCTCGCATTCGAAGACCCGCGCGATCCGCAGCTCGGCTGGCGTATCTTCGTGCCGGACGATCTGGTCGATGAGACGGCGGCCGCGATCGGCGCGGACGTGACCGACAGCGAGGCCTATGAGGCCCACCGCATTGCCTGCGGCGCGCCGCGCGGCGGCGTGGACTTTATCTACGGCGACGCCTTCCCGCACGAGACCAACATGGACCGCCTGCACGGCGTCGATTTCGACAAGGGCTGCTATGTCGGACAGGAGGTCGTCTCCCGCATGCAGCATCGCGGCACCGCGCGCACGCGCACCGTCCGCGTGCGGCTGGGCGGCCCTGTGCCGGAAATCGGGTTGCCGGTGACCGCGGGCGACAAGGCCGTCGGCACCATGGGTTCGTCGGCGAACGGCGTCGGCCTCGCGCTGCTGCGCACCGACCGCGTTGCCGATGCACTTGAGGCCGGACTGCCGCTCACCGCGGGCGGGCTCCCGATCAGTCTGGTTTCGCCCGATGACGTGAAGGCCACACCGAAGCAGGCCTCCGCATGAGAAGCGCGCGCCTGCATGACGATGGGCTGGTGCGCTGCCCGTGGCCGGGTGAAGACCCGCTCTACATGGCCTATCACGACACCGAATGGGGCGTGCCGGAATACGACGACCGCGCGCTGTTCGAGAAACTGATCCTCGACGGATTTCAGGCCGGGCTGTCGTGGATCACGATCCTGCGCAAGCGCGACAATTTCCGAAAAGCCTTCGACGATTTCGAGCCGGCGAAAATCGTGCGCTACAGCGACAAGAAGATCGCCGCGCTGATGAACGATGCCGGGATCGTGCGCAACCGCGCCAAGATCGAAGGCACGGTGAACAGCGCCAAGGCGTATCTGAAGATCATGGAAGAAGGTCCCGGTTTCTCGGCCTTCCTATGGGACTTCGTCGATGGCAAGCCGAAGGTCAACAACTTCAAGACCACGGCGTCGGTGCCCGCATCCACGCCCGTGTCCATCAAAATGTCGAAAGAGCTGGTGGCGCGCGGCTTCAAGTTCGTCGGGCCGACCATTGTCTACGCCTTCATGCAGGCCACGGGCATGGTCAACGACCATCTCGTGACCTGCCATTGCCATGAAACGTGCAGCAAGCTGAAGAAGCCCGTGCGCGTAAAAACCAAATGACCACGAAGAAATCATCGTCCTCCAAACCAGCATCGCGCGCCTGGCAGCGCATGCTGTCGGGCCGCCGCCTCGACCTGCTCGATCCCTCGCCGCTCGACATCGAGATCGAGGACATTGCTCACGGCCTCGCGCGCGTGGCGCGCTGGAACGGACAGACCCACGGCGCGCATATCTTCTCGGTCGCACAGCACACGCTGCTGGTTGAGGCCGTGCTGCGCCAGCAGACCCCGCGCGTCGATCATCGCATTCGTCTCGCGGCGATGCTGCACGACGCGCCGGAATACGTAATCGGCGACATGATTTCGCCGTTCAAGGCGGTGATCGGAGGCTCGTATAAAGTCGTCGAGAAACGGCTCCTGTCGGCGATCCACATCCGCTTCGGCCTTCCTGCGGTGCTGCCCGCCGAGATCGAGCAGCAGATCAAGTCCGCCGACATGGGCGCGGCCTATCTTGAGGCGACGCATCTTGCCGGCTTCGCGCAGGCCGAAGCGAGGCGTCTGTTCGGCCGCGATCCCAAGCTGCCACCAGCGACCGAGAAAGACTATGTGACGCCATGGTCGGCCGGGCGCGCCGAAAAGCAGTTTCTCGCGCGATTCAAGGCGCTTTTGTCATAATCATCCACGGCATGTTTGCCGTGCAGCATGACGGGCGAAGACAGCAGGCATATACTCGTGCGGAACATAAGGACCGCCATGATTCACGTCTGCTCGCTCGCCGCCCTGCCCGCCACCGTCGAAGCCACCGGCGCCCAACACATCCTGACCGTGATGGCCAATGTCGCACAGGTGGTGCGTCCGGTATCGGTGCCGGAGGCCAATCACCTGCGCATCCAGATGGACGACATCATCGAACCGGCGCAGGGATTCACCGCGCCGTCGCATGAGCATGTCGAACAGGCGCTGACCTTCATCCGCAAGTGGGATCGCACCGCGCCGATGGTAATCCATTGCTATGCCGGGATCAGCCGCTCTACCGCGAGCGCATTCATGGCGGCCTGCGCGCTCAATCCGCATCGGGACGAGACCTCCATCGCACGGCAGATTCGGTCGGCATCGCCGAGCGCCTATCCCAACCGCCTGATCGTCACGCTGGCGGACGAGGTGCTGGGGCGTAATGGGCGCATGGTCCGCGCGCTCGACGCCATGGGTCCGGGCAACATGACCATCGAGGGGCGGCCGTTCCGGGTGGAGATTGAATGAGATCCGTCATTGCGAGCGAAGCGAAGCAATCCAGAGCAACTGAAAGCTGGATTGCTTCGTCGCTACGCTCCTCGCAATGACGGGGCTTTTGCATCATGACCGATAAAATCCTTACACCGATCGAGATCGGACTGACGGCGGCCATCGTGTCGATCGACGGCAACGAGCCGTCGATCCTGACGGCCTCCGGCAGCGACGGCGACGAACTCGAGGGCCTGCCGTTCGGGCCGTTCGACGCGGTCGCTCATCGCACGCTGGAAATCGGCCTGCGCTCATGGGTGGAAGAGCAGACCGGCCTGCGGCTCGGCTATGTCGAACAGCTTTACACCTTCGGCGATCGCGGCCGTCATGCCCAGCGCAGCGACACCGACGCGCATGTCGCCTCGGTCGGCTATCTCGCGCTGACCCGCGCCGCCGACAGCACCTCGAAGCCGCAGGTGGCGGGCGCGACATTCAAGCCGTGGTATCGCTATTTTCCGTGGGAGGACTGGCGCGACGAGCGCCCGGCAATGATCGAGAAAGAGATTCTCCCGGCGCTGGAAGACTGGGCGGCGCAATCCGAAAAGCCGGATACCGCACGCGCACTGGCGCGCGGCGACCGCGTCCGGCTTTACTTCGGCACCCACGGTGCGCAGTGGGACGAAGAGCGCGTGCTCGACCGCTATGAACTGCTCTACGAGGCCGGGCTGATCGAGGAATCCCGCCGCGACGGGCGTCCCGCCGCACTGGCGCGCAAGACACTGCCGTCGCTCGGCTCGCCGATGCGGTTCGACCACCGCCGGATTCTCGCCACCGCCATCGCGAGGCTGCGCGCCAAGCTCAAATATCGCCCGGTGGTGTTTGAACTTCTTCCCTCGGAGTTCACACTAACGGACTTGCAGCGCACCGTTGAGGCGATCTCGGGGCGTCATTTGCACAAGCAGAATTTCCGCCGTCTGGTGGAGGCCGGCGCGCTGGTCGAGCCGACCGGCGAAATGTCGACCCAGACCGGCGGACGCCCGGCGGCGCTGTTTCGTTTTCGCCGCGAAGTCTTGCAGGAACGGCCCGCGCCCGGATTGCGGGTACGGGGACGACGCTAGAATGAGGTGAGAATGTGGAGCCAGAGAGCCGCATCGCTACAGCCTCAGCTCTCCCGTGGGGAGAGGTCGACGCGCGAAGCGCGGCGGGTGAGGGCGTACGCTCTCACGACAAATTCTACGCCCTCACCCCAACCCTCTCCCCACGGGAGAGGGAGTCCTGCCACGCCAGTATCGACACAGGCATTCCAATTCAAACGGATCAGTTTCCAGAAGTTGATCGGCCACTAAGCGGCAAAGAATTTTTCGCGTGATCCGAAAGCCCTCGCCGAGGCGGATCGCGCAAGGAGGATCGATGGAATTTATTGCGCTTGTCCTTGCTCTTATCGCGATCGGCATTGCCCGCAACGTGACCATGCGCTCGAAGGCACTGGAGGCGCGGCTGTCCCTGCTCGAAGCCTCGCTCGCGAGCGGCGCGCGTCCATCGACAATAAGAACGGATGCTCCGATCGCTCCGCCGATCGCGCCCGAAACCGCAGCCCCTGAATCAGCCGAACGGGCCGCGTCAACTCCGCCGCCGCTGCCGCCTGCCGGATCACGCTATCGGGAAACAGTGGACGGCGGCATTCCTGAAACACCCGCTCAACCTGCCGCACCGGCTGCATCGAGCGGCCCCGGCTTCGAGGAGCGCATCGGCACCCGCTGGGTGGTCTGGGTCGGCGGACTGACGCTCGCCCTCGGCGGCGTCTTCCTGGTCAAGTATTCCATCGAAGCCGGACTGCTCGGCCCCGAGGTGCGTGTGCTGCTCAGCGGCCTGTTCGCGCTCGGCCTGCTCGCCGTCGGTGAGTTCGCACGGCGCAAGGAGAGCCTGTCGTCGATCGCACCGCTGCCGATTGCCAACATCCCGGCGATCCTGACCGCAGCCGGAACGGCGGTCGCATTCGCCACCGTTTATGCATCCTACGCGCTCTACGGTTTTCTCGCGCCGCCTGTCGCCTTCGTCCTGCTCGGCGCGGTCGCGCTCGGCACCCTCGCCGCAGCCCTGCTGCATGGTCCGGCGCTTGCGGGCCTCGGCGTGGTCGGCGCATTCGTGACGCCGCTGCTGGTGGCATCGGACAAGCCGGACTACTGGGCGCTCTATATCTATATCTCCATCGTCACTGCAGCCGCCTTCGGCCTTGCACGCATTCGCCTGTGGCGCTGGCTCGCCGTCACCACCATCGCGTTTGGCGCGTTCTGGATGCTGGTTGGCATTGCCGAAGCCAACACGCTTGGCCCGCATGCGTTCGATATGATTGCAAGCTTCGCGCTGGCCGCGGTTCTGGTGGTCGCCGGGTTCATGTTCGGCCCGTCGGTGGAGCAAGGCCACGTCGAGCCTGTTTCATCGATATCGCTCGCGGTTTTCCTGTTCGGCGCGACGGCGCTGGTGCTCGGCCACAATCACGCCGATGCGGCGATGATCGTGTTCGCATTGCTGGTTGCAGCAACCTTCGCCATCGCCTGGCGTGCGGAGAGCGCCACCGGCGCAATCGTTGCGGCCGCATTGTTCGTCTTCGCGGTATTTGCCGAATGGGCGATTCGCGCAAATCCCGAACTCACCGTGATGCCCGGCGGCGCAATGCCCGGCATCGGCACGCGCGCCGACGAAGGCTCGATCAACATGCATCTCATCGCGGCGGCCGGTTTCGGCGCGGCTTTTGGCGCAGCGGGTTTCCTCGCGCAGGGCCGTTCCGTCAGCGCGATCATTCCGGTGATCTGGGCCGCGGCCGGCGTGTTCACGCCGCTGGCACTGCTGGTCGCGCTTTACGCGCGCATCGCGCATCTGGATCGTTCGATCCCGTTCGCGATCATCGCCATTGCAGTCGCCGGCGCATTCGCCGCGGCGACCGAACTCCTGACCAAACGCGATACGCGTCCCGGCCAGATGATCGCAACCGCGATGTTCGCCACCGGCACGCTCGCCGCGCTGGCGCTGGCGTTTACGTTCGCGCTTGAGAAAGGCTGGCTCACCATCGCGCTGGCGCTGATGTCGCTCGGCACCGCATGGATCTCCATGAAACGGCCGATCCCGTTCCTGCGTGCGCTCGCGGCAATTTTGGCAGGCATCGTCGTGCTGCGGATCGGCCACGAGCCACGCATCGTGGGTGATGACCTCGGCACCACGCCGATCTTCAACTGGCTGCTGCTCGGCTACGGCATTCCGGCAGCCTCATTCTGGCTCGGCTCTTACTTCCTGCGCCGCCGCGGCGACGATGGCCCGCTGCGCGGCGTCGAAGCCGCCGCGATCCTGTTCACGGTGCTGCTCGCCTTCACCGAGATCCGCCACTACATCAACAGCGGCAACATCTACAGCCGGTCTTCGGACCTGATCGAGATTGGCTTGCAAGTCTGCGTCGCACTGGCGATGGCCCTTGGACTGGAACGGCTTCGCATCCGGACAAGGAGCGTCATTCACAACGCGAGCGCGCTGCTGCTGACATGGTTCGCCGGTCTCGCGATCCTGTTCGGGCTGTTCTTCATCGCCAATCCGGCGATCTGGAGGATCGAGATCGCAGGCACGTTCATCAACCCGCTGATCCTCGGCTACGCGCTTCCGGCGATCCTCGCGCTGCTGCTGTCCTATGCCGTGGCGGGACGCCGCGCCGCGCCCTATGCCAACACCATCGCGGCCGGTTCGCTCGTTCTTGCGCTGGCCTGGATCACGCTGGAAATCCGGCACCTCTATCATGGCCTCTACCTCAACAGCGGCGACACGTTCGACGCCGAGCAGTACACTTACTCGGTGGCGTGGCTGGTGTTCGGCGTGGTGTTGCTCGGCATCGGCCTGCTGCTGCCGTCGCAACGTGCCCGCCTTGCGTCGGCGGTGATCATCGCCCTCACCGTGCTCAAGGTGTTCCTGATCGACATGTCGAACCTGACCGG
>Ga0310345_10005586_pt1 | contig 11131 bp, 8 predicted proteins | sample HC15DNA20500_MG_FD_204667 | JGI IMG/M metagenome (GOLD analysis project Ga0310345, IMG submission 204667) | Marine microbial communities from station ALOHA, North Pacific Subtropical Gyre - HC15-DNA-20-500_MG | ecosystem: Environmental > Aquatic > Marine > Oceanic | place: Pacific Ocean: North...
GTTGTTTCGCCGTCAGACGGAGTTTCGGAAGAATCATTTGACGGCACGTGAGCTTCGAGCGGTATCCCTTTGGTAATCCGATTCACCTGATCGGCATCGAGAACTTCTCGGATCAATAGCTCTTCGGCAATCTGCATCAGTTCATTCTTATGGGTTTTCAACACGTCGCGGCCTCGGTCGTAGTTGTCCGTCACGATCCTCCTGACTTCATGGTCGATCTTGAGAGCGCTGTCCTCGCTATAGTCCTGGTTCTGAGTAATGTCACGGCCGAGGAAGATTTGCTCTTCCTTCTTGCCAAATGTAAGCGGACCTATAGCCTCGCTCATCCCCCATTCGCACACCATTTTCCGTGCTAGTTCAGTCGCACGATCGAGATCGTTGCCAGCACCAGTTGTAACATTACCATTGGTGAGCTCTTCCGCGAGGCGACCACCGAGCAAAATAGCAATCTGGTCATTGAGATAGTCTCGAGAGTAGTTGTGTTTATCATCGACGGGCAGTTGTTGTGTAACGCCCAAGGCCATTCCCCGAGGAATAATCGTCACCTTGTGGATCGGATCGGCGTTGGGTAGTAGAACCGTTAGCAACGCATGTCCCGCCTCGTGCACAGCTGTTACTTGTTTTTCCTCGTCACTAACAATCATCGAGCGTCGCTCGGATCCCATCAGAACTTTGTCCTTTGCAAACTCGAAGTCACCCATACGAACCGCGTTCTGGTTATACCGTGCTGCGTTCAAGGCTGCTTCGTTGACTAGGTTTGCTAAGTCGGCACCGGAAAACCCTGAGGTGCCACGCGCCAACACGTGTGCGTCCACGTCGTCGGACAGCGGAACCTTTCGAGTATGGACTGCCAAAATACCCTCACGGCCTTTCACGTCCGGCCGATTAACGACAATCCGTCGGTCGAAGCGCCCTGGACGCAGCAATGCCGGATCAAGCACATCTGGACGGTTTGTCGCCGCCACCAAGATGACACCTTCATTCGATTCAAACCCATCCATTTCCACGAGGAGTTGATTGAGCGTCTGCTCACGTTCATCGTGTCCCCCGCCAAGACCAGCACCCCGGTGCCGACCAACTGCGTCAATCTCATCGATGAAAACAATGCACGGTGCGTTCTTCTTGCCCTGCTCGAACAGATCGCGGACACGGGACGCCCCAACCCCGACGAACATCTCAACAAAATCTGAGCCGCTGATAGAAAAGAATGGCACGTTGGCTTCACCGGCTACAGCACGAGCCAGCAGTGTCTTCCCGGTCCCCGGGGCTCCCATGAGTAGCACTCCCTTGGGAATACGGCCACCCAGTTTCTGAAACTTCTGCGGCTCCTTCAGAAACTCGATAATCTCCTGAAGTTCTTCCTTGGGCTCTTCAACGCCAGCCACATCCTTGAACGTAACCTTCTTCTTAGTGTTGGACGAGAGCTTGGCGCGACTCTTCCCAAACGACAGTGCCTTGTTACCGCCACTCTGCACCTGTCGCATAAAAAAGACCCAGAAACCTATAATCAGAAGGATCGGAGCCCACGAATACAAAAGAGTCACCCACGGACTGTTCGCGGCTTCCTTGGCCGTAACTGCTACGTCGCGCTCAACCAACTTATTGACGAGCCCCTCGTATTGTGGGGGGGCGTAAGTCCGAAACCGATCCCCTGCTGTCAGATTCCCAGTAATTTCATTACCGGTGAGTGTCACGGTCTCCACCTGCCCGCTGTCGACCCACCGGACGAACTCGCTGAAACTCACCGAGTTGTCGCCGGCTTGAAACTGGGCAGAAAAATTCCAGATCAGAACAACAACAACGACCAGAACCATCCAAAAAATAAGACTACGTAGGGTTGAACTCACCCAATTCCTCCAAACTTGTCCGCCCTCAAGATTAGCATGCCTTTAGTGTTAGCGGTGATCCGAAAATTGTCTGCCACTGTGTGGCCAACCACCCACACAATTCCTTTCTTACTATCGGCGACAATCGGCACGGTGTGACGCTCCGACCGCGCCACTTTTCGGTCGACGAATAGATCTTGGAGCTTCTTGCGTCCGCCCAAACCCAGAGGCTTTACCACATCTCCAGGCTGCCAGTTACGTACAATGAGCTCATCAGATAATTGGTCCGCTGCGACTGTAACCGTACCAGGTCTCCCTGTCATCTGCTTAGAATGCGCCTTTAAAGTTCCTCGGCGAACAGAAATTGCCATTCCAGCTTCGGGAACACGTACTTCACCTGGAATCCTGAGTTCGTACGAGAATCGCGGCATCTCGCGGCCCGCCTGCGACCGACCGACAACCCGGCGGACAATAAGGTGGGAACCATACCACTCAACTCGGCAGCCAGGGAAATCCGCCTCCGTGAGTTGAGAACCTGGCTCGGCAGCGAGTTTCAAGAACCGCTCGATGTGTTCAAACCCAAGTGCCCGATGCGACACATTCTCAAGAGCCTGTCTAGCACAACGACGAGCTAGTGCAATCGGTTGACGACCAAGAGCGAGGACATCAACGTCTGCAGACTGACCACCCGGCGCATAAGTCACGATCCCGACCGAAACCCTGCGCACAGCCTCATCGATCCACTCAGCATCACCTCGCGCAATCGCCGCCGTTCGAGCGAGCACATCGACGATTGACGGTGAAAACTTAGCTTCGAGAAAGGGAATGAGCTCGTGCCTCACGCGGTTGCGGGTTATGCGCAAATTCTGATTGCTTTCATCTTCTCGGAATGACTGTTTCCGCTCGGCTAGATACATGCGCAACTCTTGCCGCGACACGTGTAGAAACGGACGAATCACGAGACCAGAACGCGGTCGAATCCCAGCAAGCCCCTCTGGTCCAGCGCCGCGAATTAAACGCATTAAATAGGTTTCACTCTGATCATGTCGCGTATGGGCCGTAGCAATACGTTGAATCCCAAGCCGGTTCGCGACCTGGTCGAACCACGCGTATCGCTCACGATGTCCAGCCTGCTCGATTGAGATTCGCTCTCGATCCGCCACAGCTTGTACATCTACTCGACCGACCTCGACAGCGACCGAGAGCCGCTCAGCAAGTTCCCGGCAAAACCGCTCGTCGGCGTCGGCAGCTCGACGTAGCTGATGATTTAGATGCGCAATCCCAACAAACACAAAGTCAGCCGCTGATGCGATCTCGTGCAGAAGAAGGGTCAACGCCACAGAATCGGCACCTCCAGACAGAGCGACCATTACTCGACCACCTTTTGGAATCAGCTGGTCCTGATGAATCAGTCGCAGCACGCGATCTTGAAGGGATGCCATCAAATTAGTCTACGCTGTTCAGCCATTATTTTGTGCCTTGACGCTATAGGAGTGGTCGCATACCGTGTGTTCGCTATCCACCTTTTGTTAATGTCGTTCATGTCTGGGAGAAAACAATGACTCGCGGCCTGTCTATCAATTTGAGAATTTTCATGGCTATCTCCGGAATGATGCTCATGATCCCTACTAGTCACAGCATGGCGCAAATCACTGACTTCACACCGGTGACCGACGCGACTCTGCAAGATCCAGACCCGGCTGACTGGGTGAATTGGCGTCGCACGCTTGACGCCCAAGCCCACAGCCCTTTGACTCAGATCACGACCGACAACGCTTCACGACTGCGCCTGATTTGGAGCTGGGCAATGACTGCAGGCTCGCAACAAACGACACCACTTGTCTATGACGGCATCATGTATCTGGCAAACCCTGGTGAAATCGTGCAGGCCCTTCACGCCTCAACCGGTGAACTTCTTTGGGAGTACCGTCGCGACGTACCGCCACCCGGCGCTAGCTTTGGAGGACCACCTCCCGGACGCGCCCATCGAAACATTGCTATTTATCAAGATAAGATCTATCTGAATACGGCCGATGCACATATCGTTGCGATCGATGCCCGCACGGGAACCCAAGTTTGGGACACTGACGTTGGTAAGGGTGCGGGGTTTCAGTACTCGAGCGGATCGATCATCGCGGATGGCAAAGTCATCTCAGGACTAACGGGCTGTGGCCAATATCGTGATGACACCTGCTACATCGTTGGTCTCGATGCCACCACAGGACGCGAACTATGGCGAACGTCGACCATTGCTCGGCCTGGAGAACGCGGCGGCGATAGCTGGGGTGACCTGCCCCTCATGTTTCGGGCCGGCAGCGATTCGTGGATCCCCGGTAGCTACGACCCCATCACACGCACGCTGTTCCACGGCACCTCCCAGGCCAAACCGTGGGCACGTGCGGCACGCGGCACCGACGGGGATGTGCTGTACACCAACTCCACTCTGGCACTCGATCCTGATACCGGTGAAATGAAATGGTATTTCCAACACCTCCCAGGCGAGACTCTCGATATGGATGAAGTCTTTGAACGGATCCTCGTTGAATACGACGGCCGAAGGTCCGTCTTTACGATGGGAAAAATGGGCGTCTTGTGGGAGCTAGAGCTCGAAACCGGACAGTTCCAGAGTGCCAAAGACCTTGGCTACCAGACGTTCGCCGACGTCGACACAACGACCGGAAAGGTCACGTACCGCGAAGGAATGGACCCGATACTCGGGGAAGAGGTCTTCTGGTGCCCAAGCACAGCAGGATTCAAGAGCTGGCGAGCAATGTCGTATCACCCAAAGCGCGAAACTTTTTACATCCCGATCAATCTCAACTGCGAGACTGCTGTTTTTGGCCCGGTTGAAAAAGTCTCGGGTGGCGGGGGCACCGGGCCGGTACGTCGAAAGAACCACGTACATCCTGCAAGCCCAGACCAACTTGGTGAGCTTTTGGCGATGAATATGCGTACCGGTGAAGTTCAGTGGCGCTTCCGCACGCATACGCCGATCAACACCGCGGCACTGACCACTGCCGGTGATGTGGTCATCGCTGGTGACTGGGACCGATATCTGTACGTTTTCAACGCAGCAGATGGAAAAGTCTTGTGGCAAACCCGTTTACCGACATCGTTGCAGGGCTTTCCCATCACTTACGAGTCCGGTGGACAACAGTTCTTGGCCGTTCCGACTGGAAGCGGAGGGGGAAGCTGGGGCACGATGCTTCCGGCCGAACTCACGCCTGAAAGACGGAAGCCTCAGGGAGGAAACGCCGTCTACGTGTTTGGGTTACCTTGACATCAGTCGCGCAGCGCAAAGGTGGAGAGCGCATGACCGGAGATCACGGCCACATATTGCTTCCCCTCCACCTCATAGGTCATCGGGCCGTTGACGATCTGGCTCCCAAGGCTGGCCTTCCACAGCAGCGTACCGGTGCTGGCGTTGATGGCCTGAAAGTAGCCGGAGCGAGCGCCAGCAAAAAGCAAATCTGATGCCGTCGTCAAGATCCCGCTGCTGATGACATCCGTCATTTCGAACTTCCACTGCTGCTCTCCCGTCAATGCATCCAACGCCAGGATAGCGCCCGTCCCCACTGCCTCCGTCCACCTGTTAATCGGGCCTCGGGTCAATCCCGGCGTGGTCGGCGCATCCGGCACCGGCTCGAAGGCAGTGGTGTCACCGAACCCGACGAACGACTGGCCTGGAGCATATTCCTGCGACTCCCCACCAAAGACGGTCGCGTTGTTCTCCCAGGCCGGAATGTAGAACAGTTCCGTCCGTGGGCTATAGGATGGCGAATACCAGTTAGTTCCACCCTGGATACCGGGATAAGTCGGCGCCCCTGGTGGCTGCGGGGTCTCCACCGGTCGGCCGCTGTCATCGAGCCCCTCGGCCCAGTTCACGTTCACAAACGGAACACCCTGGAGAAAGCGTCCCGTCATCCGATCCAACACGTAGTAGAACCCGTTCCGATTCGCCCACAGCATTACCTTGAACTCGGTATTGTTCCGCTCAATATCCGCTAACACAGGAATCTGTACCGAGTCGTAGTCATACGGGTCATCCGGCGTAAACTGGAAATGCCACCGGATCTCCCCCGTATCGGCATCCAGCGCCACCACTGAGCATGTATATAAGTTGTCCCCCGGTCGTTGTTCCCGGAAATAATCCGGTCCCGGGTTCCCAATGCCCCAATATGTGAGGTTGAGCTCGGGATCATACGACCCCGTGAGCCACGCCGCCCCGCCGCCATGCTTCCATGCCTCCGGGTCACAGTAGGTCGTCGAATTTGGCGGACAGGCTTCCCAGGTCTCATGTCCCGGTTCTCCTGGCCCCGGAATCGTATAAAACCGCCACGCTTCCTCTCCAGTCTCCGCATCGAACGCGGCGATAAACCCGCGGATCCCTCGATCGCCACCGCTCGTCCCTACGATTACTTTGTCCTTTATGGCTAACGGTGCATGTGTGAACGCATATGCCAGGTCCATCTCTGCGACTTCAACATTCCACAACTCGGTCCCCGTCGTCGCGTCAATCGCCACCACATGGGCATCGAGCGTCCCCATAAACACCTTGTCACCCAGCACGGCCACGCCCCGATTATTCGCACCGCAACACGCTCGCTGTCCCGATGGTGTCGGGTAGCGGTAGATCCAAAACACCCGTCCTGTTCGCGCATCGAGCGCCACCACATCGTTGGGACGCTGCGTTAAATACATCACCCCATCAACCACTACGGGTGTCGTCTGCCACGGTCCAAACACCCCTGTCTGATACACCCACTGCAAGGACAGGTCTTCGATATTGGCCGGCGTGATTTGGTCCAATTCGCTGTAGCGCTGACTGAAGTAGTTTCCCGAGTAGGTCAACCAGTTCTGCGGTTCATTCGCCGTATTCTCCAACCGCACCGATGTCACCTGAGCCGACAGCCCATCGAAGACTACTGTGCAAAACAAACTTGTCAACAAGAGCCGCCTTATTGCGATTGATGGTCTCATTGTTTGATCTCCTACTATCGACCTGGATAAGTGGCCGGAATTCCCGGCGGAATCTCGCCCCACATAACGTGTGCAGCAGATGTCCCCGACCACATAAGCCAGGGCCCATCATCAGTTTCTTCAGTTGGCAATCCAGTTGATTCCGCTGTCGCATGCGGAAGATTGATCGACACACGCATCACCGCCTGATCTCGGGTCGGTCCGACAAGTGCATACTGCATAGCACCAGGACTGACTTCGGCATCCGGTCCCCCACTCGCAAACAATTCGTTAAATGTTCGAGCCCCTTCAGCGAGTCTCTGGCTCATCCAGTCCATCACGTCCTGAAAACTCGAATGGTAGCATTCCACCCCAAACCCTCCTCCCGGACGATCGGGCTCACACACCAGCTCGTTGGTGCCCTGTCGAATGATCGTTGGGATACCTTGGGTGTCACGAACGATAACAGTCGCACCCTCACGGAGTGCATCTGGTGAGGCCAGCAAAGCTTCATTGATCTGATCCTCTACGGGCTGCGCCTCGACAGCCCCTATCGGTATTGAGAGTAAACAGCCAATGTAAACCAAGCATCTCTTCACCATGAATCTCCTCGGATCATCGGTTCCTATATCTATCGACATCTAAACAGTTTCGACGGATCCATCTCAGGGCTTCGCAGCCTCAAACCTGACCCTCTCCAATAAATCCATCTCAGCTTGCAGATCACCCTGCCCCGGTGGGAAGCCATTCTCTTGCAGAATGAACGCCAAGATGTCTGCCTTGTCGTAGCGGCTGACACTCCCCGGATCTTCTTCCGGCATCGAAAGAAGAACCCTTTCGAACAGTTGCCCTACCGACAGGCCATCCCAGTCCTCGGTGAAGGTATTACCAATGAGTTCAGGAACAACCTTGCCACCGGATAGATCTGGTGCGTGACAGCTTTCACACTCTATGCGATAGAGTGTTTCCCCACGTTTTGCTTGTTCGTTACTATAGATACGGTCCCAAACAGACCGCATCTGTCCAGCCGCCTCCGCCTGGCAAGTTAGTGCCGTCACAACTATCACCCCGGCAAACCACAATGGACACCAAGGTCTGACTTCATCGCGGTTGAGCGTCATTATTAAATGTCCGCTCCTTAAACCGCCAGCCACTTGGCGTTTTGACCAACTTGTCTGTATAGACGCCAGTGTTTGTGATAGTTACTGGCTTAGTAGTGACATCGTAAGCCAAGAGGAAACTCGATCCGTTCGCTCCCTCTGCAGTCGATGTAATCGTCAAGTTTGAGTACAGATGCCGCCAATTGCCCTGCCACATCTGCTCAGTCCCCCTGATCACTTGGGCCAGCGCTTCGTGTTCCGTGTTACCCGCCAAGCTCCCGTACTGTGTAAACAATGACGTTAACCTGTCAGCATCAGACGCATCGAGCGCGTGATTATATGCGGCATCTAGTTGTTGAATGTCAATGTAATCCTGCACTCTCAGGGCCGTTGTTCTGGGCTGTGCGAACGTCCGGGTAACCCCTGCCATCAGTGCAACAGCAAGACTTACGATAACAAGAACTCTATATCGTGACACGGCTGCTCCCTCCAGTGATCTCCTACGGCCAGAAGGCTATCACGGGTTGTCATTGCTTGATCCTTGCACCCCAGGTCAGGCCTAGGCGATGATGCCCTTATATTGACGGCGGGGAGGTCTAATGATGATGGGTAGATATCTCACCACAGTTCTGACGGCAGGTGCAGTTATCGGGCTGACGCTATTACCTGCTGCTAGCCAAACAACGGATACCTCAATAGCGCCTCGAACATCTTGGGGGGATCCAGATCTCCAAGGGATCTGGTCGTACGCAACTGTCACACCCTTACAGCGACCTGAGGAATTCGAAACTCGGAAATTCTTCACCGGCGAGGAAGTCGCGGCGTGGAATGCGCAAGCAACGGCCGATCGTCCTGATCGGCCCGGAGTTGATCCCGGTTCCTACAACGCATTCTGGGTTGATCGCGGGAAAATTCTCCCGAACCGGCGCACATCGCAGATCGTCGATCCCCCGAGCGGGCGTCTTCCCTTAAATGCGAAAGGACAAACGCAAGTCAAAAAGCTCAGGGAACATCGGCGCATGCACCCAGCTGACTCCTGGTCGGACCGTAGTCCATGGGACCGATGCATCACCTATCATGGTGTCCCGCCAGTCGGCACAAGCTACAACAATACCTATCACATACTCCAAACTCCTGAGCACGTCGCGATCCACGTGGAAAACATTCACGACGTCCGCATCATTCCAATCGACGGCCGCCCTCATCTCAACGACACCATTCGCCAGTGGAACGGGGACTCACGCGGACATTGGGATGGCAATACCCTTGTTGTTGAAACTCTTAACTACAGCGCCAAGACAGAGCACCGCTTCCCGTCCACGCCGAATACGCGTGCCATCGAGCGCTTCACGCGTGTCGATGAAAACAACATCGACTACCAGTTCACAATCGAGGATGCGGAGATCTACACACAACCCTGGACCGTCGAACGTCCAATGCCGCGGATGCCCAACTACGTCATCTATGAGTACGCGTGCCACGAGGGAAACTACGCGCTGCCGAATATTCTTGCCGGAGAACGGGAAAGGGAACGGGCTACCACTGAGGCTGAGAAGTGAAGCTCTAAATAAATCATTAGCCGCTCGGACCACTTATGAGCACCTGGTTAAGTTGGGGCAATGCTTCGAGTGCACGAGCTTGGATAGCGTCGTTCGTTAGCGTACTTAAGGGGTGCGCGATAACGACCGGTGTCAACGTGGGTGTGCCCAGTGCTACCCGTTGCCTGCAAACGTCATTGAAAAATGCGTCGGTCACGATGACGGCTGTCGGGCACCCTTTTCGCTCCAGCGCGACCGCATCGTGCACACTGCACGATGTGCAGGATCCTCAATCGCCAATAGCTGTTATCACCGCGTCGTTTTGACTAGCGATCTGACCAATGAGTTCCTCGGTCGCAATGCGTGAAAAACTCTCCTTCTTATAAAAGGTCACCGCGGCAATGCCTTGCTGTTCCTTTAACAATGCACTAATGGCACGCAGCAATTTCGATCCGTTCCATTTCGAGTTGTCGAGAATACCCAGCCGGATGCCCTCTAAACGACTGAACCGGACAGCCAAGTCAGTTGGTTCAGGCGTCACATCGCCCCGCGGGTCGTAGACGATCTGTCCAGATGCCAACCGTTTTCTCATTGTTAGAGGTGGCAAGTGCCATCACTGCAATCGTGTCCGTCCGGTACGTTTTCCCCATCAACGGCCCGCAAAACCGGGGCAGTCATGTGTCCCCAGCCTGGCAGAAAAGCTGAAAATCTGCCGGCAGTGCCACCGGCCACAAAAAGGTGGATATCGTCTGGGGTTGGCACAATTGGGATCCGCGCGCCTGGTTCTCGCCGATACCACGAGGGAAGATTGCGGTTATAGATCTTCCCATAGCGCCCCCCAAAACTGATGTCGTCGTATGTGTTTGTGGTGTGTTCCCAGAGATACTGACGCACATCACTGCGGGCCCAGTCCTTTCCAGCAATCGTTTCCGCATGCTCAGGTCCAATGATAACCGCACACGAACCGCTACTCACCGCATTGTTATGAGCGATCGTACTCATAGCCGAGGCAACGGAGTCAAGAATTCCTTCAGCGTCGTCAGAGAGATGATTCGTTACGCTGTGCGGTGCCTCTGCCGCAAGACAAAACACCGTGCTATCCTTCGCTCGATATCCCTTCTCTACGTGATACGGAACCCATGGACTCGCTTCCTCGTTCTCCCCAACACAGAACGAGTACTTCCCAGGATGAGCCAACGTGCTCTTGTCAACACTCCCAGGTACAGCACCTCCAACATTCAAAAGCGCGAGACGGATAGCCCGACCAATCGTCGCGTTAGCTCGGTTTCCAGGACCGAATAGACCGCATCCTGTGTTAATACCAATCGCTTGTCGGACCGGTCCATTCACGACAACGAGTGGGGCAGCCACATGCGTCGTCACCTGAACACCGTTCAGATTAAAGTGTGGTGCACACATAGCTAAAAGGGCAGCACGAACTACGGGAGCGTAATCTGGAAGACAGCCTGCCATCACAACGTTAACGGCCAGCACTTCCCGTGTCAGGTTTCCCGATCGAGGTGGAATCCGTGCCTCCAGATACTTCGGATTACCACCCAACGCCATGACCGTAGCGGACACCTTCTCAGGAGATGGAGGCACCACAGGCAGCCCATCCGTCAAACCCTGCTCGAAGTACCACTCGATCAGATCTTCTGCCATGTCGTCAAAAGACGAAGCCTGTGCATCGGTTAGTCTCCATGACTCG
>Ga0310345_10005587_pt1 | contig 11130 bp, 24 predicted proteins | sample HC15DNA20500_MG_FD_204667 | JGI IMG/M metagenome (GOLD analysis project Ga0310345, IMG submission 204667) | Marine microbial communities from station ALOHA, North Pacific Subtropical Gyre - HC15-DNA-20-500_MG | ecosystem: Environmental > Aquatic > Marine > Oceanic | place: Pacific Ocean: North...
TCAAAACGATTGATCAACGATTTTTTTAAAACTGTTTCATCTGAAAAAATGGTAATGTTTAGAGATAAAAACGGAAAAAAGGAAATTTTTATGAAAGAATTTTGGCCTAGTAGATTTGAAATGCCTAATCATATAACTTCAAAAATTCATGCATCAATGTTAGGTACAAAATGAAATTATACAAACATAAAGCAATTTGTGAATGGTGTGGTGTTCAAGAATTTGACGGTGTTTGGATTAGATTTGATAAAAAACCTTTGAATAAAAAATTTTTCTATATTTGTTTTAGGTGTATTCCAAAGTTAGAAGAAATTGAAAAATCGCCATATTCTTAATCTTTTTCTTTTGGCGGATTTGGATAACCCTCTAACAACAGATACATGAAATCATCATCTGTTAAATTCATTTTTTGAGACCATGATTCTTTAATCTTAGCCAAATCATATTTTTTCTTTCTTTCAGGCGATATGCCAATAGTTACATATTTCAATAATTATGATTATTTATTTAATTATATTAACCTTTACTTATCTAAGGAATCGCTAGTAGAATCCCAAAGAAACTTGGCCGAAAATCCGCTAAGGCCTGATAGGATAACAAGCATTTCTGTTTGAATTTCTTGAAAAACTACTGCATAAGCGGTAAATAGAATTACTGTTCCTGCACAAAAGTTTGCTACACGACTTTTAGTAAATATTTTCATTTGATTAACCACTTTGGATTATGCGGTGCTGATTCTGGAACACCTGTATCTGAATCTATTTCACTTTTTCCTTTATAATATTTAGGATATTTTTCCTCTAAGGCAAGAATAAGTTGTTCAAGCTTACCATATGTATATTTATCACTAGCTATCAAAACATGGTCTAAAATGAGCTGTAGTTGTCCTAATACGTCATACATGGATATTTTTTGATGAAAACTATCTTGATGAAAACTCATATCACTTCAAACTCATCTGTCCATGTATTGCTTTTATTGTTTTTGCCTGTTGCTGAAATTTTTAGAATATATCGGCCAGTTTTGTAAGGTACGGTTTTTTTACGCTTTTTTTCCTTTAGTTTGAATGAAACTAGGGATTTACCCTGACCTATTTGCATGATCTTTTTACCATGCCATGTTTTTCTTGCTATCCAACCTGATACGGTTATTGCATCAATGACTTTAACAATTATAGTATTACCTGTCTTTATTCCATTACCCTTTTCTGTTTTAATCCAGTTAGCTTTGTATTTCATTCTTTTAATAAACCAAGTTCTTTTGCGTGTGCGATAATATCTTTATTCTTTGAATCTATTGCTAAGATTTTACCAAAAGCATCATATTCAATATAGTAAGAATTTTTTTTGTTTGTTCGTGGAAATTTCTCATTAAAGAGTTGTACTTCTGTCTTTTCTTCTTGTTTAATTTTTTTTCTATATTTCATCTTGTTACCTTATACACTTGTAATCGTGAATCTTGTAATATATTATTTGAACTCACACCTGTCATTACAACTTCGCCAAGACTTGTTAATGTTTGATCTAACCAACCAGCTGAACTAGCGTATGTAGTTTCAGTACCACATTGGAATGACATTTGTGGTTTATCGGTAACTGCATTAGACCATAAGTATATCATAGGGAATGAATTGGCAGTAGTCCATGAATTATTTATATCCCAATTTGAATCATTTACCCTACCTGAATAACCTACCGTACTAAAATGTGTACTATCGCCTGTATAAAGTGTATTAATATCATAATCCGAACTTGTTATAACACCACTAGACGTACCTATCTGAAATTGCGAACCTTGTGAAGCTATACCGTCAGTACCTTGAAAAGAAATAACAAAACATGAAACATCAGAAAAATTAACATCAGTAAAATTAGCTGTAAGTGTAACTGCATCACTCGGTTGAACTGTTTGTGTAATTAATTCCCAAGTCAAGATGATAACACCTTATACACCGACATATATGAACCTGCATCAATATTACCAGCTTCTGCTTCCCATTTAATTTCGCCAAAATCTGTTAATATAACATCTAACCAACCTGAACCCTCAACTGTCATTTCTTGTGAACTAGCTTTCCAAAAACATAACGGTTTATCATTGTTATGAAAATCTGAACCCAAATAGATTATTGAGCTAGTGTAACTTTCATTAACTGGCATAGCTAGAAAAGGAAAACGCACTTGATTAGCAGCTTGATAATAAGATACAGCTGCACTTGTACCGCCTGAAATAATAAAAGATTCCATGTCATACGCACTAGCTGTTGAAACACCACTAGAATTTCCAATCCTAAAATTAGAACCCTGACCTGAATCCCCAGCTTTACCGTTCATAACAATAGCAAAAAAAGCTACGTCAGTAAATGGAACATTAGTAAAGTTAGCTGTAAGATATGTACCTGATACAGTTTGCGTAACTGTTGTAATTAATTCCCAACTCAAGAGTTTAACACCTTATAGACATACAAACGTGATTTTGCATAAAAATTATTTCCAGATGTTACCTCAATATCTTGTAAACTTGTTAATGTTGAATTTATAAAACCACCACAAACAAAATTTGCCATTGGCCTTGACGGATCAGTTTGTCTATTATCAGAAGCTGTACTCATAACCATTTCTGGAAAATCTGTTATTGGATTGTATGTAAGATAACATAGAGTAATCCATGAACCACCTAAGTTAGAAGTTTCTGTACGAAAAGATGTTTCCCCATAACTTGAATTTAAATAAGTTGCTGTATTAGATTGATTGATTACACCATAGGCTTCATAACTTCCTGACGAAATAACTGAACCGCCAGTACCAACTCTTAACTGAGCATCTTGATATGATGAAGTTTGATTTAATACTGCTGAGATAAAAATTGCAAAACATTGAACGTCAGAAAAATTAATTGCACTTCCTAAATGCACTTCCATTGATGTACCATCACTTGTCAAAATATCAGAATCAAGAAATTCCCAAGCTGGTGTACCAGCTCCGCCACTAGCAAAACGATATGGATTAATAACTTGACTAGACAACACGATACCCTATAAGATTAATTTTTAGGCCAGTACCAGCTGTTGATGAACCAATTTGGTCTAAGTCTATTGATATTATACTGTTAGCTGCCAACGTGCTATCCGTAATTGTTGGTTGTGTTGTTGCTGTTTCACTTGTAGTTTCAGTAACATCAATTTCAATACCATTACCTGACATAATATCACTACCATCTTCTTGTACCATTATGTGAATAGCACTACCAACTGGTGCTGTATTTACATTTGCGGTAATATCAGTTAATTCAAACTGGAATGGTAATCTAATTTGAGCTTTATCATCTCCAACAACTAAATCAGAAGTTTCATCAGAACAAGCTATTACAAAACTTGTTGTGTTATCAAGCCAAGCATTACCGTCAGTATTAGTTGAATCTGCAAAAAGTAATTGACCGTTTGTACCCACAGATTTGCGAACCCTCGAAGTCGAAAAAGTTGCCAAATCGCCTTTGGTAGTAAGCACAACATCAGCTTTTCCACTATCAGCTGGTTGTAATATCATTCCGCCTGACATTAATGAAACACCTTATCGTGAATTTCTGAAATTTCTTTTTTTACACCGTCAATTTCTTTGCATAACTTGTTAATCTCAAAACGAAATAAGCCAAAAAGACTTCCAGTAATAATTCCTATTATGGTTATCATCTCAACTATTTCGGTCATTGTGAAGCCTGTATGTAATGGCCAATACAATCAATTTGTGTGGCAGCTGTTGTTGTTGTAATTGCTCGTAACAATCCATTTTGGCCATTAGGATTTCTTAACATAGCGGTATCAAAGTCATAGACAAAAGTACCCTCAGCACCAAAACGCACCAAGCCAATTACTTGAACACCGCCTGTTCCAGCTGAATCTGTCCATTCTAATTCTACTGTATTAGCAGCTGCACAAGATACGGTTACTTTGTAAAGTCCTAATGATGTGCTAGTAGTTGGTGTCATAATTGTAGTAGTAGTCGCTGTGGAAATTGAGGTCTTTGTATAAATATCGGTATCAAAATCAGGCGATTGATTTAATGTTTCAAATATATCACATTTAGTTAAGGCTACAGCTCTTTCATCTGCATCTTCAACTTGCGTTAATGCACCCATGCCATGAAAACCAGCTGTTACATTTGGTTCAATATAAACATGAATTGCTCTTAGTGGTATGTTTTTGAGGGATAAAGATTCGTATGGTCTAATATCATGTTTGTGTAATGTTGTTTGGCCATTAGACTTGAAAGCTTCTAATCTAATATGCACAAGTGTTCTTGACAAGTTTGAAAATTGACCATTAAAGAATACATTTGGATCTTGTGAAATAGTATCGGTACTAGATGGCATATTTGCATTAGTTATACCAGTAATTTGTTCAGTACCGCCACCTTTGAAATTGTATAGAGCTAAGAATTGCATTATTTTTTCCTCGTCTTTATTGCATAAATAGCTAGACCACCAATTAAAACATATGGAATTATACCCTCAATACCGCATTTTGCTTTACAACCAATATCCCAAAAATCACAATTACAACCATTACCATTACCATTTCCATGTCCAAATTCGTGAGAAGATAATGCTGAACTAACATCACTTACTGACCTACCTAAGTCAGATAGTTTTGTATGAATATCTGGAAAAGCAGCTATGTTTGTTTCAACTTTTCTTTCAATGCTTGTTCTATGCTTATACGCATCAGTAATCCTACCCTCTTGTTCGCCATGAATATCGTATAATTTTCTAATGTCAGCACCATAATCTACACCTTGTTTTTGTGCAGCTGTTTTGGCATTTTTTTCTATTTGTAATCTATGCTTATACGCATCAGTAATCCTACCCTCTTGTTCGCCATGAATAGCATATAATTTGTTAATATGCTGCCATACAGCATCATTTTGCTTTATTTCTGTACCATGACCATTTCTTGTTGTTCCTTGTTGTTGTTCTGTTGTTGGTACATATACTGTGCTACCACCGAATTTTATACTGCTACTTCTGTTTTGTGAAAATGGTAAATTTGGTTCATTAGGATTTTGATTATCTCTAAACATAGTTGGCGATAGTGATTGTGCAAAAGATAAGTTAGGTTCGTTCCTATTTTGTGTTGCTCTATACATTACCATATTCATCACGTTAAGATAAATGCACCAGCTATTAAAGCTAAACTCGATAAGTTATTTGGAATTGGTAAGTTTGCTTCAACAACTTCTTCTACTATTGTTGTTCTTGGCGGACTTAGGCCAGTTGTTGTTACACTTGGTGGTAATGGGGAAGATCGCCCTATTGGTTGATTAATGTTTGTTGCGTTAGGTGGTGTGAAAAGATTATTTTCAGTTGGTGTATCTCTAAATGGTGGTAAATTACATGGACATGGCGGTAAATGACATTTTATACATGATTGTTCTGTAATGCCTGACCAATTTATTCCTCTATCATATGGAATTGATGTATCTGTCATTACGTTAGTTATAGTATCATTAGGATTTTCTACACTTCTTTCAGTACCCATTATTGTATGAATTATACTTTCAGCTACACCAGCTGCTCTTAATTTTTCAGGTGTATCAAGTTTTGTTGGTTTAAAAACACTTGTAGGTATTGTTTCAGGCTTTGTAACGTCATAACCACGTTCTGTAAGATATTGGTTTAAGTTAGTTGGTACTTCTGGATTTGTACCATAATCGCCAGATAATTCTTTTTGTGTTTGTACTTTGATAAAATTTTGTAATACTTCTTCGGTAGTACGATTTCTAAATTCTTGTGTTTTTTGTTTAGCAGCTTCCATTTGTCGAATCTTAGCTTGCAAACTATCTTGTTTTTTCTGCCATTCTGAATTAGCTCTTGATTGTTCTTTTTCCGCTTTCTTTTGAGCTTCCATAGCTTGTAAAACTCGTACTTGTTGTTCGCTTGGCGTAAATGTTGTTTCTATTCCTTTTGTAACAATTATCCTACCCTCTTGAATTGCTTGAAGTCTTTGTCGATCAATTATCTTTGTACCACTAAGATGTAGTGCAAACTCTTTTGTTGCAGCTTGTGTTAATTCGCCTTTTGTAATTGGAATTGTAAATGGTGTAAGATTTGGACTTTGTATTACTTGTGGATTTACATTATTTGGATTTTCAACATATCTTACATTTTCAATAGATACTGTTTGATTTGGTAATCTGATTGGCGTTAAATTAACTGGTCTATTTACTTGGATTTCTTTATTCCTTATCTCGTATTCAACAGTAGGATATGTCATATGAATTTTATCTCTTAGTCTTGTTATAGCTGGTGTTGGCGGTCTTTGTGTAGTTGGAAATCTAATTCGACTTGGATTATTTTGTGTTGATACTGATGGATTATTTGTTGATACTGATCTAGGATTAACTCTACCTGAGTTTTGAGTTGATACAGAAGTGTTTACTGTTGAAATTCTATTTGGTGTTGGTCTGGGTGGTGTTGGGGATGGTCTTGGTTTTGATTTTGGTTTTGATTTTGGACTTGGCCTACCTCGACTACGTCCAGAACTAGAACCGCCAGAACTACCGCCAGAACTACCGCCAGAACTACCGCCAGAACTACCGCCAGAACTACCGCCAGAACTAGAACCGCCAGAACTACCGCCAGAACTAGAACCGCCAGATGATTTTCCGCCACCGCCAGTTTTACCGCCTCTACCACGTGCCATTTTATTTTTTAAATAACCCCACTATAGCTATTGCGATAAGAATTAATGGTATAATTGGTAATGCCATTAGTTAAACCTCGAATAAAAAAAAAGAAAGTTAGATTCAATCACGTAATATCAACTGCTACATAGAAATTTATGTCGTCAGCTGTTACGTTGTTATCTACTGTTGTGATACCTTGTATGGTTAGAATTGATCCAGCTTCATAACCGATTGGTGCGGGTAGGAATCTAGGCCTTGTGTTGTTTGAGATAAGAAGTGCAGACAATGGCGTTGTAATACCCATTGAGATTCCCCTATCCTTGATAAATTCAATCTGAGGATTTGTTGTACCAGTTGCACCAAAAGCTGCTAGGATATAACAATCTGTTATAACCCAGTTTTCTGTTGTTGGTACAAAAACTTCGGATTGAGCTGTCATGTTTGGATCGAGTTGTATCGTACATTGTCTTGTGATTGGTTTAGCTAAACTAGCTAATACTGTCATATTCACAGTTAGTGTTCTACCTGTATTTCTTACCATGCTACATCAGGCCTCATTGATTTTATGTCATCACATTTTGTTTCTTGTTTGAATTGATTTTTCATCTCTTGACTAAAATTTTGTTTGGCTTCTTGTCCAAATGAAGCTGGAATGAATCTCGATACTGTTTGAGATATACCAGCTATTAACACACCATCAAAAAAGTTTTTGATAGTTGCACCTTTTGTTCCAAGTACCACTCTACCTAATACACCAGCTAATATTGTTGGGAATCCTGCAAAGAATTGAAGATTTACAGGTATTGCACTTGCAACTGCACCAGCTAGTAAGCTTGATGAAGCTGCACCAACACCCATAGTGATTATTGGTTTTGTGAATGATCCTTTGAGTGCTTGTGTACTCATGTCAAAATCTAAGTCGTCAGATTTTTTCTGTTCAAACGAAACGCTTGAATCTTTTTGTTTGATATATTCCAACAGTTGTGTTTCTAATTCTTGTGTCGTAGTTGTCATTATCTAATTCGCCTCTTTAAGCTTCTTAGAGCTGTTCGTGCTTTTCTAAGGTTGGCTTGGTTTCTTCTAACACGCTTTTTTGCGTTAAGAATGGCCTTTGAACCTCTACGTCTTGAATTTCTAATCTTTCTTGCTTCAAAAGATAGTTCTTCTGTTGGTTGTTGGAACGTATCATTAAGTTCTTGGGAAAAACTTACGTTTTCCAATACTAAACTCATGCCTATTGTTGCTAATTCTTGTATATATGAGAGATGATCAGAATCTAGCTATCATGTTTTCATAATTATCGCTTTGTTGATAAACGACAATTTGATTTGTTGGTACAACGCCTATTACCAAATATTCTTTTTTTAGCTTGGAAGTTGTTTTCTTATCAGCTGGACTTGGATAATCTATTCTAGCTGGGTGTGTATGGAATGTAAAATTAGAAAATGGACTTAATGTTTGTGGGTGTATTACTTCACAAGCTATCTGTCTTTTGATACTTGTTGAATCATTACCATGAAATTCAGGGTGTTCTTTCATACATTGGTTTGATTGTGCCATTAATTGTCTAAACATAGGTGCTTGTCGTTTAATTTCCGCTAATGTTTGTCGTCTATGCCAATACATTGGTTGTTTTTTGGTTGATTCTAGGCTATTCATATTCATCTATTTCCTTATCAAATTCGTTTTGTCGTTTATCGTAGAGAACATAAATTGCCATGCCTAATGGAATACACATTATCTTGAATCTTCAATTTCACTTCTTAATTCACTTAGAAGCATAGCAGCTCTTTTGGTATCAGTTCCACTTTGCATTTGTAATGCAAATTCAATTTGACGAATTTTTTTTATTAAACTAGATGGTGTCATAACATAAGCTCGTCTTGATGATACTGTTTTTCTTCTACCGCCTTTCTTTGTACCAGCTTTAATTCTAGAAGTCCAAACTTCTGTGCGTGGACGTAATTTACGCTGACCAATTTTTGTATGAAAAGAATCTGAATCTATATCACAGCTCATGTTTTTCCTCACTTTGTTGGTGCATATTACTTTGTTGGTGCATTTTTTCTGCTTCATCACGTTTAACTGCATTTACACCTACATCTCGTAATGGTTTCATATATTCATCATCTGCTTTTGCAACTTCTTTTGGAATATCCATGTGTAAATATTCTTTAGCTATTTTTTGTTTTAATTGTTTCATAAACCAATCATCAAATGACATCTCGGCCATTCCTTTTCTAATTTGAGCTTGTTGAAAAGTATTCATCATAGCAGTATTGTCAGCTGGCTTTGGTGCTAGAAATTGTAATCCAGCTTTTATGATTAAGTCCATAGGAATACCCATAATCATTGGCATTTGTTGTTGTTGAGCTAATGGTTCGTCTTGTTGTGCTAAGATTTCTGCTTTTTCTTGGTCAGTAGGTTGTGTTTGTGGTTGTGGTATTTGACTTCGTAAATCTTGTACTTCATTTTGTAATTGAGTTTTCAAACTTTCGCCAATTTGCTGAATAGATTGATTAATTGTTTCAATTTTTTTATCCAAATCAGGCTTTAAGACACCAACTACTGTTTGTGTAATAGTATCTACAACGTTAGCAACTGGAATTTCCTCTTTTTGAGGTTTTTCAGTTTTTATAGACTTTTTCCTATTGTTATTCCTTTTAGAAACCATGTTTTACTCAGATCTTCTTTTGCTTGATGAATTTCGCATTCAGGTTTATCGCATGAATCTTGATGAGTTAAAAATTCTTGAATAGTATGTAGATCGTCTTGTTCTTGTTCAGTACGATCTTCCTTTTGGTTTAATTTTTCTGAAAGACTTGATAACTCATTCTTTAAGGATAGCTGTTCTCTTGCTAATGTATCGATACCTTGTTCTGACACGATTTATTACGTTGATTATTGCTTAAAAGCCTTTAGAAATACTTGCTTTGTTCATTTAATAGGCCTTTATCCGCTAATTTGAATCCAGATAGTTTATCAGCTTCATCAATCATCTGTTTCATTTGTTTTTTCTCAAATAATGGACTTAGGTTATCATAGGCTAACTGCAAACTTTTCTTAATTTCACTATCAGGGGTGTTTTGAATCTGCTTACGAAAAAAAGGTAAAACCAATCTATCATACATGGCTATTACTATTGAGTTTTTGACTTTACTTCTTACTAAGTTATCGGTTAATTCTAACATTGAATATGCTATGTTTTGTATCTCGGTCATTTTGTCTTTATGCCTGTCTTAACCTTTGTTCGTTTTTCAAAACACTTGATACATACCCATAGGCCTGAATAGACCGATTGTGCCATTACAGCTTCAGGGTTTTTTTCCAAATAATCACAATACTGGCATTTCCTTACTGATATAGACAACTGTGTATTTCCTATCTACTTGATTTATTTTAACTTTTTTTAGCTTGTTTTTTTCCATATAGCAAGACGGACAAAGGCCTTTTTCACGCCATGTAAAACCTTGATTAGTTTGTCGAATAACCTTATCACAACCTTTACACCTCATTTTTTAGGCTTCCAACCCATTTTGATAAATCTGACCTATCAATCTCATCATCAGGTCTTGGATTTATTTTTGGTGTATCTTCTTTTGGCAATTCTAATGTTTTTGCATAGTCAGTTAGCATGGCTTCAAGTACGTCAGTATCTTTTCTAATATTGTTTTTTTCACAATATGTTGCTAATACTTGTGCTAATGCTTTGCTGATATTTTGTGTCGTTTGCATTACTGATAGGCTTCTACGCCCAGTTTATTAAGATATTCTTGTTTTGATTTACTCTTAAAATATCTCATATTATCTTCATGCATTAATTTGTTAAAGGCTTCTTCTGATTTTTCTATGGCCTTTTTATCAAATATATCAAGTGTAAAACCCATCTCGGTTATACTTTCAGAATAATCATCATTGGGAAAGAAAATTCGATTTAGGTGCTTTTCTGATATTCGTAGTATCTTACCTAATTCTTTGTGTTTTTGTTTAAGTGCGGTAAAATTTTCAAGATTTGTTACTTTTACATACCTTGACCATTCTTCTTTAGTTGAATTAAAAGCTGGAACTGCCCTCATGTCTTTATTATCTGACCATTGGTCTATTTTGAACTGACTATTTCCAGTTGTATGATTTTTTACTGTATTTTTTATCTTTAATTCTATTTCTTCACTCATTGTTCGATTATTCCGCTTACAGATTTTATGAAATTCCTCTAATTCTTCTTGTGTTATCTCATTAAAGCGAAAAGTCTTAATAAAAAACGGTTTTAAGGATTTAGATTCAGTAGCCATAATAATAATAATATGAAATAAATATTTATTATAAATATTTATTAAAAAAATTTACGTTTAGAGTTGTTTTTGTTTTGTTTTGGCCGATTTTTTAATATATATTATATATATTTGGTTTTTTGTTGATTTTTTTTATTAGAAAGGTATAAATAAGAGAG
>Ga0310345_10005589_pt1 | contig 11129 bp, 10 predicted proteins | sample HC15DNA20500_MG_FD_204667 | JGI IMG/M metagenome (GOLD analysis project Ga0310345, IMG submission 204667) | Marine microbial communities from station ALOHA, North Pacific Subtropical Gyre - HC15-DNA-20-500_MG | ecosystem: Environmental > Aquatic > Marine > Oceanic | place: Pacific Ocean: North...
TCAAATATATCGAACATCGTGATCGCGACAGATTCCGGATCCCGCCCGTTAGCGACAAGTCGCCTGCGTAAATCTTCTACGTCCGCTTTCATGTCGTCATGGTAGACGTCTATCGGCATCCATCCGTCTGCGTAGTCAGCTACTCGCTGGCGACCCCACTTGGAAGCGAAGGTGCCGAGCACTATCGGCGGATGGGGTTGTGTTATCGGTTTTGGGAAAGACCAGACTCGATCGAAATCGACGAACTCACCATGAAAACTTGCTTCCTCTTCCGTCCATAAGGCCTTCATGGCCATAATTCGTTCCTCAGTCACTTGCCAGCGTTTGTCGTATGGTGTGCCGTGGTTCTCCATCTCTTCGGCGATCCAACCGGCTCCGACTCCGAAAAGGAAACGTCCGTTTGACAAACGATCCAACGTTGCCACCATTTTGGCAGTAGCCAACGGTTCGTGTTCGACGATGAGACAAACGCCTGTTCCCACCTTGAGTTTCTCCGTTGCTGCTGCTGCCGCCATGCAACTGATGAAGGGATCGGACATGTGACTATACTCGCGGGGTAGATCACCACCCGGCGGATAAGGAGTGCTTCGGATAGCAGGAACATGGGTGTGTTCCGGGAACCACACCGAATCGTAACCACGCTCCTCAGCGGCGACGGCTAACTCGTCCGCCCTGACCGTGTATTCTGTGTTGAAACTGACAACGCCTAATTTCATTTTTCGTGATGTCCAGATGGCATCTGTAAGGTTCGCATTTGGGCTAGAGGTATCGATCGAACCACTGGACCGCCTCCAGCGTCGCATCCGCGAGTCCCGGATCATCGTATAACCCGATTTGATCATAAGGAAGCAATGCCAGTTGTTTAGGTTCTTGCGCTTTCTCGTGCGCTGCAAGCACTTGGTCAATGGGATGGATCATGTCGTAGCCCGTGGTGGCGATCATTAGCAATGGGCGTGGTGCGATCTGATGGATAACCGCTTCCGGGCTAAATTCAATCACCTTTTCAACGGATTCCAAGACGAGGTCGTTACGCCAGGTTTTTAGATTTTCTTCCGCACCCTTCAAAAAATCTTTAATTTGCTGGTCTACTGGCATCGCACAAAATTCACCGCGAGAACCTACAGCAGCGACCGGTACCCGCGCGCCTTTCCCGTTTGTGTAGCGTCGACGGCGGTCCTCGACAAGGCGTTCCTGGAGTTCGATCCATTGGTCGCTGGTGCGCAACGCTTTCATCCACTTGTAGCCGTTAACCACAGGGACTTGCGCGACAACGGCTTTGGCGCGCTTGTCGACGGCGCCTGTATATATCACTGTTGCGCCGCCAAAACTGGTACCCCAAATGCCGATCCGATCAGGATCGACTTCCGCACGGCTCTCGAGAAAACTAATAGCATTTCGATAGTCTTCCACGAAGTTCATCGGGAACAGCTGGCCACGCGGTTCTCCCGGACTTTCGCCAAAGGTTCTGTAGTCGATCGCAAGCGTAATTAACCCCGCGTCCGCGAAGCGTTTACCATTCTCGACGAGGGCTTCTTTTACAAAACTGAAACCGTGACCAATAACGATTGCCCGCCCGTCACCTCCGGTGTCAGGGATATACAGATCGGCTGCGCAGCTACCATTCCCACTGCTGAACGTGACATTCTCGGTGGCCATATTCTTTCTCCTAATGAACGACCTACGCTATTCTGGATCCTAGAGCGCTGTCAATGCTCGAACCCCACGCGAGTTCATAACCAATGTAGAATGCGCTAGAGGGAAAGGGTTAGAAGCGTAGCAGCAGCGCGAGCCTTTATTATTTGGATTTACGTTGGAGACTAACTCGTACAACTGTGTTCAGCCCGTTGTGAATCGGAGCGAGTTTGTAAGTAGTGATTGCGGGCATAAAACCACATATCTTGGCAATTAGTGCCGTTACGCTTGTGACACACGATATGCTGACGGCCGTGCGATTCTATACGGCGCTAGGTTTTACTGTGAAATATGGTGGAGAGGCGGACAGTTTTACTTCCTTTGCGTTTGGTACGAATTATTTAAACTTGGTTTCCGGTAGAAAGAGGCGCCAACCTCAACTATGGGGACGTATTATTTTTTATGTCGATGATGTCGACGCGTTTTATCGTAACGTCTTGACGCATGGCTATCCAACGGACACCGAACCGCGCGACTCCGAATGGAGTGAACGCTATTTTCATTTGACCGATCCGGATGGAAACGAACTTAGTTTCGCTACACCTTTATCCCGTACCGACCCCAAGGATGGGGAGCAACGACAAGACCACCGCGAGTAGGGCTACAACGGCAAAGAATCTTTCCCCCCGTCGTAGCATCAGCCATCCAACGGCAATTGTTGCTGGGATTAACGAGAAAATCGCGCTGGCCATACCCATCATTGCCAGGGCGTCCCCTGCGGGAATTCTTGCCAGATACCAGTGCCCATACGGTTCTGTGTCACCTGCTTTTGACCAAATCTCACTTATATTATCTCCACTCCAAATAGACTCAAATACAAGTGCAGGATCGAGCACGGCGATGCCGGGGGTGAACGCTAGTGTACTTCCGATAACAGCTATGAATGCTCCGGTGAGAGTCAGCCAATAAACTGTTTCACCGAAGACCAGGGAGGGATCTAGCTTCCCTTCTTTGTTACGGATGATTCTCATAGGGCACTCATAACAAAGGGACGTTGAATCCGAACATTCCCTCAACACCGCGTGCTAATAATTTCAGGCTTGTCAATGATAAAAGAACTACAAGAACGTTACGCACGACTTCCGCCCGAACGTTAGCTAAAAGATGCGCGCCTATAATGCCTCCAACCACTTGACCCAGCATCCAGGGAACGGCAAATATTGGGATCACCGCTCCGACCATTATGTACGGCCATACCGCCGCTGCATTACCGATAGCGAGTAGCACGCCGCTACATCCGGCTGCCATTTTCAAGGGTACGGACATCATGAGGTTGAATACAGGTACAACAGCCCAACCTCCGCCCAAGCCAAAAAACCCCCCTATAAACCCAATTATGAGCAGAACCACTACCCCGTAACGCCCGCGACGGACGTTATATTGAACATCTTTGTTCAGCGCGACATCCCAATACCAACCGTGCAGCCCAATTGTGCGCGCGAACTTCCCGGGCTCTGGATTTCCCGGGCACTCACTTTGTTTACCTCCTGCAACGAATAGGAATGCTACGCCCAGAATCACAATTCCCAGTAACAAGCGTAGAAGCGCATCGCCTTGCTCACCCATTGTGCCCGCGAGTTCGATAGCGGCATGGGCGCCGAACATAGCGCCAACGATTATCGGTAGTGCGCCAAACATCACGAGCTTGATATCGGCTAAACCACTCCGCATGAGTGGTCCTGAAGAGACGAGGCCACTAAACATCGCGACTATGAGGCCAGTGGCGCGCACTACAAGCGTGTCGACGTTGGTAAAACCAAGCATAATTGGTGTGAATATCACGGCACCACCAACACCGCCGATGACAGATACAATCGCGATCAGTAAGCTCACCATGAAGGAGCCACAAACAATCGCGATTATTTCGATTTGGATGCTATCCGATGTTGAGGTCTGCAATAGAGCCCAAGCGATTCCGATGTAGCTCGCGAGAATCGCGACTAGGAGAACATTCAATTCCGGTATGCGCGCGAACAGATTTCGTCGGCCTTGGGCAATTGACGGGTTATTTTTTTGGCTCACAGCTTGCGTTGGTTCATATACGTGAGTAGTCGGTAAATTTTGGGTCAGAGGGATCGATAGTCATTGATGATCATTGCATTTCAGATGATTGGTTTTGGTGCTCGTATTAGAAATAACTGACTCCTAAATCCAAGCTGGCCAGTGTTTCGATACTGTCCCCGCCCAACCTTGACAGTTCCTTTATTGGACTTCAAGCGGGTCCTTTCGGTCGATCCCTAAAATCAAAAACATCGGATGGACCGTGCACATTTTAGTAATAGTGATAGACTAGCCGCTGACCACAATACTGAAGACTCGCTTGCGAATTCCGAGGGTCTGCGAAATGCCCTCGGTGGACCTACCGATGCCCCCCTTCGGACGAAGAACGCGAAGCGGGAGTCCCATCTAGGGAGCCAGCTAATTCCTGTTTCGAGGATTGATAACTGGCGGCGCGCGAAATGAAAAGGGCTGATACACAAAAGCTTGAACATTTAGTCGAACTAACGGTGGCTTAAATTGATAGCGTTGGTCGCCCGGACTGCAGGCGATCTGTCCACATTAGTTCGGCTCGCAGAAAACGGGCGAGAAGTTTGAGGAAAAAATAATGTTCACAAGCAATCCGTTTGCCGAATTGACGGCTTTTCTCCCGCCGATCGCCATGCAGGCTTACACCGTTCTGATGGTAGTGGCAGTCGTTGCGGGAACAATTTTGGATATGCTTCACAAGAGCAGCGCGAAATTTTTTGCGTTAAATTCAAAAAAATCAAAGGCCCGAGCGAAGAGGACGCTGAGGGGTGCGGAAACGGTGTCGTTGGCAGCCAGGACGATTGCAAAAGAGGTTGTGACCTCAGGGGAGTTTTGCAGTCAGCAACGACGGATATCCCACCTCTTCATGTTTTACGGCTTTTTTGCCTATATTACTACGACCGTCGTCATGATATTTGCTTACCCCACACCTGAGATGGCGACACCGATTTTCATTCCGATGCTATGGCACATCGGTGTATTAATGATCATGTTGGGTGGTTACTGGTTTTTCTTTTTGCTGAGAGCTAATGTCGTTCACGATGGTCAGCCGGTTTTCCGCTTGGTGGAAGCGGATCTGTTTATCGTCACACTCCTAGGGAGCGTTACCTTTGCCTTGATTTGGAGAATTGTGGAAACGGGAGGCAACGTGACGATGAGTAAAATTGCCTTTGGTCTTTACATTCTGTTCACCACGGTGCTCTTTGGCACCGTGCGTTGGTCTAAATTCGCGCATATGTTCTTTAAACCGGTTGTGGCTTTCCAGCGCAGGGTCGAGGAAGCAGAAGGGTCATCGGCTCTACCGTCCTCAACGCCACACCAGGAAGCGAGGTAACCGTTATGCCCACCTTTGTTTATATGGCGCAATGCGATGGCTGCGGTGAATGTGTGGATATCTGCCCTTCCGACATCATGCACATCGATACGAAATATCGCCGCGCCCTGAACATCGAGCCGAACATGTGTTGGGAGTGCTACTCCTGTGTGAAAGCATGTCCACAGAACGCGATTGACGTGCGCGGCTATTCGGACTTCGCGCCCTTGGGACACAGCGTGCGCACGCTACGTGACGAGGCGAAGGGCACAATTTCGTGGAAGATCCAGTTTCGGAACGGTGCTGAAAAGAACTTCGTGTCACCGATTCGGACGACGCCATGGGGCTCGATCAAGTCACCAGCGGAGTACGAGCCGCCCACGGAGGAGATGTGGAACTCCCAAGAGCTCGCTCAAGAACCGAAGACGCTCAAAGTCGACGAGCTGCCCGCGTTGACGCGTGAACAGTTCAAGCCGGGGGTGATCTGATGGGTCTCTTTTCGAGACGAAAGACGGTCACCGTCGACAGCGACGTCCTTGTCATCGGCGGCGGTATGGCTGGTTGTGGTGCTACGTACGAGGCTAGATATTGGGGGCGGGACCTCAAGATCGTATGCGTCGAGAAGGCTAAAATCGAGCGCAGCGGCGCGGTCGCCCAAGGCCTTTACGCGATCAACACCTACATGGGTATGCATTGGGACGAAAATCAGCCAGAGGACCACGTCCGCTATGCGCGCAACGACCTCATGGGGTTGGTGCGGGAGGATCTGGGCTACGACGTTGCGCGCCATGTTGACGCTTCGGTACACCAGTTCGAGGAATGGGGTTTACCCATCATGCGGGATCCGGAGACCGGACGTTATCAGCGCGAGGGCAAGTGGCAGATCATGATTCATGGCGAGAGCTACAAGCCGATCGTCGCTGAAGCCGCATCCAAGGCAGCGGATGAAGTCTACAACCGGATCATGGTCACTCACCTGTTGATGGATAAGACGAAGCCGAACCGCGTCGCGGGCGCCGTCGGCTTTAACGTTCGTAGCGGCGATTATTACGTTTTCCGCGCTAAGGCTGTCATTGTGTGCGCCGGCGGCGCATCACACATTTTTAAGCCGCGTGCAGTGGGCGAAGGTATGGGACGTACGTGGTACGCACCCTGGAGTAGCGCCTCCGCTTATGGGCTTCCGATCCCCGTCGGGGCCAAGATGACGCAGATGGAGAACCGGATCGTCCTGACTCGTTTCAAGGACGGTTATGGTCCGGTCGGCGCGTATTTCCTACATCTTAAGACTTACACTGAGAACGCCTACGGCGAGGAATACGAATCCAAGTGGTATGACCAGACGAAGGATTTGGTCGGCGATTACATCGATATGCACCCCGTACCGACTTGCCTGCGCAACCATGCGATGCTCGAGGAAATCAGGGCTGGTCGAGGCCCCATCCGCATGGTTACGACCGAGGCCTTTCAGGATCCGCACAAGGAGACCGTTGGCTGGGAGAACTTTCTCGGCATGACTATCGGGCAGGCGGTCACGTGGGCGTCGCAAAACATTGATCCCAAGCACACCAACCCCGAGTTGACCACCTCTGAACCTTACGTCATGGGTTCCCACGCCACCTGCTCCGGTGTGTGGTCCAGTGGTCCGGAGGACTTTGCCCCTGATGAATACCAATGGGGCTACAATCGCATGACGACGGTCGACGGGCTTTTCGGCGCTGGAGACACCATTGGCGGTTCCGCACACAAGTTTTCGTCCGGGTCGTTTGCGGAAGGTCGAATTGCGGCCAAAGCGGCCGTCAAATACGTCAACGACCTAAGTGGCGAGCAGCCTCAAGTCAGCGAACAGGAGTACGAAAGCCTCAAGCAGGAAATCTATCAGCCGCTCGAGAATTACAAGATCGGCCGCAACGAGATCGTCGCTGGGACCGTTTCACCGAGCTATCTGTTGCCCATGCACGGTCTCCAGCGGCTCGAAAAGATCATGGACGAGTATGTCGGTGGCATCGGCGCTAACTACATGACTAACGAGCCGCTTCTCACCCGCGGGCTCGAGTTGCTGGACATGCTAAAGGAAGATTTGACATGTCTGGGCGCTGAGGATCTTCATCAGCTTCAGCGGGCCTGGGAGCTGCATCACCGAGTGGTGGCCTCTGAGGCGGTGACTCGACACACGATGTACCGCAAGGAGACGCGCTGGCCCGGATACTACTACCGGGGCGACCATCCGAAGCTTGACGATAAAGATTGGCATTGCTTTACCTTGTCGCGGTTCGATCCGGAATCCGGTGAGTGGACGATGGAAAAAGTTCCCGTTTATCACATCATCGATTGAGCGGGGTCGGTTAATGAAAATACTTGCTGGAAGGAAGGCAAATAGGGCTTGACCGGCTCGGCGGTGCACTCGAGGAACCCGAATAACCTATGCGTCTTTTGCACGCCCAAGGGTGTGGTTAGACAAAATGAGTTCGCTTATTGTGCGCGGGATACTTACCCTGTTTCGTTAGGGCATTCGCTGGTCATTCCTTTCCGGCATTGCCCGGATTTTTTCCAACTGACGCCAGACGAGCATCGGGCATTATTCGATTTGTTAGCGATTGAACGCGACGCGATAGCTGAAGAATACAAGCCGGATGGTTATAACGTAGGCATAAACGTTGGTACCGCAGCGGGCCAGAGCGTATTCCACGTCCACATACATTTGATTCCGCGATACACGGGCGATCACCCCCATCCACAAGGCGGCGTACGAAAGGTGATCCCCGAAAAAGCCGATTACCCACGCGCAACTTGAGAGGGCAATACAGGCTTAGCCGCAAACAATTTGGGCCATTCAAGCATCGACGAGGGTTTTTTTGTTGAGCGGGATTTAAAACATTTGTATGAATTACTCTAAGGCACGCAACATGTGCTCAACCACATTGCAACGGGGAATAATGGAAGAGATGTAGACGTGTTCGTTATGGGTGTGGAACCCATCTCCACAGAGCCCCAGTCCATCTAGCGTCGGGATGCCCATTGCCCCGGTGAAATTACCATCGCTGCCGCCGCCGACTTGGCCATGACCGAGTTCGAAGCCAGTTTCTTTGGCAAAGGAGGCAGCCATCGTATAAAGACCGATCACCTCATCAGAGGGTTCGAACAACGGGCGAATTGGCCCTTGTTGGACTTCAAAAGGGACGCTCGGATTAATTTGGTCAAGGTTAAGCATACGCGTGCATACACTGTCCAAATCTGCCTGTGTTGGTGCTACTGCGAGCACTTCAGCGGTACATTCCATTGGTACAACGTTAACGAAAGTTCCCCCGTTTATCACTCCGACGCTGAAGGTTACATGTCGATCGGGTTCCGACATCGCTTCTATCCGAATGATTTGCTCCGCCATCTCGTGAATCGCGCTACGACCCTGGTCGAGTGTCGCGCCAGCATGTGCTGGCGTTCCGAGTGTTTTAAGTTTGAAGCGAGCAAAAGCCCATCGTCCGGTGATGAGATTCCCGCGGTCCTGAGCGGGTTCTGGTACCAGGACATATTTATTGCGTGCGGCCTCCGCCTCGATTAAGTCGCGTGTGGTCGGGCTGCCGACCTCCTCATCGGGAATAAACATAAATGTAACCGGTAGCGGTGTTTCGTCTCCCGCTCTGACGATTCGGCGCAGCGCATGGTAGGTGATGTAGACCCCCCCCTTCATATCGTACACACCCGGGCCGTAGAGGTTGTCACCTTCGCGCCGGATCGGTAGTGGTCCGTCCGCAGTGCCGATCAGGTGGACAGTATCTAGGTGGCCTAACACCAAAATTCCCGGCCCATCGCCGCCCCATGGCATACGCGCTTTCACCGTATCGCCAAATCCCTCGCGTCCGGGGGTTCGTTCGATCGTCGCCCCTAGCGCAATCATCGCGTTTGAGGCGGTGTCCATCATGCGATTTACACCTTCCTTATCGGTACTCGGACTCTCGATACGTGCCCACGACACAATGCCGTCGATGATTTCATCTAGTTCCACTTCCGGTGGTTCGTTCGCGTGTCTCGTCATGGGTTCACCGCTACTTAAGCAATTGTTGTCTTGGGACGGCGATTTTCTCACGATCGATTAAGATACGTAAGACGCCATTGGCCCAAATCGACCGAGTTGCGTTCCCAACCGGTTCAATTTTTAGGAAAAGGGAGAAAGCATGCAAGGCTTGATGACGGACATTCCGCTGTTGATTAAATCAATCTTGGTGCATGCGGAACGCAATCATCCTAACCAGGAAATCGTTTCAGTGACGGCCGATCACGTTCGGCATCGTTACGATTATCGGAGATGGGCGCAACGTTGCCGCGCACTTGCCAACGTTCTGGACAGCATAGGCGCAAGCGCTGATGGGCGGATCGCAACGCTAGCCTGGAATGATTTTAGACACCTTGAGTTGTATTTTGGTGTTGCTTGTAGCGGGCGTATATATCACACGATTAACCCGCGGTTGTTCGCCGAGCAGCTTATCTACATTATCAATCACGCAGAGGACGAATGGATCTTCACAGATGTTGCTTTTGTTCCAACCCTTGAGGGAATTTTCGAAAAATGCCCAAGTGTTAAGGGTTACGTAGTCATGGTCGATGAAGCGCACATGCCTGATACCCGATTACCCGGCGTACGTTGTTATGAAACCTTGATGGAATCCGCCTCGGACGTTTTTGATTGGCCTGATTTTGATGAAAATCGGGCCAGCGGTCTTTGTTATACCTCGGGAACGACAGGAGATCCGAAAGGTTGCCTTTACAGCCATCGATCAACGATGTTGCACACCTATGCGCACGCTTTGCCCGATGTGCTTGGCCTCTCTGCGCTGGATTCCATCATGCCGATAGTACCGATGTTTCATGTCAATGCGTGGGGGCTTCCCTTCAGCTCGCCGATGGTCGGTGCAAAACTTGTTATGCCGGGGCCGAAGCTTAGCGAGCCGGATCTATTGACCGATCTTATCAATGACGAAGGCGTGACTATGGCCGGTGGGGTGCCAACCGTTTGGCTCCCTTTACTAAAATATGTCGAGGAGTCCGGACGAAATTTGAAGCCGATGACTCGGGCCGCAATTGGTGGATCAGCGTGCCCGGTCTCAATGATGCAGGAGTTTCGGGACGTGCACGCTATCACTGTTTTGCACGCCTGGGGTATGACCGAAATGAGCCCGATTGGCACACTGAATACGCCCAAACGGTCAAATATCGATCTACCCGAAACAGAAAAGGATGATTTGTTCCAGAGTGTTGGCAGACCTGTGCCCGGCGTTGAGCTCAAGATCACCGATGACGACGGTAACGAATTACCGTGGGATGGCGAGGCCTTCGGAGCACTCAAGGTTCGAGGACCTTGGGTTATCGGTGATTATTATAAATTAGGAAAGTCGAGTGACGCACACGAAGCCGATGGTTGGTTTAATACCGGAGACGTTGCGACCATAGACGGTGAAGGTTATGTTCGTATTACAGATCGTACTAAAGATGTGATCAAATCTGGTGGTGAATGGATCAGCTCTATTGAGTTAGAAAACATCGCGATCGGTCATCCGGAAGTTGCCGAGGCTGCAGTGATCGGTGCCCCGCATTCTAAGTGGCAAGAACGCCCACTCCTTCTCGTAGTCAAAATGAGTGACGCTGATGTAACGCGTAAGGAGATACTTCGTTGGTTTGAGGGTAAAGTCGCCAAGTGGTGGATTCCTGATGATGTAATATTTATTGAAGAAATACCGCATACGGCGACAGGGAAGATAAGTAAGTTGTCGTTGCGTGAACGTTTTCGCGACTATGAGTTCCCCAACACGATCAAAAAGTGATGTGATGACTAATAAAATCGAATTTTTCTTTGATTTTGGGAGCGGCCCCTCGTACCTCGCCCACACTCAATTGCCGGGCATTAAACAACGTACGAGCGCTGAGATTGTATACAGACCTGTTCTTCTCGGTGGCATTTTCAAGCTGACAGGCAATAGCCCCCCCGGTGCGATCGAGGCCAAGATGGAGTGGTTTAAGAGTGACCTTGAGCTTTTCGCTTCAAAGTACGGAGTCACGTATGCGTTTCCGAAAATTTTAATTATAAACACGATGCCGTTGATGCGTG
>Ga0310345_10005590_pt1 | contig 11128 bp, 20 predicted proteins | sample HC15DNA20500_MG_FD_204667 | JGI IMG/M metagenome (GOLD analysis project Ga0310345, IMG submission 204667) | Marine microbial communities from station ALOHA, North Pacific Subtropical Gyre - HC15-DNA-20-500_MG | ecosystem: Environmental > Aquatic > Marine > Oceanic | place: Pacific Ocean: North...
AGTGGGGATTTGGACTAACGTTAGGAGCTACCTTGTGAATCTTGTTGAAGCATTAGTAGTGTGTAGCTTTGTGCTATGTACTTTCATTTTCATAATAAATAAGTATAAAAATATAATACAGGAATCGTTAAGAGAAAGAGTTAAGGATGAAGTTAGAGACGAGATCTCTGTTCAATCCATTGGAGTGATCCAGCACAACATAGAGCATCTAGAGAAGATAATAACCGAGGTTCCAGAAAAAGTATTGAAGAGCGTAACCTCTAGTGCCAATGTAAAAAAGGGAGCACTAGGTGAGCTTGTAGGTTATGTAGAGATGAAGGCATCTTATGACAGGATCATTCCCCTGGGAAACATTGTAGACTTTATTGGAATAAAGTTTGGTTGTTTGGAAGAGGAAGGACATATAGATTTTATTGATGTGAAGACAGGAAAATCAGCGAGGCTATCTAAGGATCAGAAAGCACTTCAGCAATTAATCCTAGACAAACGTATCAACTTTGTGAAAGTGAAGGTTGAAAGTGAGACTAGATCTTAAACAATTAAAGACCTTTTCTAGATGTCCAGTTGCATACTGCTTTAGTTTAAAAGAAGATTCTGTTTCTATTACAGAACAAGAACGTATCATATCCAACATCATTACTAAGGCAATTCTTCAGGTCATGGAAACCTCGTATCGTGCAGACTGGAGAAGGATAGTTGGGTGGGTAGACAAGGAAGTTTTTAATAACACGAACGTCTACTGTAAAGAACAGTATGACATTGCAAAGAAGAACTCAGAACATATCTTAATGGCACTCGGAGTTTGGTACGAACGAGTCTATCTACAGTGGAGCACAGAAGCCTTTGTTAATGTTCCTCTTGGTGTGGAAACTTCTGGAATCTTTATTCAAGGGACAGCCCCAGTTATTAATTTAAGAAATCCCATTGTTTGTACCCATATAGATAAGAATCCCTACTGTACCAAAAAAGAATACCAGAGCGATATAGAGGTGAGGGGTTTAGCTTGGCTAGTTAGTGAGCATCTGAGTTGCGATGAAGTCACTGTGCAGTGCCTCTCTGTTGGGAACAGAGGGAAGATGGACATCAATATTATTAAATTTGATACTGATTCCTTAAGAAGAACGGCGACCTACATAGACAACATGTGTAGAATTATTAAGAAAAAATACTTCTATCCTTCTGTTAGTCATGAGTGTATAAGTTGTAAGTATTACAGTAAGTGTAATTTATAGGAGCTTTAATGTTAAAAATTAAAGATGAAGACGGTAAGGTAATTGGAGTCTTAAAGGATCAAGATACCGAACCAACAATAAAAAAATGTGTAAAGTGTGAGGGAACAGGATGGGACTTTAAAGATAAGAGTCCACCGTTCCCTGAATGTATTTGCAAAAAAGAAAAGGAAACTAAAAATGCAGACATATGCTGATTTTGAAAAACTAAATCTTGCTGCTTTAAGAGCAGAAGAAAAGAAGAGAACCGATTGTGTATCTTGTCCAAAGTGTGACTCACAATGGTTTAATCAATTTAAGGTGGGGCGTTTTGTATCTGATCACAATGTGATTTTAGGACAAGAAGTGCCTGCAGTAGCTGGCGAGATGACCTATGTGATGTTAAAATGTATACGTTGCGAAGAGTTATTAGAACCCCGTATACTTCATTCGACAAGAGATATCGGAGGAGATGCCTATGATCAATTGTTAGATACCCTGGATGGGGAAGGAGATAATAGACCTAAAGAGAAAAGCTAAATATGCGCTTCAGTATTAAAAATAAAAATATCTTTCCAATGCCTGGTAACGGACATCTATTGCACATGGCTACTGTTGGTTATGGGCTTAGGGAGTTCATTGTTATGGTGGGTGTTCAGGGAGATATAAAAGGTAAGGCCTATATAGAAGAGGCTGTATTAACTACAGTTAATTACAGTGAAGATGTATTTGCTAACCTAAAGTTTATTGATGATGACAACCTAGCTAATGACTTAGCTGAGTGGGTAATGGACAAGGGTTTATTAGATATGAAAGAGAGGGGACATGAGGCTTTTGAACAAGGAATAAAGTTATGGTAAATCAATGGAAAAATCGTTTCGAGGAATTAGTTCACGAAAAGAATGACTTAGAATCTCCTAATTTACTTAGGAAAAAACAATTGGTAGCAATCGTATTGCGTAATCTAGAAGAAGAATTACAAGAACATGAGTATGTAGATTATGATTCACTAGATTTCTCAGTTGATGAAGAAATTTTTAAAGCAATCTTTCAAGACCCAGAGGGTCAAAAATACTACTGAGGATTAAATGACTAAAAAATGGACAGACAGAGAGAAAGAAATACTAATAAAACTACTAGAGAGACAAGATACCTACACCTATCTACAACTGGCGGAAGTTTTGTCCCGACCAGTTAGTGGTGTACAGAATATATGCTCTCAACTGAACTTGCAGTCTAGTGTGAAGAGGGTTAAATCTCAAGGAGAAGAGATCCTCTTTACATTACTGCGGGACATATACCCCACCCTGTTAATAGAGAAACAACATTCAGTAGGACAACGACTTCATCTTGATGTTTATATTCATGATTTGTTCTTGGGGTTTGAATATGATGGGATACAGCACTCTCAGGAGAGTTCATTTTTCCATAAAAATAAAGATAGTTTTTTGCGTGGCCAGATACTGGATGACAAGAAGGATGATCTTTGTGCCTCTCAAGGAATTCATTTAATTAGAATAAGTTACAAAGAGAAGTTAACGAAAGACCTCTTATTATCTAAGATAAACTCTGTTGGTCCTGGGCCTGGAGCAGACAACTACTCTAGAGATTTAAGTATCAAAGAGAAAATAAGAGTGTATAATAAGAGTCGATATGAAGTGGCAAAGACTAATAGAGATAATTCAGAGCATTATAAAAAGCTTAAGGAAAAAGAAAAAAAGTACAGAAGGGAAAGATACCTCTACCTCAAGAGTATCAAAAAAGAAAATGGCAACTGATTATAAAGCAGGTTTGAAACTAATTAACGTTCAAGAACCTATTGACCTAAGAGATGAACTACCTCGACATCGTTCAAAGAGGTACAAGCAAAGACCCATATCTCAAATCAAAAGAATAGTAGTGCATACAACTGATTGGGCTACGACCCCATTACGTATTGCGAAGTATGACATCAAACCTAACCACATATCAGAGACTGGGTGTCCTGCTATCACTTATCATGAGATGATAGGTAAGGATGGTACTCTTTACAGTACCCTACCTTACAATGAAACCTCGTGGCACGTAGGCATGTGGAATCCTGGCTCTCTTGGTATTGCATTGTGCTATAAGTGCAGTAACAAACAAGGTGAAGATGTCCACAAACCTAAACGAATACTACTACATACACTGGAGACTCGTTGTGGGGAAATTTGTTTGAAATTAGCTTTGACTCCTGATAAGGTTGTTGGGCATAGAGAATTGAAAGGTACAGGTTGGACAATGTTTAAGGGTAGTAAGAGACTAAGAAAGACTTGCCCTGGGATAAATGTAGACCTAAATTTGGTACGAAGAAATGTTGCTAGATATATGCAAGTTGTACTTGGAGCTGATGGTTTTTATACTGGCACAGTTGATGGCCTGTTTGGGCCTAAATCTAAACAAGCCTTTAGCGCGTATCTTTCGCAGGTGAGAGATGTTTAGAGGTAAAGTAAAGTGGAGTCCTATAGAGGTAGAGTACCTTAAGGAACATAGAGATGACATGCCTATCAATCAGCTTACGATAGCTCTCGCAAAATCTCGCAATGCAATTACTCGAAAGTTAAATGAATTAGATGGAAAAGTTACGACAGTTAAAAGAAATAAAAAGTCTTACATTGGTAAGCGTAAAGACCTAGATGGGCAGTTCATGCGTTCTCGTTGGGAGGCGAATGTTGCTCGCTGGTTAAATTATAAAAATAGGAGATGGGAATATGAACCCGAGTGTTTCTTTTTTGAAGGTATTAAGCACGGAACTGTTTCTTACTTACCTGATTTCAAGGTTGGAACCTTATGGCTTGAAGTTAAGGGACAGCTTAATCCAAAAGGTAAAACTGCTGTACGCAGATTTAAAAAGTTTTATCCTAAAGAGTTTAAGAAACTACGGGCAGTCGTTGGTCGGCGTGGAACCCAAGCTGATCAGTTCTTTATAGAAATGGATGTGCCTATCATGGCATATTACAATGAACTTGATAAAAAATATAAAGACACTATACCTAATTGGGAATAGTGTTCCCCTACAGAGGAAATGAATGTTCTACAACGTTTTAGAAACGAATTTGAGGAGCTAGTAAGCGTTACCTACGACACTTACTGGGAACGTGACGTATTCCCTAAAAATAAATTTTCAATTGCACTTGAGGATACGATAACAGAGGCCCTTTCGGACAGGAAACGTACCTTTAACCTTACAAGAGAAGACCTAGAACAACAGTTAGCATTGCTTTGGTTATCTTATCATAAGCAATACAATTCGAAAAAGAATAAGCCAGAGACAAGTCTCAGAAGCTACATGATTAGAAGATCTATCTGGGGGCTAAGAGATTGGCTTAGATACGAAGTGAATATTGTAACAGAAGAATATTCTATTCCTGAAACAGAAGACACAGAGAATGAGTTTAGAATTGATTTAACATTCTTGCTTCACGGTATGGACTTCACTCTGCTTAACAACCTGTCTCCCTATGAGAGATACATTATCTTCTTGAAGTTTAAAGAAGATAAAAGTATATTACAAATGTCTCACATCCTGCAAAAGGATCGTAGAGTAGTTAAGAATCATTTCGATTCTATTATAATAAAAATTAAGGAAAATTATTCTGATGGATTACAAAACAAACAAAACTCAAGAAGATATCGTTACGGATAACTCACTTTACACCCCGGAACAAACCACAGTTAAGGTGGCTGTTCCAGGGATACAAAGTTTACATACTAGGTCAACTGAGGAGATCGCAGAGGTTCTGTCTAATGTAATGAGGTCTCAGTCTAATGTTGTAGAAATAAAATATGTTTTAGGAAAGTATATTGAGCTAACTACTCAAGGCTGACGTTTCATTTCTTCCATCATTGGTGGAATCAATTTATTCCAAGTGAATTCTAGCTCTTCATCTGTGACTATAGCATTTGTCTTTAAGGTATCGATTAAGGTTTGCAAGTGGGCTTGAGTGGTCCATTGACCTGCAGCCTGAGCTTCCATGTTCTTAATGAGCCCGATCATATCATGTTCAACCAACCCAACTAATTCGTTTAGATTGTTTAAAGTTTTCTGAACAGAAAACATCATGGTGGTCACGTCTGAGGGAACATCGCAAGTTTCAATAGCTTTATCAAGCATACTCAACCCTCCGAGAATGCCTCGTTTAATCATCTCTATCTTATTAGAATCAAATTGTTCTTCGTGAATAGAATCCACTATCTTATCATCCATCTCTTTTTCTTTCTGTTGGTTTGGTAATTCAATTACATTTGACATTAGTTGTCTTCTTCCTTTTTTGGTGTTGTTTGCTCAAGAAGAGCAAGGTACTCGCCCCATAACTGAGCGGCTTGTTTAAATAATTCAGTACTACTCATGTCTGGATTTGATTTCTTATCAATACGTAAAGCCACCTTGTCTTCTTCTGTGTGTCCACCGAACCCACACTTCCAACACTCTGGCCATACCGATTGAGTACTCTCATTTAACATAAGTACTATATAATTGCCACTACAAATAGGACATTCTTGAGATACCTTGCTCATATTACACCTTGAGTATTAAGTTATTTCTTTCCAAGGTTGGAAATATGTTTTCCAACCAAGCTCCATAAGCCTCCAGCAGACGTTGATACTGTTAGGGCGTCTGTGAGTATCTTCTCCCACGGCCACCCAGAAATCAGACCAACAGCTGCTGCTCCAACAGTAGCTATACCTGCTGCAATCCAGGGAACTGCATCTGCAGGAAAAGATCCCCAGAAGGTTCTAAGTCCCCAAATTAGCATCATTAATAACAGGCCTAAAACTAACTGGAATTTCCCTGCATTGATTGCATCTAGCATTTGCATGCCTAAAGTTAGTGCCTCTTGGATATCGTTCCCTTCTGGGATCTCTACCTGAGCCTCTGAGGCTGTTGTTGTCACTATGGGTTGCTCTGTATCTGCAACCATACTAAACGTCTGAGGCACCTTATCGATGCTACCCTGAGCTTCTTCTGTGGCTAATGCCGTAGTAGAAATACTTAGAGACAACAGACATACAGTTAATAATTTATTCATGTTCACTCCTTAACCTTAGACTTCTTATTTTCCTTTGGAATAAAGCCTGGTTTTTTATAGTTCCCTTTATGGGGAATCACAAATCTGACTCCTCCTGTGGGATCTTCTATATCTTTTTCATATCGTGGAATGATATGTATATGAAGATGGTCTATAGTTTGGCCTGCGGCCTTACCTAAATTCATTCCAATATTATATCCATCTGGGTTGTGAAGTTTGTCCAGTATAGTTTTTATTGAATGTAATGCAAGGAATGAGGAGATGAACGTCTTGAGTGGGAGATCGAATAAGGAAGGGATGTGCTCTCTTGGAACGAGTAGCACATGACCCTTGCTTACTGGATATTTGTCATAAATAGCTATAAAATATTTGTCTTCCCAGATGATCTCCCTGTCTGGAAGACAAAATATACAATCAGATCGTACAGTTATCTGAGTCGCAGTACTTGCCACCTGCCTCAGTGTTTGTATCGCCTTCTTGCCGTAATGATATTGGTTTAAGTTTCTTAGAAGCTTTCTCGTATTCTTCTCTAGTAATCGGTTGAATAGGGGCATGCTTGTATCCGTGTTCTATAAACGGAAGAAAGCTAATGGACTTTAGCTTATGATCATACAGTTCTAATACCTTTTTAATGTCCTTAGCTTCTTCAGGCTTAAAGTTTATGGTAACAGATACTTGGTTGTCTGCCCAGTAGTGTTGCATCTGAGCTGCAATTTCTGTTTGCTCCCAGATTGATAGATCTTGTACTGAAGTAGAGAAGTTTTCTTCTTTGATAGGGAAGTAAACAATTGCTGTGGTCTCTGTCTCTCCCTGCTCTATTCTATATCCAGCATTCCGAAGCGCCTTAGTGATGGGTGAACCCTTATCGAATCGGATTGTTCTCCAGTAGTACTCTGAGTAGGGGAAGTGAATTCCATGAGTAGACCCAGGGAGAAGTGATACAGTTCCAGACGGTTTGACGGACGTGACTTTAATCGACTCAGGTACACACAACCATCGACTATAAATCCCGTCCAGATTTCGTATATATTTGTATCCTTCATCACACCATCGAAAATGTTCACGTATGCCGTGTCTCGTAAATGATTGGGCAACTCCAGACTGAGAAGTCCCAATTCTTCTGTTGCGTAACATAACAGCATTTGTACGTTCATTGTGTGTCTTAACGAGAGTAACAGTTTTCGCGTACAGATAGGCAAACTTGAGAGTTCTTCTGTATTCGTCAGAAGTCTCATGTCTGGCGGGAAAAGTTTCTACTAAGCAGCATAGCTCATAAGACTCCAAGGATTGTTCTGAGCATGGGTTGGCTCCTTCAACAAGCATGTCCTTGTAGTCTGGAGGATCACACATCCTGCCATACTCTCGTGCTGTCTTAAGCCAGAAGTAACCAGGCTCTCCATTCTTTGCTGTGATTGCAGATAACTTTGAGTAATCTGAGCCGACATCAACGAATACACTATTGTTGCTTGTCCAACGCCATTTTTCAAGCATCTCTTGGTTAATTTCTGGATCCTTGAGTTCTAGAAACTCCTGATCAGTAGCCTCACCAAACATAATTTCTGCAGAACGTCTGACATTTCCACTGACTACACACCTACCAATAGCATTAAAGATATCTACGATAGTGGTGCTGTTGATTCGTTCACCAATCATTGGGTTTAAAATATCTTGGAGATCTTGAACCAGTCTCTCTAGAGGTGCAGGCCCAGAAGATGTTCCACCAAATCCTTTGATGGGCTCCCCATAGGGTCTGATGTTGTCGTAGCTGATATTTGAGGGCAACATACCCTTACCTACGTAGCTATCGAGAACGTCTCTCACAAGCTCAACCCAGCCCTCTCTGGTGTCTGTGACAGTATAGAGTTCTTTGCTTGGCTTGGGTTGTCTGATTTTAACCTTCTCAGCTCCCTTAGTGTCTCCACCTACCCCTACTCCCAGCATAGACATGTCCATTAAGAAGCAGAAGGGATCTGCAAAGTCAGTAGACAGGGCCTTGGTGCTTACAAAGGAGCAGTTGTTTAAGGCAGCTCCTCCTTTTTCCCACACAAAGTCAGTCCCCATCATCCATAAGCCCCTACCGGGGGGGAGAAACTTGAAATCCCAGATCAATTTGAACATTTCTTGAGCAGATTTCTGTGCTTTATTGGCATTCCATGGAAGACCTAGCTTCTTACAGTGGTAACGTTGAATAGTATAAGTTCCCTCTACTACTCGTGAAGCTGTTTCCCACCACTCTTCTGATCTGTTTTCCTCTAGTATTGGTCGTGCATATGTTCTTTTATAGGTAACATATCCTATGGGACCCCAGTTAGGCTGCTGTCCCTTGTATTCTTTCATAAAATTTTCATTTAATTTAAATTGAGAAGCTTTAAGTTCTCGTGGTTCGAATGCTGGATCTGACATTTTATTCCTCTAGCTCTAAAATTATTTGTTGGAACCTGTCAATTGTAGGAGGGGTAACAGTGCTATTGCATACCACCCTGGCAGTAGTTCCATCGGAAGTTCTATAAATAAAGACGATATCTTTATTCGGTAATGTTGAGGAGGTTACGGATACTACTGTAGTGGACAGAGACCTAAGATCTATGTAAGAATAGTTCTCATAGTCATAGTCCTTAGCCATTAAACCTCAAAAACATCTGCAAATAGTTGGCTTACTGGACTGCGTTCACTTTTTATTAGTTCCAGTGAAGCAACAAGAGGGCTTAGTTTTGCACCTTCTGAATTTATGAATTTGTAAATTCCTGTTTTCTCTATCTCAATTTTCTCATCTCTTTGACCTAGGTCACCCATGATAACAAGCTTACTTCCTTCTGCAACTCTTGTTCCTAGTGTTACCATCTCATGGTAGTCTAGAGTTTGTACTTCATCAGCAATGATAAATGCATCGTGCCAAGAAGCACCCCTGATTAATTGTATAGGGATGAACTCGATTCTATATTGGTGAACCAGATCGACAATTGCTTCTGGGTTCCCCCCCAACATAAATTCTAAATTACACAAGTAGTTCTGTAGGTATGGTCGAAACTTTTCATCCACATCTCCAGGCAATGCTCCCAGTCCATGCTTACCTACCCAACTCATGGGTCGAGTAAGAATAATTCTTTTATACTGACCGGCTTCAACTCTATCTATAGCAGCTGCAAGAGTGAGCAATGTCTTTCCTGTCCCTGCTCTTCCAGTAAGAACAACAACTTTGATCTCATCATCAAGTAGGGCATCCATTGCCATACGTTGTTCTTTATTCCTGGGACGTAGACTTTGACAGGAGATATCGGGATCTAACAAGCATAGATCTCCTCTTTCAATCTTAGCTAGAGCAGAAGCGTTTGCTCCGGTCTTATCTTTGCAGACAAGGTATACATTTTCAGGATAATCTTTGGACTCTCCGTACAGAGAGATAACTTTTGTTTCATATAGTTGGTCAATAAGGGATTGTTCTGTTTCGATAACTTGGACACCAGTGTACATAGTCATCGACTAATCGTTCCATCCCTGCTTCTTTAGAAGGGTAGGAATATCTGGAGGGGACCAACCTTCAGGTTTCAGTAACTTTCCGTCTGCTCTATTGTTTCCAATAGCTTTAGCCATATTAGTTTTTTGAACCTCTTCCCAGATAGGTTCCAGATCTACTCCTGTAGCTGTGGCTGTTCCAAGAAGAACATAAATTGAATCTGCAATTGCATCAACAAAAGAGGGGAAATCTTTTTCTCTGTATGCTTGTTTAAGTTCTAAAAATTCTTCTTCGACTAGTGCAATTCTTAATTTCATCGTATCTTCATCTGAAAATTCAGGAGCATCTCCAATTTTTTGTTCAAATTTTTTATGGAAATCCTCTACATTTTGTTGCCAATTATTCATTCGTTGTCCTCAAAGATCTAATAAGTTTTTTTCAATTGCGTCTTCAAGCCAAGCTTGAAACCGTTTTTTGGACCATCTCTTGAGTCCTTGTTCTTTCTTAAACCATTCCTGAAATTCATCAGGAATATCTAAAATCATTTCTGATGAACCATCTTCTAGATTATTTACTTCTACAATTTTTAAAGTAAACATCGGTGAGTTCCTATTGTCAGTCATCGTTTCGTTCCTCAATATCACAGATAATCGCCTCCCATCTTTTTAAAGATTTATATTTCTCATCTTCGCTAGCGTAGGTTAAGTGTATAGATATCTCTCCGATTTTACCAGGTAAATATATTTCCAGAGAGCAGACTGCATTTAGTATTATAACTCTATCATCAAAATTGCAAGGACCTACCTTGTGATCAATTTCAAGTCTTCTTATCTCCCAGAAGGAAACTTTTTTTTCAATTACCTTTAGATAGTCTAGATAGCCCTGGAATTCAAGTAATAATAATGGACGTGTTGTTCCTGTGAAATGCATTAACCCATTGCATATCTCTGTCCATTTACCTTTAACTCTTCGAACAAGGTCACGTTCTTCTTTGGTTAAGCGTGTCATCGTTTGCGTGGGGCCAGTCAACAAAACTAAAACCCCAGATAGGCTTTTCAGGAGTTACAAAGAAGTATCCCTGTCTAGCAGTATCCTCCTTGCCCATCTGTTCTGCAAGATCATCTGGACCACACATGCATCCATTTCCCATAACAAAACGTCCAAGCCAGTTACCTACATGCCACTCATGCCAATGACCATGAACCATAAAGTCAAACTGCTTACCAGTTATCCATCCAGCGACCTTCTCTCTCATGTTCGAAGTTCCTGTATGCTTTACACCATGGTGATTAGCCAACCCAACTTTATCTTTGACCATAAAAGTTCGGAAGGTATCAAAGTTGCAATTCATAATAATTTTATCATCATTATGTTTTTTGGCTATCATGCTAATGATCATATAGACAACGTTATCC
>Ga0310345_10005592_pt1 | contig 11123 bp, 7 predicted proteins | sample HC15DNA20500_MG_FD_204667 | JGI IMG/M metagenome (GOLD analysis project Ga0310345, IMG submission 204667) | Marine microbial communities from station ALOHA, North Pacific Subtropical Gyre - HC15-DNA-20-500_MG | ecosystem: Environmental > Aquatic > Marine > Oceanic | place: Pacific Ocean: North...
TCGAGGTGCCCGCACTTCTGTGGCAGCTTGACGAACTCATGGAGGCGGTAGATTTCGTCTCGGTCGGCTCGAACGATCTCTTCCAGTTCGTCACGGCAACGGATCGCGGAAACACCCGCATCGCCGACCGCTTCGACCCGCTCAGCGTGCCATTCCTGCGCATATTGCGCCAGATCGTACGGGCGGGGGATGCGGCCGGTACGCCGGTGACCTTGTGCGGCGAACTTGCGGGACGACCGGTTTCGGCAATGGCATTGCTCGGCATTGGCTTCCGTGCGATTTCCATGGCGCCGGCATCTATCGGTCCAGTCAAAGCGATGCTGACGGAATTGCAGCTGGACAAGCTTGAAGCGGTCATGGACGAGGCACTTGCCAATCATTCGGCAAAGACCAATATCCGCCAGACGCTTCGGCAGTTTGCTGCCACGCACGATATTCCTCTTTGAGTGACTGTTTATAATGCCAGAACTGCCCCGCGACCGCATGGACCAGGTACTCAAGCGTTTCGAGATGCTCGAATCGCAGATGGCGGCCGGGCCTGCGGCAGACGAATATGTGAAGCTTGCTTCGGAATATTCCGAACTGCAGGAAGTCGCTGATGCCATCCGCGCATTGCGCAAGGCAGAAGGTGAGATGGAAGATCTGCAGGCGATGCTGGCGGACAAATCCACCGATGCGGAAATGCGGGCGCTCGCGGAAGCTGATCTTGAAGAGGTCGAGGAGCGTCTGGAGAAGCTGCAGGCCGATCTTCAGGTGTTGCTTCTGCCCAAGGATGCGGCGGACGACAAGAATGTCATTCTTGAAATTCGTGCCGGCACCGGCGGTGACGAAGCTGCACTTTTCGCCGGTGACCTTTTCCGTATGTATGAGCGCTACGCTTCCGAACAGGGCTGGAAGGTCGAAGTGGTCTCCGCTAGCGAAGGCGAGGCTGGAGGCTTCAAGGAGATTATTGCCACCGTGGCAGGGCGCGGCGTGTTCTCGCGGATGAAATTCGAATCCGGGGTGCACCGGGTGCAGCGCGTGCCGGCCACGGAAGCGCAGGGGCGTATCCACACTTCGGCTGCAACGGTCGCGGTTCTGCCGGAAGCAGAGGACATCGACGTCGATATCCGGCCGGAGGACATCCGCGTCGACACGATGCGCGCATCCGGTGCTGGCGGCCAGCACGTCAACACCACCGATTCTGCCGTGCGCATCACGCATATCCCGACGGGTATCGTGGTGGTTCAGGCGGAGAAATCACAGCATCAAAACCGCGCACGTGCCATGCAGATTCTGCGCGCCCGCCTGTTTGATGCGGAGCGCAGCAAGGCGGCTGACGAGCGGTCTGAAGCTCGGCGTCTTCAGGTTGGAACCGGCGATCGCTCGGAGCGGATCAGGACCTATAATTTCCCGCAGGGACGCGTGACGGATCACCGTATCAATCTGACGCTTTACAAGCTTGATCGCGTTATGGAAGGCGATCTGGATGAGGTGATCGACGGACTGATTGCAGATCATCAGTCGAAGCTTCTTGCCGAAATTGATGCCTGAGCACGACCTGCCGGACCGGCTGGGACCCTTGCTGGTTGCTGTACGCAAGAGATTGGAAGCGGCGGGCGTTGATGATCCCGCGCTCGAAGCGCGCATACTGGTCGAGCATCTCACAGACACCACGCGACTGGATGCACTGACGAACCCCGACCAGGCAGTTGATGACAGCCAGCGCGTGGCTGTCGTCTCCGCCCTTGCCGCCAGGATTGAGGGCAAGCCGGTATATCGGATCATCGGTCAGCGTGAATTCTACGGCCTGCCTTTCACGCTGTCCCCCGATACGCTGGAGCCCAGGCCGGATACAGAGGCGCTTGTCGAGCTTGCGCTGCCGGTTGTGCGTCAAGCTTCTGCGCAGAAGGGGCAGTGCCGTATTCTCGACCTCGGCACCGGAACGGGCGCGGTTGCCCTTGCACTCATCGCCAACGTTCCACAGGCAGAGGCCGTCGCAACGGACATTTCGCCGGGAGCACTTGAAACGGCGTCCAGGAATGCCGACATGCATGGTAACGGCAACCGTTTCTCCACATGCCTGTCTGACTGGTTCGACAGGGTGGAAGGTCGGTTTGATCTGATCGTCTCCAATCCGCCATATATCCCCACTACGGATGTTAAAGGGCTGGATGTGGAAGTGCGCGACCACGACCCGCTAAGGGCGCTTGATGGTGGTGCAGACGGGCTTGATCCGTACAGGATCATTGCCGCGAAAGCCGCAGATTTTCTGAGCGAGAATGGTCACATTGCCGTAGAAATCGGCCATACACAGAAAGCGGATGTTGAGAACATCTTTACCAATGAGGGCTATGCGTTGGAACGCATGGCGCGCGATCTGGGCAAGCGCGACAGGGCGATGCTTTTCCGTCCACTGTAATGTCAGGGACGGCGGTGAAAAAAGACTTGGCAAGTCATTGTTATGCCGCTAGGTTCCGCCTGCCGGATGAGACGAAGCAGGCAGTGCCGTAATCGATTCGGTTCCCGCGGAAATGCTGCCAGGATGCGTCTTCGACGCTTTGCTTCGTGCGGGGCTTGTCAGGCAAGTGACATGAAAGCGGATGGAATGGCCCTCGCGCTGCTTGGCAGCCGCGCCTTCCGCCACCAGGGGAAGCTTAGGACAGACCGCGCTGTAGCGCTCTTTCCGCTGATCATCACACAATTATTCACAAGACGATTTCATAGTTGTCTCAAACAAAGAGAATGGAATGAGGCCACAACAGCAGAACAGGCGCATGCGCGGACGCGGTGGCGGTAACAACAACCGCAAGGGTCCAAATCCGCTGACACGCAGCTATGAGAGCAATGGCCCGGACGTGAAAATTCGCGGCACGGCGCAGCAGGTTGCCGACAAATATGCAGCACTCGCGCGGGATGCGCAGAGCTCTGGCGACCGTGTCATGGCTGAGAACTATCTGCAGCACGCCGAGCATTACAACCGCATCATTGCGGCAGCACAGGCCCAGCTCCAGCCTCAGCAGAACCAGCGCGACCAGCGTGAAGATGGCGACGACGACAATCAGGAAGCGCGTTCGAGCGATGATGCCGAGCCGCAACAGGAAAAGCGTCAGCGCCGTGAGCAGACCGTCGATCATGGTTCGGCTCCTCAGCCGGTCATTGACGGCACGCCCGCTGAAGTTGCCCTGAAGAACCAGCCTTCCGAAAGTTCGAAGTCGGGCGAGGATACAGGTGAGGGCGAAGGCAAGCCTGCCAAGCCGGCACGCCGCACTCGACGCAAGCCTGCAGAAGCCAGTGATGCTGGCGAAACAACTGAGGCTTCCGATAGCGAGGCCGCGGTCGAGGCTTCAGAGGACAAGCCGAAGCGTACACGCCGTCCGCGCACCAAGAAGGCGGATAGCTCTACGGATTCCGACGAAGGCGCAGCAGGACCTGCCGAGGCAGCCGAGCCTGTGGCAGCCATACAGGGCTGATACGCCCGGTAATCTCAAGACGTTGAAACGGCGGGAATTTCCCGCCGTTTTGTATTTTCGGAAGCGCTTTGCCTCAGCGGCATCTTGTCGGTGGAAGACTGCCCTCCCATATCTCGGTTATCATCGGGTCTGCCTTCGGGAGGCCCGTCACATTGGTCCTGTCGATGCTGCCCAGCGGGTCGATGAGGAAATGGAGACTTGGGATGAATATCGAGAAGTATACGGAGCGTGTGCGGGGCTTCATCCAATCCGCGCAGACCTATGCCCTGTCGCAGGGGCATCAGCAATTTACTCCTGAACACATGCTCAAGGTGCTCATCGATGATGATGAGGGCCTTGCCGCTTCGCTTGTCGAACGCGCCGGCGGACGCGTGCGCGACGTGAAGCTTGGTGTCGAGGCAGCCTTGAAGGCAATGCCGAAGGTGGAAGGTGGTAACAGTCAGCTTTATCTGGCGCAGCCGCTTGCCAAGGTTTTTGCCACGGCGGAAGAGGCAGCAAAAAAGGCGGGTGACAGCTTTGTCACCGTCGAGCGCCTATTGACCGCCATGGCTATCGAAAAATCGGCGAAGACGGCGGACATCCTGGCAAAAGCCGGTGTTACGCCCAAGGCCCTCAATGAGGCGATCAACGATCTGCGCAAGGGACGCACGGCGGATTCTGCCAACGCCGAGCAAGGCTATGACGCGCTGAAGAAGTTCGCTCGTGACCTGACGGCTGATGCGCGATCAGGCAAGCTTGATCCGGTCATCGGCCGTGATGACGAGATCCGCCGCACGATCCAGGTTCTCTCGCGCCGCACCAAGAACAATCCGGTCCTGATCGGCGAGCCCGGCGTTGGCAAGACCGCGATCGCGGAAGGGCTGGCGCTTCGCATCGTCAATGGCGACGTGCCGGAGTCTTTGAAGGACAAGCAGCTCATGGCGCTTGATCTGGGCGCGATGATTGCCGGTGCGAAATATCGCGGCGAGTTCGAGGAGCGGCTGAAGGCCGTACTTTCGGAAGTCACTGCGGCCAATGGCAATATCATCCTGTTCATCGACGAGATGCACACGCTGGTTGGTGCGGGCAAAGCCGACGGCGCGATGGACGCGTCCAACCTGCTCAAGCCTGCCCTGGCGCGGGGTGAATTGCACTGTGTGGGTGCAACCACGCTTGATGAATATCGCAAGCATGTCGAGAAGGATGCCGCACTCGCCCGCCGCTTCCAGCCGGTTTTCGTTGAGGAGCCGACGGTTGAGGACACGGTTTCCATCCTGCGCGGTCTGAAAGAAAAATATGAGCAGCATCACAAGGTGCGGGTCGCCGATTCCGCGCTGGTTGCTGCTGCCACGCTATCCAACCGCTACATCACCGACCGTTTCCTGCCAGACAAGGCCATCGACCTTGTGGACGAGGCGGCATCACGCTTGCGCATGCAGGTGGATTCCAAGCCGGAAGAGCTCGACGAGATCGACCGCCGCGTCATGCAGTTGAAAATCGAGCGCGAAGCGCTGCGGGTCGAGACGGATCAGGCTTCCAAGGACCGGCTGGAAAAGCTTGAGAAAGAGCTCGCTGGCCTTGAAGAGGAGTCCGCGCGTCTGACCAGCGTCTGGGCGGCGGAGAAGGACAAGCTTGGGCTGGCGGCCGAACTGAAGCGTCAGCTTGATGAGGCACGCAACGAACTGGCCATTGCCCAGCGCAAGGGAGAGTTCCAGCGTGCCGGCGAACTTGCCTATGGCCGGATCCCCGAGCTTGAGCGCAAGCTGACCGAAGCCGAGGCACAGGACGGAAAGGGCTCGATGGTCGAAGAGACGGTTTCTCCCGATCACGTCGCGCATATCGTCTCGCGCTGGACCGGCATTCCGGTCGACAAGATGCTGGAGGGCGAACGCGAGAAGCTACTGCGCATGGAAGACGAACTTGCGCGCCGCGTCGTGGGGCAGGGTGAGGCCGTGCAGGCGGTCTCCAAGGCTGTTCGCCGTGCGCGGGCTGGCCTTCAGGACCCCAACCGGCCGATCGGTTCCTTCATGTTCCTCGGGCCGACGGGTGTGGGCAAGACGGAGCTGACAAAGGCGCTTGCCAACTTCCTTTTCGATGACGAGCAGGCACTGGCGCGCATCGACATGTCGGAGTTCATGGAGAAGCACTCCGTGGCGCGGCTCATCGGTGCGCCTCCCGGCTATGTGGGCTATGAGGAAGGTGGGGTGCTGACCGAGACCGTGCGGCGCAGGCCCTATCAGGTGATCCTGTTCGACGAGATCGAAAAGGCGCATCCTGATGTCTTCAACGTGCTGCTCCAGGTGCTTGATGATGGCCGTCTTACCGACGGGCAGGGGCGTACGGTGGATTTCCGTAACACGCTCATCATCATGACCTCCAATCTTGGCGCGGAGCATCTCGTCAATCTCGGCGAGCACGAGGATGTCGACAAGGTACGCGACGAGGTCATGGGCGTGGTGCGTTCATCCTTCCGTCCCGAATTCCTCAACCGCGTGGATGAGGTGATCCTGTTCCACCGCCTGCGTCGCCGCGACATGGGCGAAATCGTGCGCATTCAGCTCCAGCGTCTCGAGGCGCTGCTTGCCGATCGCAAGATCATGCTTGCGCTTGATGACGAAGCCATCGAGTGGCTTGCCTCAAAGGGTTATGACCCTGCCTATGGTGCACGTCCTCTCAAGCGCGTGATGCAGAAGGAGCTGCAGGACCCCCTTGCCGAGAAGATCCTGCTCGGTGACATCTTCGACGGTTCGACCGTCAAGGTGACGGCCGGTTCGGACCGCTTGAATTTCCGAGCGAACCGTTCCGGCGCGGAGGGCGAAAGCGAGGCAGCCTGATGTGTTCAGGCCAAGGGCGCGGCGAAAGCCGCGCCTTTTCTTTTTTATGGAGCGGTTATGGAAAAGCAGGTTTTCAATCACTTCTGCGCCGAATTTTCAGGCGCAACGCATGTTGTGCAGTGGGGCGGTGCGGAGGTCTGGAAGGTTGGGGGCAAGGTCTTTGCCATTGGCAGCAGCCACGATGGCTCCTTTCTGGCTGTGACCTTCAAATGCACGCCCGCCGCATATGACATACTACAGGAGCAGCCGGGATTGCGGCCCGCTCCCTATCTTGCTTCTCGCGGCATGAAATGGATCCAGCGCACTGACGCCGAGAGCATGGACGACGCCGCGCTGCAGGATTATATTCGTGAAAGCTATCGTCAGGTCGTGGCGAAACTGTCCCTCAAGACGAGGCGGGAACTTGGAATTGAGGTTTGAGTTTTAGCTGCCGAGCCTTGAAACAAGCCATTTTCATGCCCGGTTCATCTCTTATTTACTAAGCTGACGCCTCATCGCTTTCTGCCGTGTGGCAGGACAAGTTCGGCATTTCATCTCGGAGATGACATATCTTGAAAGCGGCTTTCATTCCCGTTCTCTCTAGCCTCCTCATCGCACCTGAAGCGGTCGCAAGCCCGCTTTCCAATCTCGGCTCGTCGGGACAAGTGCCCGCGAAGGGGGCGTTGCAGCTTGTCCAAGGTTACCACTTTGACGTCTTCATCGACCAGTATGGTCGTGAAGTCGTGCTTGATCCTCAGACCGGCCGGGTGGTGGAAATTCGCCCGCCGGCGGTCGCGCGACCGCGTCTGGATGAACGCCGCCTGCAGCGCGAATGGGAATTGGGTCGCCGCGAACTTTATGATGATCGGGACATCGAGATTATCGAAAGGCTGCGCCGTGAACGGCTGCGCGAGCAGCGGCGTTTCCAGGAAGAGCCGCTTTACGGGGACGATGATTATTACCGCCGCAACCGCCGCGAACAGGAGCAGGAACGTGCCATTGGCGAGGTGCCGCCGGTAGAACGTCGGCCGCTGGACGGACCCTCGGAAAGTGATCGCGAACTTGCCTCCGTGCCGGATCCGAGTGACATCGACCAAGCCATCGAACAATCCACAATGGATGAGCCCACCAAGCCGGGCGAGATGCCGCGCATCCCCGGGGTCAGCGAAGATGTTATCCGGTATCAGGTTCTGCTTGACCGTGCCGGTGCTTCGCCGGGTGTGATCGACGGGCGCATGGGTGACAATGTCAACAAGGCCATCGACGCGTACAAGGAGATCACCGGCCAGACGTTGCGCACCTACGACAAGGATTGGGTGCAGGCCGAGCTTGAACGCACCGGCGGACCAGCCTTCACCGAGTACACGATCACTGCAGAGGATGCGGCGGGTCCCTATGTGGCGTCGGTTCCTGAAGATTACGGGGAGAAGGCCAAGATGGAGAAGTTGGCCTTCACCAGCGTCGAGGAAGCCTTGGCCGAGCGGTTCCACATGGACGAGAAGCTGCTCAAGGCTCTTAACCCAAAGGCCAATTTCAATCGTCCGGGTACGGTCATTCGCGTTGTGAATACTGGTGAGCCGGTGACCCGCGACGTTGCCCGTATCGTGGCTGACAAGAGCAAGCGCCAGGTCCGGGCCTATGACAGTTCCGGCAAGCTTGTATCTGCCTATCCCGCCACCATCGGATCGGATGCCACGCCTTCGCCCTCCGGCACGCATGAGGTGAAGCGCATCGCGTTCGATCCGAACTATACCTACAATCCGAAGATCAATTTCAAGCAAGGCGACAATGACAAGGTCCTGACAATTCCGCCCGGTCCCAATGGACCGGTTGGCACGATCTGGATTGCGCTATCCAAACCTACATACGGCATTCATGGCACGCCCGAACCCTCGAAGATCGGGAAAACATCGTCCCATGGCTGCGTGCGTCTTACCAATTGGGACGCATATGAGCTGGCGAAGCGGGTGAAGCCCGGCGTGACAGTGGAGTTCATCGAATAGAACTTTCGCCAGTCGCACGTGAAATACAAAAAGGCGGGCTTTGCGGCCCGCCTTTGTTGTGTTGTCGCCGAAGCGATAACCGGATCAGCTTGCCTTTGCGGCAACGGTTGATGGGGCCGCCAGGGAATCCTTCAGCAACTCGTCGATGCGCGCTCTCTCGCGCTGGAATGCCTCCAGTTCCTCACCCTTGAGGCTCTTGCTGTCGGGCAGGCGCACGCGTGTCGGGTCGACCTTCCGGCCGTTCACGATCATCTCATAGTGCAGGTGGTTGCCGGTGGACTGGCCGGTTGAGCCTACATAGCCGATGACCTGACCCTGACGCACCGTCGCGCCCACGCCCACACCTTTGGCAATGGCACTCTGGTGATTGTAGGAAGTGCGATAGCCATTGGCGTGGCGCACGATTGTCTGTCGACCATAGCCGCCGGCCCAGCCGGCCTTTTCCACCACGCCGTCGCCAGGCGCGATGATCGGCGTGCCGCGCGGGGCAGCCCAGTCTACGCCGGTATGCATGCGCGCGTAGCCAAGAATTGGGTGACGCCGCATACCGAAACCCGAAGTGAAGCGTCCGTTCGGAACGGGATTGCGAAGCAGGAACGGACGCGCGCTGCGGCCCTCGGGGTCGAAATAATCGACCGTGCCGTCTTCGGACTGGAAGCGGTAATAGGTGCGGTTCTTTCCACTCAGTGTCGCGGAGACATAGAGCAGTTCGGATGTCTCCGTTGCATTGCCCTCATCGTCGGGCTGGGAGAAGAAAACCTCCAGGCGGTCGGATGGCGAAAGGCGCGCCTGATAATCAACGTCAGCCGCCAGAAGCTTGATCAGGCGCTGGGTCATCGGCTTGGTCAAGCCATAGGAGTAGGCTGCCCGGTAGATGCCGTCATAGGTGCGTGGAAGATCCGAGCGTGGCAGGCTGGGTGGAGGGCGGTTCTCAAGTGCGGCCAGCAGTTCTTCACCCAGCTCCGGTGCTTCGGCCGGCACGAATTGCTGGCGGTCATCCACCGCAATGGTGGCGATGTGCTGCTTGCCGTCATAGACGCTGGCCCGCACGACGCGGCTGGTTTCGCCCCGGGCTTCCACGCCCAGGCGGATCATGGTGCCGGCTTTGAGCGCTTCGGTGTTCAGGAGCTTACCGATCGCTCCAGCCATGGCCGCGCTGTCTTCCCCGTCGTAGCCTGCATTGGAAAGAGCATCGACAATGGATTGGCTTGCGGAGAAGAAGATGACATCTTCCGCAAAGCCGATCGAGGGGCCTTCCGGCGCACTGCGCGGTGCTACCGAAACATTTTCCTGCACGATTTTAACGCCGTAATTGGCAAGGCTGCGCGTGGCGAATGTGTCGCCGAAGCGCTGAGGATCCACATAATGCAGTGCTGCGACCTGGATGTCGCCGTCGGTGAGGATGGCGCCGGTATTGCGAACCACCTGCTCCACTTCATCCACGGACAGATCGCTATTCTCGTCGAACGCATCCGTATCGAGCGGGAAGGGTGAGGTGCGCAGGCTTACCTCGCTTTCCACCTTTGCCCCATAGATAAGCCCGGTCTGCGCCGCGACGGTCGCACCGTCTTCCGAGAAGACGGTAAGGGGATCGAAAGGGGGGTAGTCCTTGTTGGTGGAATAGCTGGCGGCGAGCGGCATGCGCACATGCACGAAAGGAAGGGTGCGGATCACTTCGCGATCGCCATCCTTCAGCATGGTGGAAACTTCCATCACCCGGCGGTCGGTGGGCTTTGCCAGAGCAAGCGAGGGGATAAGACGCGTGGTCTTGGCGGCTTCGCCGGAACGCCGCAGCACATCATCAAGGGCGGCAAGCTCGGGCGGTGTCGCCAACTGCTCGCGCCCATCCAGGGCAGCGGAAAGAGCAACGCCCATGAGAACGGTAGACGTCACGCCTGTAAGAAAGGTGCCTAGGAGCCAGCGCGCGGAGATTTCCCGGCGATCGGGTGGACCTCCTCGACCATCCGAAACCAGCGGCGGTTCATTTCCTATGGTGGTGTGTCTGATGTCCCGGTCTGCCAAGGTGATCTTTCACTCTTATTTCACGAGCCGGAGCCGGCAGTGCAGTTGTTCCTTGTCCAGTCATGGCGTGACGTCGGCATCAAGTCAAACCTCCGGATGCCGCGATCTGGGGACCAAGAGAGCACGCTTTGTGTGCTCCCCTATATAACAAGTACACATACGCGGCCATTTTCAGCACTTTGGAGAGGGGCTCTGCGCGGTACATACAGACTCCAGACCAGACGATGCGGGCTTGCTAAAGAGGGATTTCGGCTCCATTATGACCTTACCCAAGGAAAGAAATCTGCGCTTGTACGTAGTATCCCGGGTGGTTGCCGATCCCCGTCGCAAAAAGTTCAAAAAAGTGGATTTTTGTCGTTGACAGTTTTGGGGGTCGCGGCCTATATACGCCTCACCAACGAGGCGGGCGGCGCCAGCAGCGAGTGCTGGGGTTCGCCACTGAGTTGGTCTCAAATTCAGAGCGGCGCGTGAGCGACACTCGATAGGGCTGAAGCCGATGCATTGGCCCGAAGACGACATTTTGTTGTCTGATCTTTGACAATTGAAGATTGAAGAAAGAGAAACGTGGGCGGCAGAGGCTCGCGGACTTCTCGGGGCTCCTTCGAGGGTTTTGAGGTTAAAAGTCCAGCGAGACTTTGGCGGTACACGTTTCGAGAGAAGATGTTACAACACTCAAGCAATTGAGTGGGTGTGAAATGTTCTCGTCGATTCAAGCGTGACCAAGCCAATTTCGAATTCTCAACTTGAGAGTTTGATCCTGGCTCAGACCGAACGCTGGCGGCAGGCTTAACACATGCAAGTCGAACGGTCTCTTCGGAGGCAGTGGCAGACGGGTGAGTAACGCGTGGGAATCT
>Ga0310345_10005594_pt1 | contig 11123 bp, 7 predicted proteins | sample HC15DNA20500_MG_FD_204667 | JGI IMG/M metagenome (GOLD analysis project Ga0310345, IMG submission 204667) | Marine microbial communities from station ALOHA, North Pacific Subtropical Gyre - HC15-DNA-20-500_MG | ecosystem: Environmental > Aquatic > Marine > Oceanic | place: Pacific Ocean: North...
TTGGCTTAAAGCCCGTGACAGAGGGACAATGGGCTGTTTACTTTGAGCACCTGGAGCTCGGTCTGTTCGATGAACGGCTGGGAAGGGTGCTCCCTGCCAAACGATTGAAACAAAAGCCTGCCACACGGTCTGAGGAGCTCTAAAGAGAAATGACCCGCAAAGCCGTGGAAACTGGCGCGCTGTGGAAACCGTGGAAAAACGGAGACATCAAGCAGACGACTCTTGGCGTCGAGTTTTTCCACCGTTCCCACCGCTTCTACGACGAGATACACCCACCAAAGAATGAAACTCCAAGACTCCAAAAGTGTAACCCATGTGCCCGGGAGAAATTATTGCCTATGAATCGGGAGCTACAGAAGGGGGAACTCGACGACTCAGGGTTCGGAAACCCTGGGCTGAACGCCACAATCCCGTTGGGATTGACCTCGAGAAAACGTGAGACCGGTGCGGACCCTTAAGCCGAAGAAGATACGCCGGAGGCGTTGTTGCGTGTAGCCCAGGGTTGACCGCGCAGCGGGCTACCCTGGGTCTGAGCAAGGAAAGGCTTCCCGCCCTGTAAGGGTTGGTGCAAGAATTTTTCGATCCCTGTTTTGCAACAACCCTGTTGGGGTAGATTCTCTGCCGACATCTGACCCAGGGCAGCTCGCTTCGCATTGCAACCCTGGGCTACACGCACTAACGCCCTCGGCGTATCTCCAGCCCTATGAGGCTCCGCCCCCTATCGAGGCCCCCGGGTACCCGTGTAGTGCGCCCGATCGTCGCGAGGTCGCCAATTGACATCCTACATAGAACTTCATAGTTGTAGCGCCTTCAGTTTTCTCGAAGGCTCCTCACTTCCAGAGCACCTCGCAGAGGAGGCGGCCCGCCTGGACTATCCGGCTCTGGCCTTGATCGATCGGGATGGGTTCTGTGGGGCACCTCGATTTTACAAAGCCTGTCGTGAGGTCGGAGTGCGTCCTCTAGTCGGCACCCAGATCACCATGGCTAGATCCAAGTCTCCCTACTCCTACCAATTGCCATTGCTGGTAGAGAATTGGGAGGGTTATCAGAACCTCTCCCGTCTCATCACACAGATGAAGCTGCGTTCGGAAAAAGGGAAAGGGGAGCTTCATCTTCGAGAACTGGAAGATCACACCTCCGGAGTCGTGTGTCTGACCGGGGGAGAAAACGGATTATTGAGGAGTGTACTGCAGCAGGAAGGACCGGAGTCTGCTTACCAATGCCTACAAAGATTGAAGGACATCTTTGGCCCGAAAAGCGTGTACGTGGAACTGCAACGACATCTTGATCGCGGCGAGGAGGCCGTCAACCGATTCCTTATTGAATTGGCTGCTCGACAGCGGCTGCCATTGCTGGCCACCAATGGAGTCCGCTACACCCAATCAGAGCGCCGCCCACTCCTGGATGTACTGACCTGCATCCGTCACAAAACCAATCTGGATTCTGCCGGAAAACTCTTGAGTCGGAACGCAGAATGCTACCTCAAGGGTCCCAAGCAGATGAACCGACTGTTCCGGGACCTCCCGGTGGCGCTGGCAAACTCTGTCGAACTGGCCCAACGACTTGATTTCACCTTGAAGGACTTGGGCTATCGCTTTCCTGAATACCCCGTTCCCGAAGGTCACAGCATGATGAGCTATCTTCGCGAGTTGACAGAGGCAGGAGCTCGTCAGCGCTATCGTCCCTATCATAGCCGCGCTCGTACACAAATTTCCCACGAGCTGAATCTGATCGAGAAGCTGGACCTGGCCGGCTACTTCCTGATCGTCTGGGACATCGTGCGCTTCTGTCGTGAGCAGGACATCCTCTCTCAGGGTCGGGGTTCGGCAGCCAACAGCGCAGTTTGCTACAGCTTGGGAATCACCGCCGTCGACCCGGTAGGCATGGACCTGCTATTTGAGCGGTTCCTCTCCGAAGAGCGAGGGGAATGGCCTGACATCGATCTGGATCTCCCCAGTGGCGATCGACGAGAGCGGGTGATCCAATATGTGTACGAACGATACGGAAGACGAGGCGCGGCCATGACCGCCAACGTCATTACCTATCGACAACGCAGCGCAGCCCGTGAAGTTGGTAAGGCTCTCAAATTTCCTCCCCAGATTGTGGAACGCCTCTCACGTCTTCTCAGGACCTGGGAACTGGAGGGGCCTGAGGAGGTTTCCTTTGAGAGGCTGCAGCGGGCGGGTCTGGATTTCGCTTCGCCACGGGTGGAGAAGTTTGTCCAGCTCTGGAAACAGATTCAGGACCTGCCCCGTCATCTGGGTCAACACTCTGGAGGAATGGTCATTGCCCAGAACCGTCTGGATTCCGTGGTACCCCTGGAAAATGCTTCGATGCCCGGGCGCACCATCGTTCAGTGGGACAAGGACGATTGTGCTGATCTAGGAATTATCAAAGTTGACCTGCTGGGCCTGGGGATGATGTCGGTCCTTCAGGATTCGTTGGAACTGATTCACCAAAGAGGAGGACAACTGGACCTTGCCCACCTGCCTGAAGACGATCCCAAAGTCTATGCGATGCTTCAGAAGGCAGATACGATTGGGGTGTTTCAGGTCGAAAGCCGGGCCCAGATGGCGACTCTACCGCGCCTGAAACCGCGGCGATTCTACGACCTGGTCGTGGGAATCGCCATTATTCGCCCAGGCCCTATCGTGGGGAAGATGGTCCATCCCTATTTGAAGCGACGGGCGGGCCTGGAACTGGTGACCTATCCCCATCCTTCCCTGGAGCCGATCCTGAAACGAACATTGGGAATTCCCATCTTTCAGGAGCAGCTCTTGCGCATCGCCATGGTAGCGGCCGGATTCAGTGGGGGAGAAGCCGAAGAACTACGTCGAGCGATGGGCTTCAAACGCTCCCAGGAACGGATGCGGAAAATTGAAGTAAAACTGCGGCAAGGGATGGAAGAGAAGTGTATCGTGGGTAAGCCGGCCGAAGCGATCATTCGCCACATCAGTTCTTTTGCCCTCTACGGATTCCCGGAGTCGCACTCCGCCAGCTTTGCTCTCCTGACCTACGCCAGTGCTTATCTGAAGACCCATCATGCGGCCGTTTTCTATGCTTGCCTGTTGAACAACCAGCCCATGGGTTTCTACCACCCGGCCACACTGGTCCAGGATGCCCAACGACATCAAGTTCGGGTCGAGCCTATCGACGTTTTCGAGTCCGATTGGCTCTGTACGGTTATAGGCGAGAAATCCTTGAGACTAGGCTTGATGTACGTGTCGGGTTTGCACAGGGAATCAGGAGAGGCTATCCCATGGGAACGTGGTAAGAAACCCTTTGACTCGGTCGAGGATCTTCGCAGACGTGCCAAGCTAAACCGAGCAGAAATGAGAACCCTGGCGGAGATCGGTGCGCTGGGTTCTTTCGGGATGAAACGCCGCCAGGCACTGTGGCAGGTAGAGAAGCTGTTCCGTCCGGCCGGCCCACTCTTTGAACAACTGAACGAGCCCGAGGAAACGTTTCCTCTTCCGACCATGAACGTCCAGGAGCGTCTCATTGCCGACTACAGGGGAACCGGACTCACCCTGGGAGACCATCCACTAGCCCTCAAACGGAAAGAGCTGGGATCTTCTGGAGTGGTGCAGGCCTCTGCGCTTCCGCGCTGCCCCAAAGGACGTCGTGTAAGGGTTGCCGGCAGGGTGATCGTGCGTCAACGCCCTTCTACGGCGAGCGGATTTCTGTTCATCAGCCTGGAGGACGAAACCGGCATCGCCAATATCGTCACACGTCCCAAGCTGTTCAAGCAGGAACGTCTGCTGCTGATCAACCAACCCTTCTTGATAGTCGAGGGCATACTACAGAAGCAGGACGAAGTCACCTCCGTACTTGCCCAGAAATTCTGGCCCCTCGAAATTTTTTCCAGGCCGTTACCTTCCCACGATTTTCACTGACCCGAAACTTCTCCGAGACTTCGTAGCTGATCCCGTCGGACGAAAGGACCGTTTTCCGAGCTTGACCGTTCCAGCTGGGGCTCAACCGGGTGGCCACCTCTACTTCCCGTTTTCGGAGGATTCCGCTATGCTTTTTCTTCACCTGAAATGCCTCCTTTCGGGCCTCTCTGAAGATTCTTTGTCGAACTCCAGAATACCCGTTAGGTCGGGCATTTCAGGCACGTGGTTTAATCCACTTCCATCTACTTGTTTTGGGCCTAGTACGTGAAAAGGCTGCTGGGCCGAGGCCCAGCAGCCTTTTCTTTTTCTCGGACGTGGGTTCAGTCTCCAGGCCGAAGTATTCTTCTTCTGGAGCCTCTCTTTTGACTCCAGAGCTTGTGGTTATATACCATCGACGTCTCACTTGATATGGTCGAATCAAGACTCGCTGAAACCAACCTGCCCAGCTATTTCTGCCCGATGTGCCCAGACGTGAGGGCATCTAGCTCCGGTTCCTGCCCCCGCTGCGGTATGGCCCTGGAACCCGATCCCGAGTCGCTTAACTCGGCTCAGACTCAATATACCTGTCCCATGCATCCCGAGGTCACTCAGAGCGCACCTGGATCCTGCCCCGTTTGCGGGATGGCGCTGGAGGCCCGATCGGTTTCCCTGGATGAAGAGGGCAACCCAGAGCTGGACAGCATGCTTCTCAGATTCTGGATCAGCACCGCCTTCACTATTCCGGTGTTCCTTCTGGCGATGTCCGAGATGATTCCGGGACGGCCGACCCAGGCCCTCATTCCGATTAGCACGTTGCAGTGGATCCAGTTTTTGCTTGCTACTCCGGTCGTGGTCTGGGGCGGTTGGCCCTTTTTCCAGCGAGGTTGGCAGTCGATTGTCCATCGAAGCCCCAACATGTTCACTCTGATTGCCATGGGAACTGGCGCTTCCTATGGCTACAGTCTGGTGGCGATAACACTCCCCGAACTCTTCCCGTCGACCTACCGCGGGCGAGGGGGAGAGGTGGGCGTCTATTTTGAAGCCGCTGCCGTAATCACCGTGCTGGTACTGCTGGGACAAGTCCTGGAACTGCGAGCTCGCGGTCAGACCAATGGCGCCATCCGAGGCCTTCTGAACCTTGCTCCGGCTACGACAAGGCGTCTGGACCGGGAGGGGGGCGAGCAGGACATCCCATTGGCGGAGGTTCAACCCGGAGACCGCCTCATTCTGCGACCCGGGGAAAGGGTCCCGGTGGACGGCGTGGTTCTGGAGGGCGGAAGCGCCGTTGATGAATCGGCCGTCACTGGAGAGGCCATACCCTCCGAAAAGCAGCAGGGTGATGAGCTGATCGGCGGAACCGTCAATGGGACCGGATCTTTTGTGATGGAAGCCAGACGTGTTGGACAGGATACGGTTCTTGCTCGGATCGTTCAAATGGTCTCCGCGGCCCAGAGATCGCGAGCCCCGATCCAGCGTCTGGCCGACCGCACTGCGGCCTACTTCGTTCCTGGTGTGGTTGTCGCCGCCCTGGCAACGGCCCTGGCCTGGGGACTACTCGGGCCGGAGCCTCGTTGGACCTACGCCCTGGTCAACGCCGCCGCGGTTCTTCTCATTGCCTGTCCCTGCGCCCTGGGCCTCGCTTCCCCTATGGCGGTAATGGTTGGAGTGGGACGCGGGGCTCAACAGGGGGTCCTCATCAAGGATGCCGAGTCGCTGGAGATACTAGCCAAGGTCGATACCCTGGTTGTCGACAAGACCGGCACTCTGACCGAAGGGAAACCGAGACTGGCCAAGGTAGTCGCTACGAACGGGTTTACGGACTCCGATGTCCTGCAAGCAGCTTCCAGCCTGGAACAGCGGAGCGAGCATCCCCTGGCCGCTGCGATCCTGGAGGGGGCCCGCCGCAAGCAGCTCCCGCTTTCGCAGGTTTCTGGGTTCGGTGCCCTGGCTGGGAAAGGCGTGACTGGGCAAGTAGCGGGAGAAAAGGTGATTCTTGGTAACCGAAGCCTGCTGGAAGAATCGGGGATTCCGCCGGGAGAACTCGAGGAGCAGGCGGAGTCACTTCATCGGGAGGGGCAGACCGTAATGTTCCTCGCCGTAGGCAATCGCTTGGCGGGTCTTCTTGCGGTGGCCGACACGATCAGGGTATCGACGCCGAAGGCCATTTCGGAGCTCAAAGGCGAGGGTGTTCGGATATTGATGTTGACGGGTGACAACCCCACGACGGCGTCCACGGTCGCACGAAACCTCGACATCGACGAATTGCGGGCAGAGATCCTTCCCCACCAGAAGGCGGAGGTGGTGGTGGCCCTGCAGCAGCAGGGGGCAACTGTTGCCATGGCGGGTGACGGAATCAACGATGCTCCGGCACTTGCACAGGCCGACGTAGGGATCGCCATGGGTACCGGAACCGATGTAGCAATCGAGAGTGCGGGTGTGACCTTGATCGCTGGTGATTTAGGCGGAATTGTCCGCGCCCGCCGCTTGAGCCGGGCTACCGTCCGGAATATTCGCCAGAACCTTTTCTTCGCGTTCGTCTACAACACACTCGGTATTCCGATCGCTGCTGGGATCCTCTACCCATTCTCCGGTCTGCTTCTGAGTCCTATGCTGGCAGCGGCGGCGATGAGTTTCAGCTCGGTCTCGGTGATTGCCAACGCACTCCGCCTGCGTCGGCTGTCGCTGTGAAGCTGACCGGTCTAGCGTAGCGGTGGTCTCCAGGCCGCCGTTTGTCGAGCCAAGGGCTCGAAAAGGGAGGAACGGTCTCGGTTTTCGAATTCTGTGATCGAGGTCAATCCCAACGGGATTTCGGCCCCCAACCCAGGGTTTCCGAACCCTGGGTCAAGGGCGTCGCCTTTGAATTTCAACCCTGAAGGGGGTTGCGTAAGGAGGCCCGAAAAAGGGCACAGGAAGATTGGGAAATTGTGCTCTTGTCCAGCTCTCTCCTCGGAAACTGGCCTCATGTTGCTAACGGGTCAAGTCGTTCGCGGCTCTGACGGACTTGGCTTTGCGACACTGGTGAGTTCACCCGTTTGCGGCACTGTCGGTTGCAGTTGATTCGGGTACTGTTCACTGCTTACTGCTCACGCTTCGGCCTAGTCGGGCCCGACACCATCCTCGCTTGGCTGGAACGCAGTTTCCTCAACATCGACCCTGCGCGCCGAGATCAGGAAACCGGTGTGCCCTACCATTCGGTGAGCGGGGCGTATCGAGTTCTCGCTGACCTGCCAGGATCGCAGCAGCGATTCGGTGGTTTCAACCAGAGTCCAGTTCGGATCCTCCTGGAGCATTCTTACCAGACTGTAGACCTGGAGGGTTGTCGGCAGCCAACTCATAAGAGCTCCCCCGGGCCGTAGGGCTGCTGCCGCGTGCTCGACTGCACGTTCCGGGACTGGTAGATCCAGCAGAATCGCGTCCAGATCCCGTTCGTCGATGCCCTCATATACGTCGCGAAGTACAACCGAGTGCTGGGCTCCCGAGTCACCATAAAGATCCCGAACCTCGCCAATCGATTTGGCGGCGAGTTGAGCGAACTCCTCGCGGCTTTCGTAGGAGGTCAACTGACCTTCTGGGCCCAGGAACCGCAGCAAAAAAATGGCGCTTGCGCCCGAACCAAGTCCTGCCTCGAGTACACGAGCTCCGGGATAGATCTCACCCCGTAGCAGGAGGTTTCCAAGATCCTTGGGGTAGATGACCTGAGTGGGCCGACGGAGTCTCCTCAGAAGATACTTCTCCAGAGGAGACCTCAGACAGACTACCTCTACGCCAGCTTCGGTGCAAAAGCGCACTCCGGGAGTCCGGCCGATGATCGAATCATGAGGCAGATGCCCGATGTGGGGATGGTGGAACAACCCTTTCTCACGCAGCCATATGAGGTGCCGGCGACCTCTGGGGCCAACCATAAGGACCAGTTCCTCACTGCGTAAGGGAGCTCTTTGGATCTCTCTCATTGAGACTCCTGCAACATCGCTTACCTGACTCACAAGAGAGTTCGCGTGACACTGCCCTCAGAGTTCATCCGGCACAAACGCAATCTCAATCCTCGGCGAAACCCATAGATTGTAGGTTGAACTCTGTTCCGTGGCCACACTATTGTAACCGGATGCAATACCCCTCCTTGTTCTGGCGAACGTTAGGCTTGATTGTGTGCCTGGGAATCTCCACCTTCCTGGTAGAAACGCAAACCGGGCTGCTCTTTGGCTCTGCACCTTCGTCGTCGGCGTTAAAACGGAAGACTGACCCCAAGGGTGAGAAGGAGCCTCTGCTATCGAATACTCGCCAAATGACCTTTGCGGGTCGCCGTTCAGGAGAGGGCTACTTCAGCCAGGACGGTACCCAGTTCGTGTTTCAGAGCGAACGAGAAGAATCCAATCCCTTTTTCCAGATCTATCTGATGGATCTCGAGAAAGGGCGGGTTCGTCGTGTCTCGCCCGGGCACGGGAAGACCACCTGTGCCTGGATCCATCCCGACGGGAAGCGCCTGCTCTTTTCCTCCTCGCACGAGGACCCCGAGGCCCGAGACAAACAGAAACAGGAACTGGAGCGACGGGCATCGGGCGCGGCCAAGCGGTATACCTGGGACTTCGACAAACACCACGACATCTTCGTCGGCGATCTGAGAGGAGCCGATCTCAGAAATGTCACCCAGACGCTGGGATACGATGCCGAAGCTTCCTGGTCTCCCAGCGGTAGCCAGATCGTGTTTTCATCGAATCGTCTCGCCTATGCGGGAGGTTTGAATCAGACAGAGCTAAAGGCCCGGGACCAGGATCCCTCCCGCTTTGTTGATCTCTACCTGATGAGGGGAGACGGCTCCGAGGTACGCCGCATCACGACAACGCCGGGATACGATGGCGGCCCCTTTTTTAGCCAGGACGGGAAGCTGATCTGCTGGAGAAGGTTCTCCGAAGATGGATCTACCGCTGAGATCTTTGTGAGGGATGTGGAGGGAACCTGGGAGCGACAGCTGACCCATCTCCAGAACATGTCCTGGGCGCCCTTTTTTCACCCATCGGGTGATTACCTGATCTTCACGACCAACGTTCACGGTTTTGACAACTTTGAGCTCTACATTGTCGGTACGGATGGAGAATCAAAACCAATCAGGGTGACGGCAACCAAGGGGTTCGATGGTCTGCCCGTCTTTCCGCCGGATGGAAAGCGACTTTCCTGGACAACCAACCGTACCCCGGGGAAAACCTCTCAGATCTTCATGGCCGATTGGGACGATACTGCGACCCGGAGGCTACTGGGTCTGACTTCGGCGATCGGGGAAAGCTCAGAAAGTTCGTCGCCGTCCAACCAGATTCAGGAAGCTTCGGGGGAAATCCGGACCCTGGACCTGCGTCGCCACATCGAGTATCTGGCATCTGAGAAACTGGAAGGTCGGATGACAGGAAGCGTCGGCGAGCGGCTGGCAACCGACTATGCGGCATCTGTTTTTGAGACCCTGAAGCTGGAGCCCGGCGGGGAGGGCAAGAGCTTCTTCCAGACTTTCCCCTTTACGGCAGGAGTCTCCTTGGGATCTCAGAATCGGTTGGAGCTGGTTCGCTCGAGTGGCAAAGAACGCTTCGCGGCAGACCAGGATTGGAGACCTCTGGCCTACTCCAAAGTGGGCTCCTTCGGGCCAGCGGGGGTCACGGTAGCGGGCTACGGCATCGTGGCACCTGAAGGGCAGGACGCTTCGGTCTACGATTCCTTCGCTCATCTGGATGTGAAAGGAAAGTGGGTGCTGGTCTTTCGATACCTTCCCGATAGCGCACCCGATGAACTGCGAAGCCGGCTTACCCGATATGCCAGTCTTCGCTACAAGGCAATCGTAGCCGCCGACAGAGGGGCACAAGGTCTGATCGTGGTGAGCGGTCCCAACGCGGGGGTCAGGGAAGAGCTGGTAGGGTTGAGCCTGGCTGGCTCTCTCTCCGCCGGAAGCATCCCTGTGATCTCGATAACCAATCGGGTGGCCTCTATCCTGTTGGAAAATTCTGGCAGGAGCCTGAAGGCGCTTCAGGACTCTCTCGACAGCGGAGACCTGCAATCGGGTTTTTCGCTGCAGAACCTGGAGCTTAAGGTCTCGATCGATCTCGAAAGTGAAGACCGCAGCGGTAGGAACGTCCTGGGCCTTCTGAGAGCAGGACGAGGTTTCTCGTCAGGAACCTTGGTCATCGGGGCGCATATTGACCACCTCGGGACCGGACTCACGTCGTCCTCCCTTGCCCGTGCCGAAGAGAAGGGAGGCATCCACTACGGAGCCGACGACAACGCTTCGGGAGTGGCCGCCGTTCTCGAGATCGCTGAGCACCTGGTTTCCCTGAGACGTCAGGGACGGCTGAATCAGACCCGGGACGTCCTCTTCGCACTCTGGTCCGGGGAGGAGCTGGGGCTGCTTGGCTCCGGCTTCTACACACGCAACTTGAGCTCCCCCGGAAGCGAATCGGATTCGCTGCGACCCCGACTAGCGGCCTATCTCAATCTGGACATGGTGGGACGTCTGAAGGAGTCTCTCTTCATCCAGGGTGTTGGATCGAGTTCCATCTGGACGCAGGTCATCGAATCGTCCAACCTCGGTGTCGACCTGTCCATTGTCACGCAGCAGGAAAGTCATCTTCCCACCGATGCCACTTCTTTCTACGTCAAGGGGGTTCCTATTCTGAGCGCGTTCACTGGAGGGCATGAGGACTACCATACTCCTCGGGATCGGCCCTCTGGGATCAACTACTCCGGCTGCGCCAAGATTGCTCGCCTCATCGACTCGATCGCCCAGTCCTTGATGGCCAGTCAAGAGGCTCCCGACTACCTTGAAATGCAGAGTCCAAAGAACAGGCCCGGACGAAGCAGCCTCAGATCCTACTTGGGAACCATCCCTGACTACGGCAAAGCAGACGAAGCGGGAGTCAGTCTGTCGGGGGTGGTCAAGGAAGGGCCGGCTCAGCGGGCGGGCCTGAAGGGTGGAGATCTCGTGATCGAGCTAGGTGGCAGGGAAATCGCTAACATCTACGACTACACCTACGCCATCGATTTTCTAAAGCCCGAGGTTGAGGTGAAGATCGTGGTGCAGCGGGAGGGCAAGCGCATCAGCCTGCAGATCACTCCGGAATCCCGGGACTAGACCCAAGGCGCAATTTCGAAAACAGGATCGTTTCCCGGCTCCTAGGAGTCATTTTGGAGGCCCGCATTCTAAGTTTTTGCACCAAGCCACTCAGAACTCGGCTCGGCTGTTGCGGTACTGCCCCGCCGATCGCTTATGAGGAG
>Ga0310345_10005597_pt1 | contig 11122 bp, 6 predicted proteins | sample HC15DNA20500_MG_FD_204667 | JGI IMG/M metagenome (GOLD analysis project Ga0310345, IMG submission 204667) | Marine microbial communities from station ALOHA, North Pacific Subtropical Gyre - HC15-DNA-20-500_MG | ecosystem: Environmental > Aquatic > Marine > Oceanic | place: Pacific Ocean: North...
CCGGCAAAGGCGCCCATCTCATCACCGTGAACTCGGCCCTGGCCAAGCGTGACTCGGAGTGGATGGGTCCCATTTTCAAGCGCCTCGGAATGACCGTAGGATGCGTAACCGAGGGAATGGAGAGAGGTGAGAAAAAGTCGAACTACGACTGCGATATCACTTATGTCACCGACCGGGAGCTAGGGTTCGACTTTTTGAGAGATCGGTTGGCAACCGACCCCTCCGAGCGAGTTCAACGAGGTCATTTCTTCGCTCTAGTGGATGAGGCGGACGAAGTGTTGCTGGACGAAGCCCGCACCCCCATGATCATCTCCTCCCCCAGAGGAGAGGCCAGTGAGGATTTCAACACTTTCGATAAGATCGTGAAGCAGTTGGAGCCGGGCGAAGATTTTGAAGTCAATGAACAGAAGCGAACCGCATACCTCACCGAGGGGGGGCTTCGATTCGTGGAAAACGAGCTCACTCGTCAGGAAGCGGAAGCGGCCTTGAAATCGGCGGCACCCGGTTCTGAACAGGCCAAAAAAGCGCAACACACCATCCAGAAGACGGACCAATTGCGAAAGGCCATCCGGCGAGAGAATGCGGCCAAGTTCAAGTACGACGAACTGAACGAGGACCGCCCCAATAAGATTCTGGGAGCCCTCGGTTTCAAGGGCGATTTCGACTCGGAGGCCGCGGGCAAAGCCGAGACTCAGTGGAAAGCCGCGGAAGCTGTTCGCCGGCAACTCTCCTCCGGTGTGGAGAGCTACAACCTTTACCACTTGGACAATATCCATCGCACCCGATTCCTGGAAGCGTCTCTGAAAGCCAATACCCTTTTCCGAAACGGCAAAGATTACACGGTGGAAAACGGGGAAGTGAAGATTGTGGACCAGGGGAAAGGCCGGGTTTCCGACGGGAAACGGTTCAGTCTCGGACTTCACCAAGCGTTGGAAGCCAAGGAAGGCCTTCCGTTGAGAGCCGAGACTCATACGGTGGCCAAGATTACCATGCCGGAACTGTTTAACTCCTATGAGCGAAGAGCAGGTATGAGCGGCACGGCCCTCCCCGCCGCGGAGGAATTTTTCAAGATTTACAAACTGGGTGTCACACCGATCCCCACTCACAAACCGCTGGCTCGGATAGACCGCCCGGATACGGTCTTCGCCACCAAGGCGGAGAGTATCGGGCGAACCGTGGAAGAAGCCATTGCTAGCGCCGACAAAGGTCGCCCCGTATTGGTGGGCACCGCCTCGGTGAACTCCAACAAAGCGGTTGCCGCCGCTATCTACCAGGCAGGGTGGCCCAAAGAGCGACTGCAGATCCTGAACGCCGAACGTGTGAAAGGCGGCCAAGACTTCCACGATAAGCGGGCCGGTCGCAGTCGGACAATCACCCTCACCACCGGTGAGCGGTGGAAAAAGGTGCAGCCGGAAGAGGTGAACTACTTTCAAATGGCCCAGAAGACCCTGGACAAAGTGGCCGAGGGAAAACCTGTGCTGGTGGAAGCGGACAACCCTCGTCAGGTGAAAGTTCTGGAAGCCTGGCTACGTGGCAGCGCTCCCCTTTCCATGGCCAAAGAGCAGCCGGACCCTTCTGTTAAAGGTGTGCAGTTCCGAGTGCGCCCGCAGGATGCGGAGCCGCAACCGACACCGGACGGCTTCTCCGCCATGAGCATGGACGATTTTAAAGTAGACAAACCGAAGCTTCTTCAACTGGGCGAAGACAACATGGAAGAGACCGTGCAGCAAGCCTTGGAAGCGTTCGAAAAGGGTGAGCCCGTGGTGGTCGACGTGGCCTCTCATCTGCTCGGCGAAACCGCGGGCACGCTCATGGACCACGGACTAGGTTTTGAGGCCGTGCCCATGGTGTGTGGCGGCAAGGAAAAAGAGAACGCCATGATCGAGTTGGCCGGGCGCTCCGGTGTGATCACCGTGGCTACCAACATGGCCGGTCGAGGGGCCAACATCAAGCCCGATATGGTGGCAACCGAGCATATCTCGGAGAAAGCGCTGCAAGATGCCACCGAGGGCAAACCGGTGACCATCACGGTGGACAAAAAGTCTCAGGCTCTGAAGATCACTCGGTTGCTCAAAGAATACATTCCCGTGAGCTTGGCGGAGGATGCGGACCAGAAGGCTGAGGCCGGTAAGGTGTTGGTGCGATTCGGGAAGGACCTTGATCCACCGGCCGAGGGCGTCCACCACAAAGGGGAAGATTTTAGAACCGACGGCTTGCTGGTGATCGGTACGGAGAGAGCCGCTTCACGCCGGATCGACGACCAACTGATCGGAAGGGCCGGTCGACAAGGTGCAGTGGGAGAGAGTCGCTTCTTCACTTCGCTGGAAGACGATGTGCCTCGCGTTTTCGGCGGAGAGATGTTTCAAGGTGCCCTCGATCTTCTGGGCGAGCCGGGCGAGGGTGTGTCTAACCCCATGATCAACTCGCTCATGGAGAAAGCCCAGGATCGGGTGGAAGCCCAGCAGTACGAGCAGCGAGAAAACGCCAACACCTACGGCGAAGTGGACAAGATCCAACGAAAAACCTTTTACGGACTGAGGGAACAGATCGTTACCGGCGAGGAAGATTCGGCGGAGTTTGTGGCCGATTTCGGAGCCCAGGGTGTGGCCTCCATGGTGCTTGAAGAGCTTCCTGAAAAGAGCAAATATTCGGCTGAAGAGTTGAAGGTCGCCCTGAAAAAGGTGAATGAGAAACTCAAGCTTTCTTTGAACTATGAAGGGGACTCCAAAGTTAAGGGCGAGGATATCGGAGCGGTCCTATATCCGCAAATAGAGAGCCTGATGAAAAATCCCAAGCTCGTGCCTGAACTGGTGAAGAAGAACACCCTGAGCGTGATGGATATGTGCTGGCGAGACCATCTGGAAACGATGGACTCTCTGAGAGACGGAATCCACCTAGTGGCCTTCGCCGGAAAAGATCCGGAACTGGCCTTCAAAGAGCAAGGCTTCGAGCAGTTCGCCGGCATGCTGGACCAGGTAAAGAGCCGATTCGCGGAGTTCATTCTGCCTGCGGCGGCCAAAGCCGAGACCACTTAGGCCCACGATCTTGCGGTTCTTCGGGGGGAGAGCCTATGAAAAAGTGGCCAAAAACTTTCAACGGGCCCGATAAGACTTTTTTCATGGTGGCCCTCTAGTATGAGACTATGCAGACTCACTCTCTACGAACACGCTTCATCAAGAGCGGACCACCAACCCTTGAAAAGGCTCCCCAGAAGTCCGAAGTGGAGGTTCTCGATAGCAGAGCCACCGTGACCGACGAAGAGGACGGTAAGCTTGGCAAAACCCTCAAAGCTATGGCGTCGCTGGCCCTCGTGCTCGCCCCGCAAGGCTTGGAAGCCGCCGAGACGGCAGCCGTTGCCGCCACCGAAGTAGAAGAAGTTGTGGTGGATGAAGACCTCAACTTCATTGACCGAATGGAGAGCAGGCTTGATTCCTGGAAAGACAACGCAGCGGGCCTGAAAGACAAACTCGACCCCAACGGATATCTGGATGAGAGGGAGTTTAAAGTAGGCGAGTACGATTTTCGAATGACCCCCGTAGACCTGGATCTTAGCCCTCGTTGGAAAGACGGAGGCCCGGCCCTCAAGTTCGACGGAGAAATTCTGGAGACGAGCCTCTCCAAGAAGGACGATATCGGTGGTGATTGGACACGTCGCCAAGGTGTGAGCGGCCGGATCCAAGGGGAGATCACCACCTACGACGACGCGGAGTTGGATCTTGAAGCCGGTGTCTTCCGAGATTATGAAGGACCGGTGGGCGAAAACTTCACTGCTCGTTTCCGCAATCACGCCGGTATTCGCCATCGGTTCATCGGCGAAGAAGAAGGCTTGCGAGCCGGTGTCAGCTTTCGCCAGGAGCTAGAGGGTGGCGATTACCAGTTTATGGGCCAGGACTTCTCCCTGTACGCCGAAGGCAGACAGTCTGCCTACTACAATTTCGAAACCGGAGAGCCCGATCTCAGCTACAGTTTTATGGCCGGTCCGAAAAAGGATTTCGACCTAAAAGTTTTAGGCCGTGAAGGGAGGCTCACCGTAACCGTGGGGCCCGAAATCAAGGGCAGTACGCGAGGCGAGGCCTTCGACGTGGGCGTGGAAAGTAAGGTTAGAGTTCGGTTCTAGTGCTTTGTCAACCTTAAGATTTGGGATTAGGCCGGCGATGCATCAATTCTGACTTTGTCAATTTTCGGTTTCATACGACCCGGTATGCGCCCTCAAATCGACCTCGTCAGAATCGCGCCTCACCACCCTAACCCTCAAACTTAAAATTGACAAAGCACTAGACCGTTGTTCGGGAAACGGATTGATCGTCCCTAAGATTCTGAGTCGGACTTCCCGATGCGGCTCACGCAGTCCAGCCCGCAGCCCGGTTTATCTTTCTGGTGAGAGCACCAGCTAAGATCGCCGTTCTTCACCACAACCTTAGCTTTTTCGCCGTCGCTCGGACAAACGATCATCATGCGCTCCGATTTTTCCGGCGGATACAGCACGGCCCGAGCACCACACCTTGTGGGGCACAACCTATCGGCTGAACGGTGGGAACAGAAAAACTTTCCATCGGCGGCGCGCGCCACCACAGCTCTCGCTCCATCAATAGGGCACTCCACACTCAACTGAAACTCGTCACACATCTCTAAAACCTCCCGTACTGTCGTTCTCTCATAGTAAGGTTAGGAGTTGAGCTTGGCACTGATTTAGATCAGGTTGTGTGACACCTGTCACTGAAGCCGGGCACCAACTACGGCATAATCAGCTTGTAAGTAAGAAACATACCGGCTGCTCTCAACAATACGAAGTGAGCAAAGTGTAAAGTCTGCCGCAGACCGCAAGGTCGGCGGCGAGAGAGCAGCAGGTTGTGGTCTCTGAACATAATGGATCCCCCCGGTTTTGCCGGGGGAATTTTTTTCTCCAATGCAGTCGATGAGGTCAAGCAAAACAACTGCAATACGCTACCTTAGTTAGATTTCTTACGGACCATTTCGAACGATAGAACTTGAAGGACCCACACCGAACAGACGGAATATCTGACCAGGAGAGGGAGGGAAAGATGACCGATTCCGAACAGAGCGGCCCCTTTGGTGATGAAGAATTGGGGGAAAAACTCGAGAGCCTCGCAGATAGATTACCCCTGGGTAAGATCGCAGAAGAACTCCATTCAAGACGATTTCTCTTAGCAGGCGGGCTAGGCGCGATCTTCGGAGGCCTTGTAAGTAGAAAACCTGAGGCCTTCTTCCAAGCGGCTCACGCAGCACCCACAGACATTCTTGGGTCGCCCAATGTAGCAGTAGGTTCGTTCCGTAACAAACAGGGCGACTTCATTCTCTATTCCGACGGCAGCATTGCCGACTCCAGCGGGAATCGCACAAATCCGAGCCAGTACTCCCTTGCGAAGGGCTTCAAGAAGCCTTCTCAAGTTCGAGGAAAGCCTGCAGGGTCACCAAACATAGCTGTAGGAACAATTCAGAATGATGATGGGACCTTCGTCCTTTTTGCCGACGGCTCGGTTAAGGAGCCGAACTTAGCTGGAGCTAAAGCGCCGCCATTTTCTTCTTTGCAGTACCACTACTATGCCAAACAGGGAACAACTCCCGAGATACTTTCACCAGGGTTCAAAAAGTCCGGCCGAACACTTCTATTTTCAGAGCCCTACAAAGAGACCCCGCTGGGAATGGTATTCAAGGGCTCAACCGGCAGATGGCACCTGTACTGCAACGGCTATACCGGAATGTGCCCAATAGACACTCATGGAATCGGACCGAAGTATATGCGGGACCCAAGCAGCACCGACCATGAAATAGGTGTAATTATTGGGAAAGTGTGAATCGGTCGCCTTAGCACTCCACACTTCTCCGTCTCTTCCGGATTTAGAATGCGGAACAGCGAGAAAGTTCAGAGGGTCTCATCCCAACGAAATTCCTTCAAGCTTCTGAGCGTCTGCCTGGTAATTCTCTGTTTGAAGGCTTCTTGGACTGACTACTAAGGCGTTCAGTTAGACTTGTTCCATCTTCTTTTCCCATCGCGGTACTTGGATTTCTCTTCCACAGTTCAGGCCAGTATCGCGTAGAAGAGTGCTGGTGTGCCACCTAAGCTCCCTCGCTACCCTACCCGCAAGAATCAAGTAACCAGGACTGCTGTCATTTTCGAACTCTTCCTGGTCGAACTTTTTGGTAGCGACGATAATGTCTCCGACCCAAGAACTCCTGAAGAATTCCGAGCACCGGTTGTCTGTTGGTGATGTGCAATTTCGGACGGGCAGGATTCTCAGCACCCACCGCGTGTCGGGCGAGATAGATTCTCAGAATAAGCAAGCCACCTCTTGGTGATCGATCTTGGGGAGAGGAAAGGACTCTATTCAAAAGCCAAACTGCGTGACTAGCTTAGCGCATCTTTTTTCAGACGCGGCCATTAGGCATCTCTTGCTATGTGCAGAAACAAGCATTCGTTAATCGCCTTCCGTAAGCACCGTTCCAAACTGGCCGACTGTGGCGAATACACCGTTGCCATAAGCCACATCGATAAGCTGCTCCCCAAGCTCAACTGGAACAAGGGTCCAATTTTCACCATCAACGGATTCATAAATTACAGCAGCTCCAAGCGACGTACCGCCTACAGCGATAAAGCGACCATCTCCAAACGCAACTCCGTTTAAGTTCACGAAAGTTGCATCATCCGGTGCCTCAAGCGGCCCCACTTGCTGCCAATCGCTCAAGTTCTCCGAATAGAGAATGCTAGAGCTCTCGGAGAAATTTCCGTTTGTCACCGCCGCATAGCGGCTCTGTCCGAATGCTAAAGAAGTAACTGTTGTCAGCAATCCATTCGAAGCCAGATCATAATGGGTGGCCCAAGTCTGACCGTCATCTGAACTCGAGATGTGCGTTCCACCAGCAACGAAAAGACCATTGAAGTATCTTACGGCTCTTCCACCGACGTTAGGGTTAGAGATCATTTCCCAGTCCACGAGATCCTGCGAAAATCCAGCTTGGTCCACGCCCTGACTTGAAACCCCGACACCTACATAAATGCCGTTCCCGAATGCGAGGTTAATAAAGCTCAATGGAGCGGTATTTCCTAGCGGCTCAAAAGAGGTAGTATTTGTCGTGCTTGCGGAAAACAGAGTCTCATTTGCAATGACGTCGGCTTCAAGAAGAAGATGTTGGTCGTTCGCCTGAACAACGCTGTTAGTGGCCACAAAACTCGGTGGATTCACCGTCGTCCAGCTATTCGCATCGGTAGACACGACGAGCAATGTCTCGCTGGAAGCATTATCGAGCCCCGCAATCAAGAAGTTCCCACCGCTAAAAGATATTTTCTGCACTACTTCAGTGAAATTCGATGCACCGACTCTCGTTTTCACCCAAGGCCCTGGGGAAAGAATCTCAACCGGGACCTCCGACTCCGCCAGGAGCGTAAGCTGAGACTGATTGGCCTCGTGGAAAACGCGCACCCGAATTATTTCCGACTTCGGAGGTGAGATTGAAGAGGAAACAGTGTATGTCGTATTAGCCTCGTCCCCCGGCAAAACCGAGCCCAAACCGTTCACAGACTCCCACTCATAAACGAGGTTTGCCCCGATAGGCGCTCCAAAAACCTGGGCTGTGAAGGACTGGGTCCCACCTGGTTCCAGTGTGGCTCCGTCCGGCGTGATCACTATATCTACGTCGGAAATGGTGATGTCGGCCGTAGCCGTTCCGAACAGTCGAGGGTCTTGGCCTGAGTCCTCGATCATCACCTCCACGCTTAAGACTTCGGAGGCTGGTGCTTGGATTGTGTCTCTTACTGAGTAGACGATGGTCTCTTCTGTTTGGGATGAAAGGGCTCCGGTATCGTTTGCCAGCTCCCATCTGTAGGTGGCGCGGTCGCGCAAGTTCTCCGGTATGATGACGGTGAATTCTTGCTGCTCGTCCGGCGACAAAGTCACATTCCCCGGCTCAATCCTCACCGCTCCGATATTTACGGTGGTGGTTGCGGTGCCAAGGGATCGTCTGGTGCCTCCAGCACCCGGCTCGACTACTTCGAACACTTCAACGGTCACCGTCTCGCTGCCGCTCATCTGCCCGGCCGAGTAGGTGACGGAAGCGCTGGTGGTGTCGAACTCGTTGAGATTCTGCTCGCGGCCGTCGGTCAGCTCGCCGAGGGCGCCTTCCGTGGACCATCGGTAAACCAACGGAACTCCCGAGTCTACCTCGGGCACGGTCACCTGGAAAGAGACCTCTTCTCCGATGACGATGTCCGGATTTTCCGGTCTCAGAACGATGTCCGGCGGCAAGACTTCAAGTTCCCAAACATCCGCCATATTGGATTCGGCGATCGCTACACCGATGGCTCCGGTATCGAACGTTGCCAGAGCAAGGTCGACGGCCCCGGTGGTCCTAAAAATGTTTCGCCCCTTCTCGAAGAACTCTTCCGTATCGACTCCGTTGAAGAAGAAATTACCGGCAAAGCTGAGTACGGCACTTCGAAAGGTTCCACTGCTTATAACAAGGTCGTATGCCCCCTGCAGAGCGCCCAAAACATCTCCCTGCGCTGCTCTGTCGGCGATATTGGGATTCAAAGCCTTGGCGGTGTTGATGAGATCGCCTATAACTGTACTCCCCCCAACCCCCAATAGCTGTTCCAATTTTTTTGAGTATGTCTCGGAGTTCGGCAAAAGGAGACTGAAGAACATTTGGAGAGCGAGATCTCCCACCACGAATCGAACAGTGACATCCTCCTGGACTTCCAACTCCGCCTCAGTCAAGCGGTTCAACTCGCCAACAAAGTCTCCAGGGCCGACTGCGAGAATCTCAAAATTTGTCTTTCGTGCCCCCTCTACCGTGCGAAGGGTGATGGGGTCGAAGGTGCGCGGCTGATAAGCGAGTTGATTGCCTTCCTGGAAGCCGAGCAAAATTATCCCCGCATCCTTTAAGCCACCTACCAGATTGCTGATTCCGCCGATGGGAGGCATGGGCACCTCCTCCACCAAGAGTGGTGCAGGCTGAGTTACGCCCTGCTCGTCTACGTAGGAAACCCTCTTGATGAAAGCCTGAGCTCTTCTTCGATAGGTGTTGGTGAGACGGATCTGATTGGCAGACTCCGTGAAATCCAGCTGAATGCCGCTCTGCTTATCGCCGGGACTTGGGTTGGAGAGAATTCGCCCCACCTGAGGGGAGGTCATCACCGAATTGACCGCCTCGGCGAGTGCCTCAGGTATCTCCTCGGTCTCCTCGTTGAGAGACTTGGGCCGGCGGGTGAGGATCCCCCTCAGAGCGAGGCTCAACTGTTCCGTCTCCTGGAGACCGGGAAGCAACTCCTCCAACTGAACCCTCAATTCACCGGGAAGATGGGGACCGCCCACTCCAAAGTAGAGTAGCACCTCCGCCGTGCTGCCGATGCTCAGGGTGGCCCCCTCATGAAGCCACCCTATCAAGACAGGGTCACCGTCGGCGTCTAAAACCAGGGCGAGTTGGCTTCCACCGGTGAACTTTTCCATCTGGAACCGCCCCTGGGAATCGGGCTTCGCCTGGCCCAGCGGATTCATCACGCTTAGAGACTGCATCTGTAGGGGATAGTCCTCAGGCAGATTTATCTGAGCCGTTACGGTCTCGGTTTCAAGCGCCGGAACCCCCGCGCTGTTTCCGCCGGTAGTGGACGGTGAACTGGTGAATGTGCCGTCATCGCTTCCGCAACCGGCAAAAAGAAAAAGTAAAATAGTGGCAAGAATGGCTCTACGAGTCATTGTTCCCTCCTCCCAGAGAGGAGCTTTTCCAAGCCCACCACAGGAACCTCCCAACCAATAGTATGCCCCCCTCCTCCTCTTCAGCGTATGGATTGCCCGGCGGACTTGGTACATTCTAAGCTTGATGGAAAGTCTGAAACGATATACCGGGGTACTAATAATTCTTGGCTCCGTCTGGTTTGCGGGTTGCCAGGAGCCGGAAACTCCCTCCCAGAGAACACTTGGAGCGGAAGCCGTGAAAAAAGAGAAGCTTCAGACGGCACCTACCCCTGTGCCCCCGAAGCCTGCTCCTCAATTTGCTACTCGGGTGAAGATGGTCGAGGGCGAAGAGGCCATCACTTCGAGCCAAGGAGACTATCTAGTGTATCTAAGGAACGCAGGTTCGAATGTTGAGATCGAGATGAGAAAGCGAACCACAGCGACAGGCATAGGCTTTTCCACGGGCGGAGTAACAGGACCTCAGAACTTTCAAGAGCGCATCCTGGAAGATGTAGAGCGACACCCGGAATTCAAGAAGCCGCTATTGCGAGTCTTAAATCAAGTTGTAGACCAGGAGCAAGGAACTATCTCTCTCACCGAGCGGGATCGGGAGGAAATACGAGAGTTGCTGAACGCCTTAACTTAAGAGCTGTGGGCTTTCGAGAGGATGTAGTGTTGTTTCCCTCTGCCCTCGAAAGAACCCACCCCGACGATGATCTCCAAGCTTCCGTCGTCCGTTAAGAATGCACTGGGCCCTCCCATACAGTATCCGGGCCGTGGCTTTCCGGTGTGTGTGCCCAGTAGAAACCGGTCCTTCATTTTTGGGATGGGCATGATCCGGGTTCGGCTTACTCTCCGGCCGGTCTTCAAGACCTCTCCACAAACCCATTCTACTTTACCTGTGTCATCGTATCCGACAATGGGAAAACGGTGACCGTAGGCGACACCTTCCCGATACAGTGCCAGCTTCTCCAGATTGTCTTCTGGATGTTGCCCCCAACTAGACACCTCCACACTACGGTCGGGCTTATCAAAGGCGAATGTTGTGCAAACCGGACTAACGTATATGCGCGCTTCGTCCGCCGCTCCGGTTAGGATGTACTCCACCTGCCCCCTGGTCATTCCAAGTGCGATCCCGTCGACAGACCTGGTCCCATCGCAGTTCACCACTGTTGCCGAGATCCCCAATAACAACCCCAACCAGACAAAATTTCGAAATTTACGCATAAACTTACCTCCGTCAGTGAGACGAAGAACTTTGGGCCTGAAGTTCGATCTAAACATAGAGTTGACACATTTTTTCCCTAGGCTTGGGTATGCGATATGTGATACTGGCCGCCGTTGTGAAGGCGATACTCATTTTGTCCCTGTTTAGCTTAGGGTCAAAGCTACTACCTCTCCCTCTCATTCCGTGCCTTCATCCTCAAACTCGG
>Ga0310345_10005598_pt1 | contig 11120 bp, 4 predicted proteins | sample HC15DNA20500_MG_FD_204667 | JGI IMG/M metagenome (GOLD analysis project Ga0310345, IMG submission 204667) | Marine microbial communities from station ALOHA, North Pacific Subtropical Gyre - HC15-DNA-20-500_MG | ecosystem: Environmental > Aquatic > Marine > Oceanic | place: Pacific Ocean: North...
ACATAGGCTTCGCGATGGCCCGGGAAGGGCTCGTCGTCGCGCAGGTAGAAATCGCGGTTCGGCAGGCCGAGGCCAGCCTGACCGGTGGAGATGACGTAGCGGGTCGGATCACCCGGGTCGATCGACACGCCGAGGCCAAACATCGAAATGTGCGACGGACGCCCGAACCAGCGGGCAACGTCTTCGTGCGTCTCGGCGGCCATGACGCCGTCAATCTGGTCCTGAATCGGGGTCAGGCCCAATTCCTCGATCCGGTCAGTATTGAGGAAATCATTGTAGAGCGTGCCGATCTGGTATTCGGCCGTGCCCGGCGCGGGATCGCCTTCCGCGGCTCGCTGAATGATGCCTTCGACGCGTTCCTCGGTCTGCAGGAAGAGCTCGGTAAACCCGTTCAGGCTCGAAAAGCCCGGCGGATATTCCGCCGTGTTGATCCAGCCTTCGTTGACATAGCGGAAGAAGTCGTCGCCCGGATCCACTGACTGGGAGACATGCTGGGTCTCAACGCCCCACTCACCGAGTGTGGCTTCGGCGGTCTCGGTGGACGACGTGGTTTCGTCCGTCATCGCGGCGTCGCCGCCGCCGGCTTCGGTATTGTCCTCCGTGGCCGGAGATTCGGTTTGCGGGCCGCAGCCTGCAATCAGTGCAGCTGCTGCCACACTCAGCCAGAAGCGTTTCATGGAAGTCCCTCCCAGAAGGTCGATTAATTCAATTTGGGAGGCAAGGTAGCGGTCTGACCCGTACTGACAACTGAACAATATGTTAATTGGTGCAATCGAACGTCCATGAAAACGGCCCGGCATTCCCGCCGGGCCGTCATCGGTCTGCCTTCAAATACCTGGCTTACCAGATGTCGATACGCTCTTCCGGCGGCAGGTAGAGGTCGTCGGTTTCGTCGACGTCAAAGGCCTCGTACCAATCGTCCATGTTTCTCACAATCCCGTTGACGCGGTACTGCGCGGGGCTGTGCTCGTCCGTCAGGACGAGGTTGCGCATGTAGCCGTCGGTCATCAGCGTCCGCCAGACCTGGCCCCAGGACAGGAAGAAACGCTGTTCAGGCGTGTAGCCGTCGATGACCCGGCCGGTCTCGCCATTGTCCGCGGCATAGAGGCGATAGGCGTGGAGCGCCATCGAGAGGCCGCCCAGATCGCCGATATTCTCGCCGAGCGTCAGCTCGCCATTCACATTGATGCCTTCCAGCGGCGAGAAGCCGTCATACTGGCTGATCAGTGCGCTGGTGCGTTCTTCAAATCCGGCACGAGAGGTGTCCGTCCACCAGTTGCGCAGATAGCCGTCGGCATCAAAGCGCGAGCCGTCATCGTCGAAGCCGTGGCCGATTTCGTGACCGATCACGCCGCCGATGGCACCGAAATTGACCGCGGCGTCAGCCTCCGGATCAAAGAAGGGGGCCTGGAGAATGGCCGCCGGGAAAACGATCTCGTTCCGGGTGGAGGAATAATAGGCATTCACCGTTTGGGGACTCATGCCCCATTCCCAGTCGCGGACCGGACCACCGAGCCGCGAGCGCGAGTCATTCCAGTACCAGTCCTGGATACGGTGCATGTTGCCGATGAGGTCGTCGGGACGGACCTCCAGATCGGAGAAGTCGCGCCACACGTCCGGATAACCGATCTTGACGTTGAAGGAGGCCAGCTTGCGCTGGGCCTGCTCCCGGGTTTCCGTATCCATCCAGTCCAGCGTCTCGATCCGCTCGGCGAGGGCCCGGCGCAGGTAGTTCACCAGTTCTTCCATCTGGGTCTTGTGGGATTCCGGGAAGTGCCGCTCGACATAGATGCGTCCGACCTGTTCGCCGAGATTGTTGTTGACCTGCTGGATCGCCCGCAAATCCCGGGCGCGCTGTTCCGGCACGCCGTTCAGGGTCTGGCTGTAGAAGGCGAAACTGGCCTCGTCGAAGGCAGCGGGCAGATAAGTCGTGTGGTTGTCGATGTAGTGGAAGGCGAGATAGTCATTCCAGGTCTCGACGGGCGTTTCGGCGAACAGCGCGGCCATCGCCGTGATCGCCGTGGTCTCGTCGACATTGAGGTCTTCGATATGGCCCACACCCGAGGCTTCGAAGAACACATCCCAGTTGAAGCCCGGAGCCAGGGCTTCCAGACCGTCGCGGTCGGTCGGGTTGTTGGTCAGGACCGAGTCCTGGGCGTCAGCCGGTTCCCAGTGGACCTCGGCCATTGCCGCTTCCAGCGCGTAGATGCGGTCCGCGCGCGCCGCGCCGTCATCATAGCCGGCCAGTTCGAAAATCCGGGCGATATAGGCGCGGTAAGCGTCCTGGTAGCCCTGGAATTCCTCGTCGTCGCGCAAATAGTAGTCGCGGCCCGGCAAACCCAGACCACTTTGGGTCAGGTTCAGCCGGTAGGCGTCCGGATTGTTGGGATCAAGATTGATGTAGAAGCTGACAAAGGACGGCGCGAATGAGCGCGCAAACGCCGCCGCAATGGCATCCCGGTCGTCCAGCGCGAGGAAGGCATCGACATCGGCGCGGATCGGATCAAGGCCGGCGGCTTCAATGGCTGCGGTATCCATGTAGCTGGCGTGCAGGTCGCGAACCTGCTGTTCGGGCGATCCTTGTGCGGCGTCCGCGACGCTGCTCATGTCCGCGATGATATCCGCCACGCGGGATTCCGACAGCAGGTGGAGTTCCAGGAAAGCCCCGTTGGCCGGGAAACCGGCGGGCATGCCGGCGGACTCGAGCCAGCCTTCATTGACATAACGGAAGAAATCGTCGCCCGGATCGACCGTGGACGAGATGTGCTGGGTCTCGATGCCCCACGCGCCAAGCGTGGCGTCCTGGGCGGCCGAATAGCCCGCGAGCGCCGCTGCCAGGACAAGCCCGGCGGCACCGGATTTCAAAATGCGTTTCATGATGTAGCCCCATAGGATTGGTTTCGGGGCAAGGATCGCCGGGCGCGGCTTCAGGCAAGATGATCGCCGGGTTAAACGGCAGAAATATTCAAGTGTGGCGGGGTGGTGCCGAATGGAAAACGGCCCGGCGATTGCCGCCGGGCCGTCTCCTGTTCTGACTGGCGGGACAATGCCTACCAGATGCCGACGCGCTCTTCCGGCGGCAGGTAGAGCTGGTCGTCCTCGGTCACGCCGAAGGCTTCGTACCAGGGGTCGAGATTCCGCACGACGCCATTGGTCCGGTATTGCGACGGGCTGTGCGGGTCGGTGACCAGGCGCTGGCGCAGATTGTCCTCACGGTAGAGGCGGCGCCAGACCTGAGCCCAGGCCAGGAAGAAGCGCTGGTCGCCGGTCATGCCGTCAAGCTCGGGTGCGACACCATCACAGCAGGCATCGAGATGGCGGTGATAGGCCGAGTAGGCCATCTGCAGTCCGCCGAGATCGCCGATATTCTCGCCCATGGTGAAGGTACCATTCACATACATGCCCTCGATGGGGGAGTAGGTGTCGTACTGCGCGCCAAGCGCGCCGGAGCGCTGTTCAAAGGCCTCGTTGGTCTCAACCGACCACCAGTTGCGAATACGGCCCGCCTCATCGAACTGGCGGCCCTGGTCGTCGAAGCCATGACCGATCTCGTGACCGATCACCGCGCCGATCGCGCCGTAATTGATGGCCGCATCGGCATTCGGATCGAAGAAGGGCGGCTGGAGGATGCCGGCCGGGAAGGTGATCTGGTTCATCAACGGGTTGTAGGACGCGTTGACCGTTTGCGGCGGGTAGGGCCACTGGCCACGATCGACCGGACCCTGCAGGTCTTCAAGCTGGTCGTTCCAGTTGAACTCGTTGATCCGCACCAGGTTGCCGAACAGGTCATCGGCCTGGATTTCGAGGTCCGAATAATCCGTCCACTCGTCCGGATATCCGATCCGCGGTTCGAAGGTGGAGAGCTTGAGAAGGGCTTGCTCGCGCGTCTCCTCATCCATCCATTCGAGGTTCTGCAGGCGTTCCTCGAAGGCTGCGATCAGGTTGGCGACGAGGTCTTCCATCTGGTCTTTCGACGAGGCCGGGAAGTGGCGCTCGACATAGACCTGACCGACCGCCTCACCGAGTGATCCGCCGACGAGATTGACGCCGCGGCGATCACGCGGACGTTGCTCCTCGGTGCCGTTCAGCGTGCGGCCATAGAGGTCGAAGCTGGCCTGGTCGAAGGCCGCCGGCAGGGCATTGGTGTTGTTGTTGAGGATGTGGAAGGTCATGTAGTCCTGCCACACATCGACCGGCGTGTCGGCGAAGATCAGGCCGAGTGCGTTCAGGCCCTCGGTCAGGTTCAACGACGGGGCCAGCGCGGACAGCTGGTCGAGCGGCATCGGGTTGTAGATTTCCTGGATGTTGCGGCTGCGCTCCTGGGTCCAGTGGACTTCAGCGATACGCACTTCCAGGTCCATGATCGCGTTGGCTTTTTCCTCGCCGCCATCGATGCCGGCCAGGTCAAAGATCTCCGCGATATAGGCGCGGTAGGCGTCCCGGTATTCCTCGAAACGCTCTTCCTCGTTCAGGTAGAAATCACGGTCCGGAAGGCCCAGCCCGCCCTGGCCGACAAAGACCGTGTAGCGGGTCGTGTCTGCCGGATCGGGAATGATGCCCGCGCCAAAGGGCGACTGGTGGTGCAGGGTGGCGAACAGGGCCGCCACGTCATCATGGGTCTCGGCCGCCGCGATTTCGTCGAGCCAGGGCTGGATCGGCTCAAGGCCGCGCGCCTCAATGGTGTCGGTGTCCATCCAGCTGGCATAGAGATCGCCGACCTTCTGCTCGACCGTGCCCTGGGCCGGGCTGGCCGAGGCCAGATCGATGATGATGTCCTGTACCTGCTGCTCGGCTTCGAGGGCGAGCTCGGTGAACATGCCGTAATTCGACAGATCGCCGGGGATCTCCGTGGAATCAAGCCAGGCCCCGTTGGCGTAGCGGAAGAAATCGTCGCCCGGGTCGACCGACGTATCCATGCCGGCGGTATCAAAACCCCAGGCTCCGAGTTCGGCGGCGGCAACCTCCTGGTTGCCATCATCGGTCATGCTGTCCTGCTGGACGGCATCATCGGTCATCGCCGTATCGTCGCCGGCGGGTTCACCGCACCCGGCAAGAAGCGCCAGGCAGGCACCGCCCAATAGCCACTTTTTCATCGACTTGAACTCCGTTTGTGAATTCGCGGAACGGCAGTCCTCCCCACCGTCCGCATCTGGAAAATGTCTCTTTTGTAACCTACCCGAAGGGTTGAAAATTTCAATTCACATGACCAGTCCCGGTGCGGGACAGTTCTTCCCGGAATCCCGCATGAAAAAAGGGCCCGGCGTGTGCCGGACCCTTCTTCAGCGGTCTGTGGGAGGATTGCCGGTCTACCAGACCTTCACCCGGTCTTCTGGGGGCAGGTAGAGCTGGTCGTCCTCGGTCACGTCAAACGCCGCGTACCAGGCGTCCAGATTGCGCACGATTCCGTTGGTCCGGTATTCGGACGGGCTGTGCGGATCGGAGACAATGCGCTGGCGCAGATTGTTTTCCCGGTAGTGCCGGCGCCAGACCTGGGCCCATGCCAGGAAGAAACGCTGGTCACCGGTCAGCCCATCGAGGACGGGGGCTTCCCCGTCGCAGCAGGCATCGAGATGCCGGTGATAGGCGTCATAGGCCATCTGCAGGCCACCGAGATCGCCGATATTCTCACCCAGGGTGAAGCGCCCGTTCACATTGACGCCCTCCAGGGGTGAGAAGCCGTCAAACTGGGCCACCAGTTCATCGGTCAGTTCCCGGAAGCGGGTGTCGGATTCTTCCGTCCACCAGCTCATCTGGGCACCAACCGCATCGTAATTGCGGCCGCTGTCATCGAAGCCGTGACCGATCTCGTGGCCGATGACGCCGCCAATGGCCCCGTAGTTGATCGCCGCATCGGCGTTCGGATCGAAGAAGGGGGCCTGGAGGATGCCTGCCGGGAAGAAGATCAGGTTCTCGGTCGGCCGGTAGGAGGCATTGACCGTCTGGGGCGGATAGCTCCACTCGCCACGTTCGACCGGCCGGTCGAGATCGGCGAGGTTTTCATCCCACTGCCACTGGTCGATCCGCATCATGTTGCCGAAATAGTCGTCGGCGCGGATCTCGATCGAGGAGTAATCCTCCCATTCCTCCGGATAGCCGATCCGGGGCAGGAAGCCTTCCAGCTTGACCAGGGCCTGGGCGCGGGTTTCGTCGTCCATCCAATCGAGGTTTTCCAGCCGGATCGCAAAGGCGTCGATCAGGTTCTGGACGAGGTCATCCATCTGGTCCTTGCTCGATTGCGGGAAGTGGCGCTCGACATAGATCTGGCCAACCGCCTCGCCGAGATTGCCATTGACGACATTCACGCCGCGCAGGTGACGCGGGCGCTGTTCCTCGATGCCATTGAGCGTGCGCGAATAGAAGTCGAACTGAGCCGCGTCGAACGCCGTAGGCAGCCGCCCGGCATAGTCGCTGAGGAAGTGGAAGGTCAGATAGTCCCGCCAGGTGTCGACCGGAACGTCACCGACCAGGGCCGCGAGCTCAACCAGCGCACCTTCCTGACGGAATTGATAGCCGTCGCGGATGCCGACACCGCGAGCCTCGAACAGGGCGCGCCAATCGAAATCGGGCGCGAGGGCTTCAATCTCTTCAATGGTCAGCTCGTTGTTGAGCGCCACCGGGTCCCGGTTCTGTTCACGCGTGTAGTGTGCTTCGGCGATACGGGTTTCGAGGTCGAGTATGTTCTGCGCCCGGTTGGCACCGTTCTCGATCCCGGCAAGCGTGAAGAGCGTCTCGATATAGCCGAGGAAGGCGGTCCGGACCTCTTCCATCTGCTCGGACTCGGTGTCGAGATAATAGTCCCGGTCCGGCAGGCTCAGCCCGCTCTGGACAACATAGGGAATGCGCGTGCGCGGGCTGTTGACATCGGTGCCAACGAAAACCGCGATGGGCGTGTCGTACGGAAGCTGGGCGAAGGCCTCGATGACATCGGCGTGGGTTTCGATGGCGGCGAGATCGGCGAGCCAGGGCTGGATCGGCTGAAGGCCGCGTGCCTCGATCGCGTCGGCATCCATCCAGCTGGCATAGAGATCGCCGACCTGTTGCTCGATACTGCCCTCGGGCGCGTCCATTTCCGACACGTCGGTGATGATCTGGAGGATTTGTTCCTCGCCCCGGTCAATAAGGACGTGGAACATGCCGTAATTGGACCGGTCGGACGGAATCTCGGTCCGATCGAGCCAGCCGCCATTGGCGTAGCGGTAAAAGTCATCACCAGGATCGACAGAGCGGTCCATCCCGGTCAGGTCAAATCCCCACTCGCCGATCTCCGGGGCGGCAGCGGCCATGTCCTGCTGGCCGGTGTCCGCAGAACCGGTGTCAGCGGTTTCAACAGGGCTGTCGCTACCGGGCGCGGTATCGGCGCTATCGGTTTCCGTTGGCGAACACCCCGCCAGAATGAGGGCGGACACCCCGCCCATCAGCCAGTATTTCATCCTTGTTTCCTCCCTTGGCATGATGCCGCGCCGTCCGTCTGACGCGGGCGTTCGCGGCTGCGATTCCGGAAGGCTACAACGCGGAATAATTCAAATCTCACAAAAGTTTGGGGGGAGGTGCGGTCATCGCACCTCCCCCCAGCGTGTTGAATTATCGGCGTGTTGCCATCCGGCCTATTCCGCCGGCTGGATCGTGCCGACGTCCACTTCCGGACGGCCATCGTCGGTCTCGTGATAGGTCGAGCCGATGCCCGGCTGACGCTTGCCCGTATAGAGCCCGACCACGCCCCGCTTGATATCCACGCCGATGGCATACATCGCCGGGACCAGCAGAAGGGTCAGGAACAGGGCGAAGACGACGGCAAAGCCAAGCGCGACGACCATGGGTTTCAGGAACTGCGCCTGTGTCGAGGTTTCCGCCATCATCGGCAGGATGCCGAGGAAGGTCGTCACCGACGTCAGGATGATCGGGCGGAAGCGCTGGACGCCCGCATCGATCAACGCCTGGAAGGCCCCGACACCGTTGGCCCGCAGCCGGTTCACGAAGTCCACAAGCACGAGGTTGTCGTTGATCACGACGCCTGCCGCCGCACCGACCCCGAAGTAGGAGAAGAGCGCGAAGGGCATTCCGAAGAACAGGTGCCCGAAGATCGCACCGGCAAGGGCGAACGGAATGGCGATCATGATCAACAGCGGCTGGGCGTAGGATTTGAAGGCGACGGCCAGCAGGATGTAGATGCCGACCAGCACCAGCAGGACCAGGCGGACCAGCTCGGCCATGAACTGGGCCTCACCCTCGGCCTGCCCGGTTTCAACCCGGCTGACATTGGGGTGACGTTGCTCCCAGTCCGGCCAGAAGTCTGCTTCCAGGCTGGACGACACTTCACCGCGGGCGGCCGGATCGGTCAGTTCGGCGCTGACCGAGATGGTGCGCATGCGGTCGCGGCGGTTGATCCGGTTCAGGCCCGGCGCGAATTCCACGTCGGCCACGGCGGAGAGGGGCACTTCCCGCCCGTCCGCGGTCCGGATGCGGAAATTCCGCAGCGTGTCGAGCGAGCGCCGGTCGTCGGTCGGGAACCGCACCATGACGCGCACGTCCTGGCCGTTGCGCGGCAGGCGCATGACTTCCTCGCCGTAGAAGGCCTGACGGACCTGGCGGGTGACATCCGCAAGCGTGATGCCCAGAGCCTGTGCGTCGGGACGCAGCGAGAATTGCAGCTCTTCTGCGGAGGACTGAAGATTGTCGACCACGTCATAGAGCGTGTCGTAGGAGCGCAGCTGGGTCTTCAGCTCGTCGGCGGCCAGACGCAGCTCGTCGAGGTTCGGACCGGAGATGGCAAAGCGCATGCCGCCACCGCCATCATTGATGGTCGTATCCAGGCGCACTTCCTCGGCATCCGGGATCGGCCCCAGGAATTCGCGAATGGTCTGGGCCACGTCGCGGGTCGCGAGACCGCCGGGACGATCTTCCGGCTCGGCCAGCGTGATCCAGGCGCGGACACGGCCGTCAGTGGCCAGCGTCGAGCGGCTCTCGATCATGTCGACTTCGCCGGGAAATTGCTCGCGATAGTATTCCTGGGCCTCGTGCTCGGCTTCTTCAAGCTGGACACGGACCTGTTCGGTGCGCTGCCAGGGCGTGCCTTCGGCGAGCTGGATGTTGACCTGGATGGTCTCGTTCTCGATCTCCGGCATGAAGACCGAACCGACCCGGTTCGTCGCCTGCAGCATGATTGCGACCGCAAAGATGCCGATGAAGAAGATCAGCGTGGAATAGCGCCGCTGGACCGCGAACACGGCGGCATGGCGGTACACATTCCGCGCGAACCAAATCATCGAGTCCGCGATCGCTTTCTGCAGCTTCAGAAGCGGCCCGAAGAAACCGTCCATGCGTTCCGGCTTCATGTGGTTGAGGTGGGCCGGCAGGATGAGCAGGGATTCGATCAGCGAGAAGCTGAGCGCCGCGATCACGACGAGCGAGATCTGGCGGGTGAACTGCACTTCCGGTCCGGACAGCATCATCCAGGGCGCGAACATCAGGATGGTGGTGATGACCGCAAAGACGACCGGTTTGACGACCATCTGGGTGCCGACAACGGCAGCCGTAATGCCGGTTTCGCCGCGCTCCACCCTGTTGTGTATGTTCTCCCCGACAATAATGGCGTCATCGACCACGATCCCGATCACGATCAGGAAGGCGAACAGCGACAGCATGTTCAAGGTCACGCCGAACATCGGCAGCAGGAGAAGCGAGCCGAGGAAGGCGACGATGATCCCGACGGTGACCCAGAAGGCCACGATGGGGCGCAGGAACAGGACCAGGGCGATCAGCACGAAGAGCGATCCCCAAAGGGCGGAGCCCGCAATCGTGTTCATCCGCGCCTCATAGGCCTCGGAATTGTCCCACCAGGACGACAGAGAGACGCCCTGAGGCAGGTCGGCGCGTTTGCGTTCGAGATAGTCGTGCACACCATTCGCGGTGGTGACGACATCCATGTTCTCGCTGGTCTCGACGACGACGAGCGCCATCGGTTCACCGTTGAACGTGCCGACGAGATTGGCGTCCACGAAGCCGTCGACGACATTGGCGATATCGCTGACGCGGATCGTGCCGCCTTCCGCCGTCTGGCGGACGATGATGTTGTTGAAGTCGTCCTCATTGTCGGCCAGCTGGCGCGCGGTCAGCGAGACATCGCCGATATCGGTGCGGACCTGGCCGGCTGACGCGTTGAGCGAGGAGTTGCGCAGCGCGCGCGCGACCTGGTCGAAGGTCAGATTGTAGCGGCGCAGGGCTGTCTCATCGATCTCGATCGAGACTTCCTCGCCGAGCGTCGCCCAGACATTGACCAGGGACGCCCCGGGGACTTGCGAGGCCACTTCGTCGCGGATTTCCCGCGCGATGCGTTGCAGGTCGCGCCGCGGGACATTGCCGTGAACCGCAAAGCCCACGACCTGGTCCTGGTTGCGCCACTGGCTGACGATTGGCCGGAAGGCCGAAGGCGGCAGGTTATTGACCGAGTTCACCTGCTGCTCGATCTGGTTGATGAAGGTCTGCATGTCGACGCTGCGGGTGCCTTCGATATTGATGAAGGCGTTACCCTCGCGGGCGGTCGAGGTGATCGTCTCGATCCCGTCAATGGAGGAAACAGCCTCCTCGATACGCACGACGATCTGCTCTTCCATCTCCTGGGGCGACGCACCCGGCCAGGCGACCGAGACCGTTGCGCCGGAGAAGGCGGCGGTCGGGAAGACCTCCCGGTTCATCGAGAGGTAGCCCATGATGCCGCCGAGAATGGCGACGAGCATCAACAAGTTGGCGGCGACGGAATTCTGGGCCCACCAGGCGACGATGCCCTTGAATTCCTTTTCCTGGTGCACTTCGTTCGGATCGGTCATCGCCACCTCCTTCGATGGTCGTCAGTCTGACTAGTCGGCGCTGGCTACGGTCGAGGCTTCGTCGCCTTCCGCAGCCGTGTCGGCGTCTTCGCCGTCTTCGCCTTCATCTTCTTCGTTGTCGTTCGCGCCGGTTTCGATGACGGCCGAGAGCTCGTCGATCACTTCACCAGCCTGGTCGAACGTGCGGATCCGCATGCCGTCGCTGGCCGCCCGGATGGGCGAGGTGATCACCATGTCGGTCTCATCGACACCACCAGAGACTATCAGTTGCTGGGGGTTCGACGTGATCACATTGAC
>Ga0310345_10005600_pt1 | contig 11118 bp, 15 predicted proteins | sample HC15DNA20500_MG_FD_204667 | JGI IMG/M metagenome (GOLD analysis project Ga0310345, IMG submission 204667) | Marine microbial communities from station ALOHA, North Pacific Subtropical Gyre - HC15-DNA-20-500_MG | ecosystem: Environmental > Aquatic > Marine > Oceanic | place: Pacific Ocean: North...
GACCTTTTCGCCAGTCGGGGGCTGAAACCCAATGTCGCCTACTCCGCCCGTTCGACCGATATGATGCGCGCGCTGATCGTGGCCGGTATGGGATATGGCGTCTTCAATATCAGGCCGATGTCCAAACAGACCTGCGCGACCGGTGATCTGGTGCGCCTGCCATTGGCGGGAAGCCACGACGCGCCAAGTGCGGGCGTGCTGGTCCGGCGGGACGCGGCGCTGACCACAATCTGCAAGGCCATCATCGGCACTTGCGAATTGAAGGCCATGGAGGGCGCCTTCGACGCCGCTGTCATTCAGCCTTACACGCCATAGCAAGCCAGGACCGCGCATCGCGGCCCGGCCCGTATCGTGCGCCGAGATCGCGCAAATCCGGATTGGCGCCAGATCGCCGGCGCATTCTGACAGGACCGCCGCTGGAACCCCGCCTGAAGCGCGGATCGCCTAGGATGACCCACCCGGCCTCGGCATTGTTCCCGGAATTCTGTTCCCTCTTGACATCGGTCGCGCGGAACACTCTTCCTCATTTATTTCTCGATATTTCCGCTCCTTGTTCAGTCTTTCCGCCAGGCATATCTAGCCTTCAACGCAGAAGGAGACCTTGATGACAAAATCGTTCATCGCCGCATTGGCCCTGATCGCCGCGGGCACCGCCGCTTCCGCCGAGACGATTCGCGTCGGCATGTCGGGGGGATATTTCCCCTTCACCTTTGTAAAGCAGGACAAGCTTCAGGGTTTCGAGGTCGACCTGATGAATGCCATCGCCGCGGAAACCGGGGATACGGTGGAATTCGTCACCATGTCCTTTTCGGGTCTGATCGGCGCGCTGGAATCGGGCCGCATCGACACGATCGCCAACCAGATCACCATCACGCCGGACCGCGAAGCGACCTTTGCCTTTACCCAGCCCTATGTCTATGACGGCGCGCAGATCGTCGTGAAAGAGGGCAACGAGGTGGGCATCACCGGGCCGGAATCGCTGTCGGGAAAATCGGTCGCGGTCAATCTGGGCTCGAATTTCGAGGCGCTTCTGCGTGATCTGCCCAATGCCGCCGATATCGACATCCGCACCTACGATTCCAATATCGAACAGGACGTGGCGCTTGGCCGCATGGATGCCTTCGTCATGGACCGCGTCTCGACCGGACAGGTCATCGCGAAAAGCCCGCTACCGCTGGAAATGGCCGGGCAGTCCTTCAGCGAAATCAGGAACGCGCTGCCGTTCCGCAAGGACGAAGCCGGTCTGGCGCTTCGTGACAGGATCGACGCCGCGCTGACCACGCTGAAGGAAAACGGCACGCTGGCGGACATTTCGCGGAAATGGCTGGACGCCGACGTGACCAGCCCTGCCGACGAGTAATGGACGGGCTTGATACAGGATACATGATCGGGCTGTTCCCGATCATCCTGAGCTATGTCCCCCTGACCCTGACCATGGCGGTGACAGCCATGGCCGGGGCGCTTGTCCTGGCCTCGGCGCAGGCGATCATCCGCATCTTCAGATTGCCGGTGATCGACCAACTGGTCGCGCTGTTCATCAGCTTCTTTCGTGGCACGCCGCTGCTGGTCCAGCTGTTCCTGTTCTATTACGGGCTTCCGCGCGTCGTCTCGGCGCTGACCAGCATCGACGGCGTCACCGCCGCGATCATCGGTCTGACGCTGCATTTTTCGGCCTATATGGCGGAATCGATCCGCGCCGCGATCCTTGGCGTCGATCGCAGCCAGTGGGAGGCGTCTGAGGCGATCGGCATGACGCGCGGACAGATGCTGCGCCGCATCATTCTGCCCCAGGCGGCGCGGATCGCGGCCCCGACGCTGATGAATTACTTCATCGACATCATCAAGAGCACGTCTCTTGCCTTCACTCTGGGCGTCACCGAGATGATGGGTGCCGCGCAAAAGGAGGCCGCCGGCAGCTTTCTTTACCTCGAGGCCTTTCTGGTCGTGGCGTTCATCTATTGGGGCATGGTCGAGTTCTTCTCGTTCTTCCAGCGCCAGCTTGAAGTCCGGATGCAGAAGGCCTTTGTGCGATGACAACCAGTTGCAAGATCAGGATCAGCGGCCTGAGCAAGCGGTTTTCCGACAATGTCGTCCTGAACGACATCAACCTGGATCTGGAACCGGGCGAGCGGGTGGCGATCATCGGGCCATCGGGAACGGGAAAATCGACATTGCTTCGCTGCCTCAACTTTCTCGACCGTCCCGATGCGGGCCTTCTGACGATCGGGGATCTGTCCGTCGACGCGACTCGGGCCAGCCGCGCCCAGATCCTCGCATTGCGCCGTCGCACGGGCTTTGTCTTTCAGAACTACGCGCTTTTCGCCAACAAGACCGCGCGGCAGAACATCACCGAAGGGCTGATAACAGTGCGTCGCTTGCCGCGCCGTCAGGCCGAAGCCCGCGCCGACGAGGTGCTGTCCCGGATCGGGCTTTCGGAAAAGGCCGACAGCTATCCCAGTGCCCTCTCGGGCGGGCAGCAACAGCGCGTGGGCATTGGCCGCGCCATGGCGATGGATGCGGAACTGCTGCTTTTCGATGAGCCGACAAGCGCGCTGGACCCTGAATGGGTGGGCGAGGTGCTGGATCTGATCCGATCCATCGCGGATGGCCGCCAGACCATGCTGATCGTCACCCACGAGATGCAATTCGCCCGCGAGATCGCAGACCGGGTCGTGTTCATGGAGAATGGACGGATCGTCGAGCAGGGGCCGCCGGCAAGAATCTTCGACGCGCCCACGGACGACCGAACGCGGGCATTTCTAAGACGGGTCGGCTGAAGATTGAAAGACCGGGACAATATTGGCGGCGGATACGGGCTTCGCGCAAGTCTGCCGACAAGAACCGGCCGGCCAAGCCCAGCGGCAGCAGGCGAATTATCGGGCCTTCAATGGCGTTGCATCGCCACCGAAGGCCAAAGGTTGATGATCGACCGAGGCTTGATCGCCACGACGGCAGCAGAGAATCAAGGACGATCCCGTCCAAGGCGGTGCCGCCGCCCGGATCTCGCGGCCCGACCAGCCTTCACGGTCACCGCGCGGTTCTCCGTGCCCGTCCCGCCGCCACAGCGCGATGGCGGGACAGCGACGGTCACTTCTGCAACTCGGTCCAGATGGCGGTCATGTAGTCGCGGGCGGTCGGCGAACACAGCGGCATCCACCGGCCATTGGCCAGATGCTCCTCGGGCACGACCATCTCGGGGGCGTTCTTCATCTCATCGCTGAAGAATTCCTCGGAGCCCGCGATGCCGTTGGGGTATTTCGCGTATTCCGAATTCATCGCGGCGTTTTCGGGATCCATGATGAAGTCGAGGAACTGATAGGCCTCATCGACATTCTGGGCATCCGCCAGCAGCGCGATGGAATCCATGAACAGCGGATAGCCTTCCTTGGGATAGCCGTAGACGACCGCCGGATTTTGCATCCGCGCGCGCATGATCGCGCCCGACCAGTATTCGGATGCCTTGACATCGCCGCTGCCCATCTTGTCGGACATGCCGTAATCCATCGACATCCATTTCGGCTTGGCTTCGACCAGTTTGTCGCGGACCTTCTTCAGCATCTCCTTGTCCTCGGTGCAGGGCTCGCCGCCCAGATACATCGTGGTCAGATGGATGATGTCGGACATTTCCGGGGCGACATTGACCTTGCCCACCAGTTCCTTGGGCGGGTCGAGAAAGATGGCCGAGGTATTCGGATCGCCGTCATAGGTTTCCGTGTTCACGCCCATCCCGACCGTGCCCCACAGCCAGGGGATCGAATAGACGCGGCCCTTATCCCAGGGGACATCCATCCACTTGGCATCGATATTGCCGAAATTCTTCAGCCGCTCGTGATCCAGTTCGGCCAGCAGCCCCTTTTGCACGAAGATCGGAACATAGTTCGCCGAAGGCACGACCAGATCGAAGCCATGCCCCCCGGCGCTGACCTTGGCCAAGGCGGTGTCGTTGCTGTCGTAATCGGTGATGGTGACGTCGATGCCGGTCTGATCCTCGAATTTCTTGATGAGGTCGGGACTGGTATAGTCGCCCCAATTGTAGAGATTCAGTTTTCCTTCTGCCAGCGCGGGCAGCGCAACGGCAGAAACCCCGATGGCGAGGAGGGCGATTCTTGTCATGATTTTCTCCTGTTGAACTGTCGGTTGATGATGAAGAATGCGGTCAGCAGGACGACCGTGACCGCCAGCAGCATGGTCGATATCGCGTTCACCTCGGGCGAGACGCCGCGCCGCATCTGGCCCAGCATATAGGTCGGCAGCGTGTCCTGGCCGGCAGATTTCACGAACTCGGTGATGACGACGTCGTCCAGGCTGATGACAAAGGCCAGCATCGCGCCGGCGGCGACGCCCGGCATCAGCAGCGGCAGGGTAATGTGGCGAAAGGTCTGCATCGGCGTCGCGTAAAGATCGGCCGCGGCCGATTCCAGCGTGGCGTCCATCCCCTCCAGCCGGGCCGAGATCGGAAGATAGGAGAAGGGGATGCAGAAGGCGGCATGGGCCGCGATCAGATAGCCCAGACCCTGATAGCCGGTGACCTGCCGGATGCTGGCGAAGAAGATCAGCAGCGCCACGGCAGTCACGATCTCGGGCACCATCAGCGGCTGATTGATCGCCATATAGGCAGCGCCCCTGCCCTTCATCCGGCGGTTCCGGACGATGCCCAGGGCGGCCAGCGTCGCCAGGATCGCCGCGATGGCCGAAGCCGAGCCCGCGATCACCAGCGACCGCACCGCCGCGGCCTTGACCGTTTCGTTCGCCCAGGCGCGGCCATACCAATCCAGCGAAAATCCGCCCCAGACCGCGACCGATTCCCCGCCATTGAAGCTGTAGGCGACCAGCGTCACGATCGGCAGGTACAGCAGCACGAAGACCGCGATGGCGATGGCGGCAAAGCCCGGCAGGCGGGCGGCGTCGAATGCGGATCTAGCCATTGCGCTCGGCCCCGGCCAGGGCGCGGACATAGACCGCCAGCGCCAGCGCCACCGCGATCAGCAGCAACACCGCCAGCGCCGCGCCAAGCGGCCAGTTCTGCCCCTGCCCGAATTGCAGCTCGATGAAGTTGCCGATCATCATGTTCTTTCCCCCGCCCAGCACACGGGGTGTCACATAGGCCCCCAGCGAGGGCACGAAGACAAGGATCGATCCGGCGACGATTCCCGGCCGGATCACCGGAAGCACGACATGGCGCAACACCTGCCAGCGGCTTGCGAACAGGTCATAGGCCGCCTCCAGCAGGCGGGTGTCGAAACGATCGATGGCCGCATACATCGGCAGAACCATCATCGGCAGATAGACATAGGCCATCCCGATCAGCACCGCGGTATCGGTGTAGAGCAGGTTGACCGGACCGGCCCCGAACCAGCCCAGCACCTGGTTCAACAATCCCTCGCTGCGGATGATCTCGTTGATGGCGATGGTGCGGATCAGCAGGTTGGTCCAGAACGGAATGGTGATCAGGAACAGCCACATCGCCCGGCGCTGCGGCGGCCGGGTGGCGATGAACCATGCCGTCGGCAGGCCAAGCAGAAAGGTGATGGCCGTGGTCAGCACCGACAGCTTGACCGATCGCCAGAAGATCGTCAGATGCGCGTCGGCCCAGGACAGGGTGTCGTCGAAGATGTCGCGCGACAGGAACACCTGTTGCCAGGCTTGCGTCGTGAAGGGCCGTTCCACGCCCGAATAATCGCCCGGCGTCATGAAGGAATAGACCAGCACGATCAGCAGAGGCCCGATCGAGGCCATCACCAGCAGCGCCAGCGCGGGCGCCGCCAGCGCCCAGGAATTCAGCGTCGCTTTTGTCTGCGGATCGGTCAATCTGCCTCCAGCACCTGAATGGCGGGGCCGGGCAGGTCCAGCCCGATCCGCGTGCCCGGCAGCGGCACCGCCTGCGCGGCGGGCAGGCGCAGCACAATGGGGCTGCCATCGGGCAGTTCGGCCATCACCTGCAGGGCATTGCCCAGATAGATCGTCTCGACCACACGGGCGGTGATGGCATCGCCCAGGCGCACTTCCTCGGGGCGGATCGCCAGAATCACGCGGCCCTGCGGTTCGTCGCGGTCCAGCCGCACTTCTGCGTTGCCCAGCCGCGCGATCTTGCCCTGAATGTCGGCGGGCAGGAAATTGCTTTCCCCGATGAAGCCCGCGACAAAGCGGTTGGCGGGACGGGCATAGATGTCGCGCGGCGAGCCAATCTGCTGGACGCGGCCGGCCGACATCACCGCGATGCGGTCGGACATGGTCAGCGCCTCTTCCTGGTCGTGGGTGACGAAGACGAAGGTGATCCCGGTCTCGCGCTGCAAGCGTTTCAGTTCGACCTGCATTTCTTTGCGCAGCTTCAGGTCCAGCGCCGACAGCGGCTCGTCCAGCAGCAGCACTCGTGGCTCGGGCGCCAGCGCGCGGGCCAGCGCCACCCGCTGTTGCTGGCCGCCCGACAATTGCGCCACCAGCCGGTCGGCAAAGCTTTCCATGCGCACCAGCGACAGCATCCGGGCCACCCGCTCCGCGATCTGGCCGGCGGGGCGACCCAGCATCTTCAGTCCAAAACCGACATTGCGGGCAACGCTCAGGTGGGGAAAAAGCGCATAGGACTGAAATACCGTGTTGATCGGTCGCCGGTTCGGCGGCAGGGCGGTCACGTCATCCTGCCCCAGCAGGATGCGCCCCCGCGTCGGTGTCTCGAACCCTGCCAGCAATCGCAGCAGCGTGGTCTTGCCGCAGCCCGAAGGACCCAGCAACGTGAAGAACGATCCACCCTCGATGCTCAGGCTGACATCATCCAGCGCCAGAATCGCGTTCGGACCACGTCCGAACTGCTTGCTAGCCCCTTCGACCAGAACGGTGGTCGCTTCGTTCATTCATTTCTCCCCCGGTCGCCGGATGTTGCGTCGCCGCTGCAAGGTTGACAAGGCTTTCCGGATTGCCTGAACCTGGACCTCGGCCGCATCACGCCCGCACAGAAGCTGAAAATGGCCGGGTAGGCTCACCGAATGCCGTTCGTTGAAATGGGTGGATCACCGCCCACCCGGAGCCGACAAGCAACTCGCGTGGATCCAAAACTGACGACCTCTTGTCCAAGGCGCGCGATTTTTCATGACGTATCTCCTCTTCGCTGTTTGATCCCACGGTTTGATGGTGCGATCCTTTCTCTGGAATGGAAGGACGCCCCATGGGACAAATTCGTCATGGCAGCGCCACGACCACCCACGCCGTCAGAGCAGCAATACAGCGACCGCAAGCTTCGCTCGCGCATCTGCGGGAGTTGGGCATCAACCCCAAGACCGTTGCGAAGTGGCGCAAGCGAACGACGGTGGATGATAGGAAGGCCGGCCCTGCGGAGCCGAGGTCCACTGTTCTGACCGAGGCGGAAGAGGCAATGGTCGTGGCATTCCGGCGCCATATGCTGCTGCCACCAGACGATTGTCTTTACGCTCTGCAGTCCTCGATCCCCACCTGACGCGATCAGCACTGCACCGTAGGGTGCTGCAACGTCATGGCATCTCTCGCCTGCCTGATGAGCTACTCCCCGATCTTTGGACAGTTTTCCGACTGACTTAAGCTACGGCCTGCACCTGCTGGTCGGTTTCGATGTGGTTGAAGTAGACCACGGCGGGCGGTTGTCCGCCATGGGCAGGTGTGTGGGCGATGGTGATTGTAGAAGGTGATCCAGTGCCGATGCCTGCCCTGGCCTGCGATCCGGTTTCCCAGGCGTGCAGATATGCCCGTCAGGAATGGCAGAAGCTGCGCGAGCGGAACGAAGCGCTAGATACCCGCGTCTATGCCCGCGCGGCCGCCTGGATCATGGGCGCGGATCGCTGGGTCGAGCGGATGTGGCGACAGCTGGAGGATCAGGCGGGCGTTTCGCCGCCGGTACCAGATGCGGGCGGCACGGCTGCGAATGCGGATGACCCGTCCGCGCCGACGAATGAACCACCCGCGCGGCAGGCGGGCGCCCCGCCCACCACGGCACGCCGCAAGCGGCAGACTTATACACCGCGTTTCATGAGGTGAGAGATGGAAATCGACCGGATGCGGGCGCTGCTCAGTGCGCTGCAGGAGGCCCGGTTCAGCGGGCTGCGCAGCGTCAGCTATGACGGCAAGACCCTGACCTATGGCTCGGACACCGAACTGGCCGCCGCGATCAGCGATCTGGAAGCCTGCGTTGCGCGCGCGTCCGACACCGCGCGCCGTCGGCGCTGGGGCACAGTCGCCACGAAGGGGCTCTGAACCATGGCGTTTGACGGCATCCGGGCGCGCCTCGGCGCGATCATCGGCGGGTTCGACGCGGCGCAGTCGCATCGCCGGTTGCGCGGGTTCCGGGCCAGCCGGGCCCATGTGAACACGCTGGTTGCGGGCGCGGGCGAGACCATCACGGCCCGCGCCCGCTGGCTGGCGCGGAACAATGGTTATGCGTTCGGGGCGGTCGAGGCCTTCGCGAGCAATGTGGTGGGCGATGGGATCAAGCCATCCTCATCGATCGCCGATGCCGCGCAGAAGGAAGCGTTGCAAAAACTCTGGCTCGCCTGGACGGATGAGGCCGATGCCGAGGGCCTGACCGATTTCTACGGGCTGCAGCGCCGCGCCGCCCGGGAACTGTTTCTGGCAGGCGAGGTGTTTTTGCGCCTGCGACCGCGACGGCCCGAGGATGGGCTCGCGCATACCAAGCGGTCAGCTGGCTGCCGACGCGCTGGGACTGGGTCGATCCGATGAAGGATGCCTCGGCCGAGATCCTGCAGATCGAGGCGGGCCTCAAATCCCGCAGCCAAGCCATTTCCGAGCGCGGCTATGACGCCGAACAGGTCGACCGCGAGATCGCCGCCAAACGGAAACGCGAAGCGGCGCTGGGCCTCGATTTCCGCCGCCCCGGATCGCCCGCGCAGGGACTGAAGAGTGAGGCGACTGGCGATGGCACGGATGCCAGCGACGGCAAGGACGATGGCGCAGACGGCACCACCGACCCCGATGACGACGACGATGACAATGGCGCTTGCGTTCGAGACGGTTTATGGCACCCCTCCCGCCAGCGGCTACCGGCTGATGCCCTTCACCCGGACCATGCTGGGCGCGGAGCAGCCCCTGCTGAATTCGGAGCTTCTCGGCTACGGCCGCGATCCCTTGGCTCCGATCAAGGACGCGGTCACCGCCGATGGCGAGGTGGTGGTGCCGATCGATGTGGAGGCCTTCGGCTTCTGGCTGAAGGGCGCCTTCGGCGCCCCGACCACGACGGGAACCACGCCCAAGACCCACACTTTCCAGTCAGGCAACTGGACGCTGCCCTCCATGGCCATCGAAGTGGCCATGCCCGAACTGTGGCGTGTCGTCGAGGATCCCGACGTGCGCTCATTCGCTGCCATCAACCTTGGGCACACCGAGCGGCGCGTGAAGAAAACGCTCGGCATCGCCTGAGGCCAAACTCGACAACCGGAGGACATCATGGAACATCAAATGCGGGCTGGACCGGCCACGGAAGAGGCTTGCCCGACGCTTGCCGAAGATCTGCTGCGCGGCGCGGATGCGATCGCCATCTTTGTCTTTGGCGACGCAAAGGCACGCCGGAAGGTCTATTACTATGCTGGCGAGGCCAAGGTGCGGATGCCCACCTTCCGGATGGGTAACGTGATCTGCGCGCGGAAATCGAAGCTCCTCGACTGGATCGAGCAACAGGAGACCGCGCAATGATAGATCCCCTGTACCGGTTTCTGCCCTGGGATCACGTCTCGCTTGGCCAGCGCTTGCGCCAGGCCCGCGAGGCCACGATGGGCCTGCTGCTGGTTGCCCCGCCCGACAGCGAGGTCAGCCGCATTGCGCGGCAGACCGTCGCCGCGATGGACCGCCTCCGCTCCGAGATGGATTGCCATCTGCAAGTGACGAGGCCCTTGCGGCGCGATCCGCGGCGCATGACGCGGCACATCTATGGCGGGCTGACGCACATCTCCGGCTGCCTCACCAACGAGGAGGAACGGGAGAAGGACGATTTTGCAGGATGGGAGCTCGAGGAGTGACCATGGACGAGCCCATCCCCCTGACCATCGACACGTCTTGCGCCGACACTGTGGATGGGCGTTGTTGCAGAAAGGCGGCCTGAGGCGTGAGTGCCCCTTTCCCGTTCAGGCTCAGGCGACGCGGACGACCTCGGCGGTGCCGAGCGCGTTGAAGCGATTGATAAGAGCGACCCGGATGTGGATTTCGGCGGTTTGGCGATCGGGATCCCGCGCGGCGATGCGCTCACCGAAGGCCTTCAGGCATCGCATCTTGGCTTCCACGCGGCTGCGGGTGTGGTATCCGGTCCACCGCTTCCAGAATACCCGACCGTAGTGACGCGTGGCGCGCAGGGTTTCGTTGCGCGCCTTGGCAGCCGGGCAGTCCTCTTTCCAAGCCCGACCGTTCCTTCGGATCGGTATGATTGCCGTTCCGCCGCGTGCGATGACGGCGCCATGGCATCGGCGGGTATCGTAGGCACCATCCGCGGTCACGGTGCCGATGTCCTCGTCCTCGGGGATCTGGCCCAACAGGTCCGGCAGGACGGGGCTGTCGCCTTCCCGGCTGGGGGTGAACTCGACGGCCCGGATATCCGAGGTGGCGGTGTCCATTGCCAGATGCACCTTGCGCCATTGGCGACGACCCTGAACACCATGCTTGCGGGCCTGCCATTCGCCGTCGCCAAGAAACTTGATGCCGGTGCTGTCCACCAGCAGATTCAGCGGCCCGTCGGCACGACGATAGGGGATCCGCACCTTGAGGGTCTTCTGTCTGCGGCACAGCGTCGAGTAGTCTGGAACGGGCCAGTCCAGCCCTGCCAGGCGCAGGAGGCTCGCGACCATCCCGGCTGTCTGCCTAAGCGGCAGCTTGAAGAGAACCTTGATCGATAGGCAGAACTGGATCGCGGCATTCGAAAAGACCGGCGGGCGCCCTGGGCGTCCCTCATGCGGCGCGTGCCAGGTCATCTCCTTGTCCAGCCAGATCAGCAGCGACCCGCGCTTCCTGAGCGCATCGTTGTAGGTGGACCAGTTTGTCGTGCGGTAGCGGGCGGGCTTAAGCTTGCTCATGCACCTCGTCTAACCGCATGGATTCCCGATGTGAATCCTTCACCGGCTGAGTTCTGCAACAACGCCGCCAAGGGCAAGGAGG
>Ga0310345_10005602_pt1 | contig 11115 bp, 10 predicted proteins | sample HC15DNA20500_MG_FD_204667 | JGI IMG/M metagenome (GOLD analysis project Ga0310345, IMG submission 204667) | Marine microbial communities from station ALOHA, North Pacific Subtropical Gyre - HC15-DNA-20-500_MG | ecosystem: Environmental > Aquatic > Marine > Oceanic | place: Pacific Ocean: North...
TGCACCACCGCATACTGCTTCCTTTGTCACGGCCCTGCCTAGTCACGGGACGTCTTCACCGCTGAGTTTCAGGAGAAGGCTCGATCTAGGCCCGAAGAAGCAGGCCGTACCGTCTCAGACTGAACCAGCTTTTGGAATGGATGGTTCTGAGGTAGGTTCCCTCCACGCCCCTGCCGATGCTACCGAGATTCGGGTACAAGGGGATGAAGGTTGGTTTGGCCGTTCGCCGAATCCCGCTGCTGCCAAAGGTTCCACCTCAGCTGCAGCTCGACTCGGGGCGCCTGTTGGCAGCGGAAGTGGGCATGGAAACCTGGGGGATCTCGCCGGCTCAGATCTCGACTTCGACCAAATTGATCGGGAGCTCTGGGAGTTGGAGCGAGATTACGAAGACGCCGCCCAGAACTTGTTTTCCGACCTCTCCTTCAGGCTAATTCAGCCTGTCGGAAATCCCTTTGATCAAGCCCTGGGGAAGGAACTATCTCCTCTGCCAGATGACCAGCCTCCAGAGCCGGACCCAGTGGCTGAGTCACCCAGCGAGCCTGTCGATGAGGCCTCCAACGGTCCGCTTCCTGGTCCCGGTCCCGACACAGCTGATGGTGTGTTATCGGGGTCGCTACCCCTAACGGGCAGTACGGAGGTAGAGCCCGAAGATCCAGAATTCGCCTTCCTTGTGATTGGCAGCTTTGGCGAGGATCGGTCTGATGCCGGGGTCTTTCGAGCCTTTCGCGACGAGGTAGGGGGATTCGTCCTGGAGAATGGGTTTGTGTTCAATCTGCCTCCGATAGTTACGGACAACAATCTGATCTTCGAAGAGACGGATAGGATTGTCACGGCGGATCTGAATCAGGATGGGGTTCTCGACTTTGTACGAGCGCGCATCGGGGATCTGGGTACGAAGCTTGAATCCTATCTGGGGCGGGCAGTTGGGGGGGTCGAGCGGCAGGCACAAGGGTTTGCCTTTCACCAGACTGTACTGAGCATGGCGGTCTTTGATTTGGATGGCGATGGAGAGAAGGAGTTGGTGCTGGTAACCGACCGAGGGTCGAGGTTGATTGTCTATGAGCGCTCCGCAGACATCCTTCAGTATCGGAAAGAGTTGCTGCTGCCGTTTACTCCGGGACTGGTGGTAGTGTCGAATCCGGACTTTCGTGGGCAGAAGCTTCGCGTGTTAGATCGGGAACTGGAACGTGTCGCCACTCTCTCTCAGGGATTTGGAAACAGTTTCATCAGCCAACGCTTCCTGAAGCCTTCGATACGATCCATGACATTGGATAGCCTGGGATACGGCGATCCGGTGGAGGTCTTTGTCTTCGAGGATGGGAAGCACCTTTCGCTGTTCGTTTCAGCAGACGGTGGCCTCGTCTTGCTTGCGAGCCTGGTCCGACGGCCAAAGATGCCCCTGCTTATCGTAGGAGATTATCAGGGATTTAAATCGCGACAGCTGGCGTTCTGGTTTTGACCGGCCTCATGAAAACATGCAACTTTTTTTTCGCATGAGCATCTTTGACTCTCGATTTGTTAGCAGCAGGGGGACTTGTGTATTATAGTGCCATCTGTAGTCGATCAGGTGAGCACAGAATGCTTGACTTGGGTGTCTGAACATTACATGCCGTGCCATTGGGGTCAGTTGAGCAAGAGTATTCCGCAATTTTGGTAACAGAGTTCAAATAGTTTCGGATCAACCTAAAGTAAGGAGAAAAGGGCATGACAAAACTGAGATCAATCGTATGTTTCTCGTTTCTGGCGATTCTTGCATTCGGCGTCAATGCACAGGCCGGAGGAGACGCGGTGGCATTTGCAGCCGGGGACGCGACCACCTCCCAAGCCGCGGTCTACGCAGCTTTTCTGGCGCGGGTTCCCAATGATGATGGCTCGCTCAGTGCGGACACAGCTATTTCCCTGAGCAATATCCTAGCAGCCCCCGCAGGAACTCTGGGTGATTACTATGATGCATTAAAAGACAGGAGCGGCACCGTCGAGTTTTTTCTTTGGGACTCAGATGGGACCTCGATGTTTTACGAGACGGCCGCGGATTCGCCCGGGGTTGGTTTGGACGCGATGGGGTATCTCCAGCCCGGCCGAACCTATACAGTCCGTCTGGCTGAGATCCTGAGCAAGATCAAAGGTTTGCCCGAAGATGAAGTCGAATTCACCGGTTACGGATGGGTTGTCGGTAACTTTGACGCCATCGCTGGGACCTACAGTGTGACCATTTTCGGTCTCGGTTTCACTCAGAATTTTGAGTTCACGCCGGCGGTGGGTCATGGTGGGACCTTGACCGGTCTTCAAATCCAAGCTACCAGTCCGTAGGCTGTAGCACCGTTGTAGATTGCGCTTTCGGGGGCATTCTGCTTCGCGTATGTTAACGAGAGAAGAGCGAAAGGGCTGTTCAGATATCTCTGGATGGCCCTTTCGTACTTTGTGATGCCGTCTAAGGGTATCTGAGTCCCGCTCGGCTACTGATTCTGGATCATGAATTTTCCTCTTATCCTTCTCCTTCTTGCAGCATCTCTTCCTCAGCAGGCAGAGCTAGAGAAGAGAATCGGCTCTTACTGGGATTTGTTGTTGGCTCAGGACAAGAATGCTGCCCTTCAGTATGTCGAGCCTGAGTCGCGCAACCGCTTCATCCAGCGCCGCACACCCTACTTTCGATCCTGGGAACCCATGGGGATCGAAGAGCAGTCGGAAACGAAGGCCTTGGTGAGGGTTCGAATCGATAGGCTGATGGAGGCCTCTCGATCCTTTTACAAGATGCCGGTGAAGGAAGTCTGGGTCCTCGGTGACGAGGGCTGGCACCTCCAGCTACCACAACTTACGTCGAAAGCGCTGGGCGAGCTCTACTCCAGAAGGAAAGAAGAGAAGCCAGCGAAAAAGCTCACGGGGGAGCTTAGGCTTCTTCCGCAGTCGCTAAAGATTCACTTCCTCAATCAGACCAACCGGGGTTCGGTCTTTCTTTTCAACGGTCTGAGTGTTCCTGTTCAGGTCACTCGTATCGAATACGATAAGGAGAAGTTCATACTCGAGGAAAAGGTGGGCGAGGTGGCTTCAGGCGAAAAAGCTAAGATCAGCATCCGCTACCTTGGAGACGAGGAGGACAAAGATCTGACCAGCGAACTGCGAGTGTTCGTGGAGGGTGGCTCAGAGGAAGGTGGGGGAGAGATGTTCGACGTCCCAGTACTTTACAACCATCTGAGTCCTGCCGCCCGCGCTCTGTTTGGCTTGAACGAGGCCAGAGCGAAGGAGTTGGAGCGTGGTGATCCTTTCCGTCCCACAGTCCAGGCACCCGAGCCCCCAAAGGATGGTACTCAGGTGCTACCGCCGATACCGCCGTCACCACCCAAGAAGTCTGTGGCGACCCCTAAGACTCAGGCCGAGTAAGCTACTAAGGGTCTGCGCAAAAATAACTTGGCATTGTGGCATCTCAGCTTCACACCATCTTCGGCCGCTCCTCAATCGAGAAATCCTCAACGTAGACCCGGCTACGCCTGCGGTTTCGCTCAATCGTTCGCGGCCAAATCTGGTGCAAATCTGAGCGCCAACTCTGCCAAGTTGTTCTTGCGTAGACCCTTAGCGCGACCCCTGGCTGCAGACCGCCGGATCGTACCGGAAAGAAACTTCTTCTCTCAACGGGAGCCCCTCCCCTACGCCGAAGGCGTCCCTGCGCGTAGCCCAGGGTTGCAATGCGAAGCGAGCTATCCTGGGTTTGGGTCGCCTGTCTTCTCTACGCTGAAGGCGTTTTTGCCAACACGTTTCCGGTCGGCAATAACACCTTCGGTGTAAGAGATATCTCAGATACGCCCATCCATTACCAAATCAATCGTTTACGTCCTTCTTGCCCCCAGATCTGAAGATCAAGTTTCAGGTCAGTCCCGACCCCGCTGCGCTGCGCCATTCGAGAACGAAACTTCGGGTACGTCTGCCATGTTTGTCGCTACCGCCAATGACAGAGCCGTGACTACGAAGGAGCGGTCCCGATCACCGATCGGGACCTGCCACAAAAGGGGATGCAATCGGCCACCGTCTGTTTGGTCGGTTGTTTGCGGCATCCGTATGCCGGGACCGCTCCTTCGCAGTCACGGCTCTGTCATTGGCGACTCTTTGGATGATCTCCTACCCAATGAAGTTTCAGCTTAGTCCCGCCCCCAGAGAGCCCTGGCCCCATTCGAGAAAGAAACTTGGAGTCCCGGCCGTGGCGGCGGTCTCCACGCTGCCGTGTATCGAGCCAACTGCTGGGAAAGAAGAATACTTCGGCCTGGAGACCGAATCCACGTCGACCCGCCAGAGCCAATTGAAGTTTCAGGTTAGTGCGGCCTCCGGCTGCGCTGGATCATTCAGGAAGAAACGTCAACATCCCGTAGTGGCACGGGCATTCCTGCCCGTGATGGCCGTGCCACGGTTTTCACAGACAAGGGACGTGCGACGTTCAGACGTTCAGACGATTCTTTGAAGTTTCAGGTCAGTGTACTTAGGTAGTCATCGAACGGTTACTCGATCCTGGATCGGAGGGTTGCTTTGCCTGCAAGCGATCAGTCTCACTCCTCGTGACTCCTCTGCACCCTGATCCCGCTGTAGAATCCCTTTGCCCAGCTGAAAAGACCCGCCAGGATAAGCGGCAGATGCGCCACTGCATTGAGTCCCTGTAGGGGGCTGCTTTGGAACACCCTCCCTACGATCTTCGGAAGCCGGAAACACGGTAAGCCAAAGCTGAGAAGGGGAAGGTGGCGGAGCCAGGAGCCACTGCCACTAAACTTCAGCCGATAGAGGCCGCTCCAATAACCAAGCGACTCCAGATGTGCTCGCACCCCTCGCCAGTCTAGACGAAAATAGTGCATCAGCATGATAGATCCATCGAAATAGAGGCAGTCGGTGAGTCGCTTGGAAAGGGCAAGGTCCTCCGCCATGTCCATGCTTTCGTCGAATCCTCCGGTCGTCTGGAAATCTCGCCGATGGATGAGGAGATTGGAACTTGACAGAGCAGGGCGAAAGCCGGAAGGGAGTCCGAACAGATAGTGGGAGAACTCGATCCAGTGGAGACTTCGGCTGACTACTGTTGGATTGCCGTTGGCGATCGCAGCCGAGACCAACCTGATCTTGGAGGAACTGGCCAGCCTGGAGTGAAGTTGTTCCAGCCACTCTGGAGAGGGGACGACATCCGCGTCGAGGAAGGCGAAGTAGCGACCTTGCGCTTGGGCTGTGCCGAGATTCCGAGCAGTGCCTGCATTGGTACGGGAGGAGAGAGCGTGAACGGTGACTCGAGGAAACCGAGTCCGGATGGATTCAGCCGTTCCGTCGCCCGAAGACTCGACTACCAGGATTTCAAAGCTCAGGGAGGTAACCTGCTCAAGGATCGAGTTCAGGGTTCTCTCAACGGTCTCACCGGACCGATAGCAGGGGACGATGAAGCTAACCTCGGGGGGCTTCAGCGCTGGATTCGGATGCGTCCCCTCCGATCCTCGCTCAGCGACCTGGTCTTCTTCCTCGAATGTTGGTGATGAGGTGCTCACGACCCCCATACGGCGATCCTTTATGGCTTCATCCCTGGAAATAGTCCCTCTCGTACACCCTCGAGAATGGTGCGGACACGACGCCACCGAAAAAGGAGAATGTTGTACAAAAGGCTGGTGACGAGTGTTGACCAGAAGAAGACCCACCTCCATGTCCCGACCTCATGTTTCTTGAAGAAGAGGACGGTATTGCGGCGGATCCAGAAAGTTTTTTGTTGGGGTCTTTGCCGTGTCGAGTGGGCTCCGCGGTGGAGGGCCTGAGCGAAAGGACAGTAGTAGATCGGATAGCTCATCCGGGCTGCCCGGTAGAGGAAATCCACCTCTTCGTGGTACATGAAGAACGACTCGTCGAACAAGCCGACCTTTTCAAAGATCTGTCGGTGAACCAGCAGGGCACAACCCAGCAGCAGATCGACCGGCTTGACGTGGTTCCAGCGGGGTCCGTCCGATGCCCCCTTTCCCTGATAGGAGCAGAGAACGTGACTCCAGTTCAGGTGGCCCCAGGCGGCGTCCAGGCGCGAGCGATCCTCATGACGCAGGATTTTCGGTCCGTAGATCCCGGCACCCCTCTCTTCGGCAAACTGGACCAACTGGCAAAGCGCATCAGGATCGACCACGATGTCATTGTTCAATAGATAGTAGTACTCTGGAGCTTCGTCTCCCCCGATACCCACGGATTTCTGGCTTTCACGGATGGCGGCGTTGAGGGCAGCGGCGTAGCCCCGATTCTGGTCGAGAGCCAAGACCCGGATCGAAGGGGGGACGAGAGCCAGTGATCCGTCGGTAGAAGCGTTATCCACCACCACTATTTCCAGTGATCTGTAGTGGCTCTGGCTAAGAGCGCTCAACGTTTCTGCGAGCACCTGCTGGCCGTTCCAGTTGACGCAAACGGCTAGCACTTTGCGATCAGTTGACATACCTGGGAAGTCGCCAAAGTTCGTTCAGCCCACACCTTCTTACGTTTCCCGAGTGCCCGCGGGGTCAGTAGGATTCCCGCCACGAGGCCCTTCAGGAAAGCACCGAAGAAACCGGCTTTGAGCAGGTGAAACAAGGCGCTGCGCGCCCATCCCAGTACTAGCCACGGTGCGTTTCGAAGGAGCTGATAGGTGATCATGAGCTGCCAGCGATTACGGGTGATCCAGAAGACGCGATTCTGAGAGTAGTAGGTCCGGGCGCTCTCTGCTGTCCTGGTTTCCGCACCCTTCGCAGAGGGACTGATCGGATTACTATTGGAGCGATCGGGATCAGAAGCCGCCTCCACATGGTAGACGATCGCTTCCGGTAGGTATAGGCACGGTAGACTGGAAAACTGGGCGCGGAGGCTGAGGTCCACATCCTCAAGGTAGAGAAAGAATCCCTCGTCAAACAGACCGATCCGCTCGAACAGGTCTTTGCGGTAGAACGCTGCCCCGGCGCTGGCTCCCATGACCGGAGCGGTCTGGGTGAACTGGTTCGCAGGTTCTCCCAGGCCGCGCTTGCGCGGCAGCCCAGTGCGACTGTAACAATCTCCTGCACTGTCAACCGTGTCCCGGCGCCGAAAATCAAGCATCTTGGAAGCGAAAAACCAGTAGTCAGGGTGGCGCTCGAAGGCTTTCAACCCGGCCTCTACCCAGTGGGGGTTCACCTCGGTGTCGTTGTTCAAAAGGGCAACAAACTCGGTTCGTGCCCTCTGAATACCGAGATTGACGGCTTTGGCGAAGCCGAAGTTTCGCTCCAGAGGAAGGTAGTCTACCTCGGGAAACTCGCTGCTCACCAACTCGAGCGTGGAATCGGTGGAGCCGTTATCTACTACCAGGACGCTGCAGCTCACCGTCTGAAGCTGTAGGGATAGCAGACAGGTGCGGAGAAGTTGCTCCCCGTTCCAGGTGGGTACGATGACGGTCAGTTGGCCAGGAATGTCTTTACTCATTTCGCGCCTTCAAAATGCCCCGGTTGTAGTGGTAGCTCATAACGTCAGGGTAGTAACGACTTAGATCGGGCCAGTTCCGCGCCTCGGTGAGTCGGCATAGCCAGCTCAGCGTACCCATCTTCAGCCTCGCGAATCCGGAATAGCGAGGGGTGTTTTGGACATTCAGAAAGGAGTCCAGCTCGGGATGCATCTGATAGAACCTCCAAGCCGAGGAACCCACTTTCCTTTGTCTCTGAACGAACGACCTGAAGGAGGTGGGATGATGGTGGTAGGCGATCGCCTCGCGCTGAAAGACCAGGTGCATTCCCAGCTGCTGGAGCCGGTGACCTAGTTCGATATCCTCCCACCCGTATTCCTGAAAACCCTCATCGAACCCTCCTGATTCCCAGAAGAACGACCGGGAAATGGAAAGATTGCTGGTGTAGAAGAAGTTGAACGAGATGTCCTCGGGATCCCGGATCAGTGAAAAACCGAACTGCCAACCCTCCTCAACGATATAACGCATGAAACGGGTTTTCCGGTATTCCTGTGGCCATGGCGTGTAGCCGATCACAACAAGCCGCGAGGAACACGGGTCGATTCTAGGCTTGGTCCGAGCCTTTGCATGTTCTTCTAAGAAGTTGAGTGTTGGAACGGTGTCGTCCCCGAGAAAAACCAGGAAGTCGCCAGCCGCCCGGCGGGATCCCAAATTGCGCGCAGATCCCTGTTTTCGGTTGGCCTGCCGGAAGTAGTGGAGAGGGACCGGACAGTCCCGTTGAAATCGCATGACCAGATCTTCGGTATCATCAGTCGAACCATCATCCACCACGAGAATCTCGAAAGGAGGCTCTTGATCTGCTGGCTGGATTTCTGCGGGTGTGTCCTCTTGAGGAGCTCGCGATGCAGAGAGCCCCGCTGGACCAGGTCGGCAGAGGGTCTGGGAGCTCAGGGCGGAGAGAGTCTTCGTCAGGGCCTCAACTCGATTGTAGGTTGGGATCACGACACTAAACTGCACGGCTGAGGTATTCTACCAACCGCCGGCAGGCGACCTGAAACCCCTGGGTTCTCCAGGAGCTGAAAAAACGCTGGATTCTGCTCTCGGGAGCGGGCGGCCGAAGGAGCGCCTGTGTTCCCAGCCATTGCAGGGCCTTGAGTTCCGACTCCTGGGTACGCACCTTTTCTCGCAGCTCGGAAGGCAGGGTCTCGAGCGTGGCCGCAGAATCGGACAGATCGAAGAGGGAGCCTAGATCGACCATCTCGAGGTACTCTAGTTCCTCTTTGAGATAGACAGGGTCTTCCACGATCGCCCGAAAGGGATCACCGAAGAGCGTCGCAATTTGGGCATCGGATCGACGCCGCAAGGCCTTGATCTGGCGACGCTTCTCCAGAGTTCGAGGAAGTAGCTGGAGCGCATCATCGAGTGCCACAAGATGATTCAGGGAATCAATCAGCTGAGCCTGCATGGTGGGGTCTTCGGCCCTGAGGCGGTGCCTTGTCTGGGACCAGAGGTAGAAACTTTCTTTTTTGACGCCTGAGGATCGAACCGAGCGCTTCAGGGCAAGTAGGATCGCCAGAGGAAGAACCTTGCGGAAGTTTTCCTCCTCGTAGTTCTTCATTATCGTCAGCAGGGCGTTGCGGTGCATCAGATAGCGGGTTTTCTCATTCGCCTGGGTCTCGAGGGTTGCATGGCCCCGGTGGTAGACGATCGACTCGGGAGCAAGTGCCACAGCGAATCCGGCGATCCACAGGCGCCATCCCAGGTCGACGTCCTCGAATAGGGCAAAGAAGTCGGGATCGAAGCCGCCCAGTTGCAGAAACACTTCACGCTCGATCAGCATGGCTCCGCCGCAGGGGAACAGGATCTGTTCCGAGTGTGACACTTCCTCCAACAGCTTGCCCTGGTCTTTCTGAAGAGCGTATCCCAGGTACTGTAGCGAGGAGCCGTTGAAGTCGACCCGATGCCCCTCCCAATCCAGGATCCTGGATGCGACGCAGGGCACCTCCGGGCTGAGGTGTGTCAAGGCCGCATCTATCCAATTGGCATGGGCACGCATGTCATTGTTGATGAAGGCGACATAGCGGCCTTGGGCCTGGCGGGCTCCTAGGTTACTGGGTTGGGCAAAGCCTCGGTTAACCTGGTTTTCCAAGAGCTGAACCTGGGGGTAATGTCGGCGCACAAAGGACCTGGATCCATCGGTGCTGCCATTGTCGACTACGATTACTTCCCTGACCCCAAGTGTCATCAGGGAGGGAAGGAGCCGGGTCAGATGATCTTGGCCGTTCCAGTTGACGGTAACGACCGAGACCTCAGAGGCGGATCGGGACATCGTTCGATTGTATAATAAGGAATTGCAGTTCCGCGTCCGAGCGCCTGCGGCGATCCTGATTCCACTTTCTCCGTTTCAGGGTATCGGGCAGCTTCCGCAGGTTCCAAAAGAAGTTTCTGCACTGATTCCACTTCCGGAGCGGAGACTGCGGCCTCTTGAGCAGTCCCCACAGCGCGCTTCGCAGGTTGCTGGCTTCGTAGTTCTTGAGCAGCGCTCGGATGTTGTGACGTTCCCCCATAAGCTCACGCCAGGCCATTCCCTGGTGTGCTTGCGTGGAGGCCCCGAAGTGGTGGTAGGCGACGGCAGCGGGCGCCGTGAGGACGCGAAAACCAAGCATCCAAAAACGCCAGCATAGATCGACATCTTCGTGGTACATGAAGAGTCCCTCGTCGAACCCACCGGACTCTAGAAAGACAGAACGCCGGAACAGGGCCGCACCGGCCGAGGCGAAAAGGACCTCACGGCTCTGGTCATACTGGCCTTCGTCCTCTTCGAACATGCCCAGGTCCCAGGTGTATCCAAGCTGGTTCATGGCGCCGCCGACACCATTGAGGACAGTAGGCTGGTGGTACAGTCGAAGCTTCGAAGCCACGGCTGCGACAGATTCGTCTTGAGTTGCTACTTTTAGAAGCGCCTTCAGCCAGGTAGGCTCGAGCTTGAGATCGGTATTGAGGGTAGCCAGGAACTCGGCCCCGGTCTCCCGCGCTGCCAGATTGACTGCACGGGAGAAACCGAGATTCTGCGGCAGCGAAAGGACTCGGACCCTGGGAAAGTTCTGGCCCACGTATTGGGCGCTCCCGTCCTGGGAGGCATTGTCGACCAGGATGGTTTCGAATCGGGTCTCGCTCTGCGCTCTGAGCGATTCGAGCAATTCATCCAGAAAAGGTCGGCCGTTGTAGTTGATGACCGCGACGCAAACTCGAGGACTGCTCACTACTCACTCCTCCGCCGCCTCTGCCGGAACCGACGAAGGGCCAGTTTCCAGAGCGGAAGGCTCCGCAGTTCTTCTTGGACCCGTGCCAGGTCCTTCTGTAAGAGCTGAACCCACTTCTGCCGTTCGTTGATGAGAAAGCTGACGTCGTCCAGAGCCCGATTCTGCTCATCCTTGAGGTTTTGAAGGCGCTCGTGTAGCTCCAGAAACGAAGGGTTTTCAGCCAGACGCTCGGCCAGCCCCAATTCCCCGGAAGAGGGGCTCAGTAGAGCCTGAAGTTGCTTTCTGATCTGTGGATCCAGTGGTTCCTTGCAGATGAGAAAGACTGTCCGGTAAGCGGGCTCTACCTGGTCGAGCGGATAGCAGATGCGGTTGTACAGTCGATTGAGGTCGTCTATCGCCCTGTAATCGTTGAGTCCAAAGTAATGTTGGGTGAGCACTTGCATCGCCTTCCATCGAGAAAGC
>Ga0310345_10005604_pt1 | contig 11113 bp, 6 predicted proteins | sample HC15DNA20500_MG_FD_204667 | JGI IMG/M metagenome (GOLD analysis project Ga0310345, IMG submission 204667) | Marine microbial communities from station ALOHA, North Pacific Subtropical Gyre - HC15-DNA-20-500_MG | ecosystem: Environmental > Aquatic > Marine > Oceanic | place: Pacific Ocean: North...
ATTTGAAGGCTTTTTATAAGATCTGAGAAAATTAGACCTTGATAACTCTTCGACATGTGTCTTGCTGTAGTAACCGTAGATTGAACAAAGACCAAATCCGCACCAGCCTCAACTGCTGCGGGACTCATCCGCTTAGTATTCTGAGGAGTAAACGAAACCGCACAAACACCTCCGGCCTGTTTGATTTCCGACACCCTCTTGCCTATCAAATCTTCCTTAATTGGTTCTCTATAAACTTGTTGGATGTGTTCTGTCACTTCCGATTGTGGCATAGAGGTTATTTCTTCTAGGACAGAATAAGGGTCTTCATACCTAGTATAAAGACCTTCTGCATTTAACACTCCCAGGCCACCCATCTCATGCATCAATGTAGCAAAACTTGGAGAAACTGCCCCATCCATAGCAGACGCCATAAGGGGTATATCAAAAGTCTGGTCACCAATAGTCATTTTGGTTGAGGTCATATCTGGATTGATAGTCACTTCTCCAGGCACAATAGCGACATCGTCAAATCCGTAGGATCGCTCAAGTTCTTTAAAAAGGCGCCTTCCCATCGCTTATCACCTCACACCAATTTCTAGATTATTTAGCACCGGACTCTAGCAGGTCAAAACCTAAAAAGCAACCATGATTCAATTCCCTATATTTGCGACTTATGTTATGTTGCTCAATTAGTCCCTGATTGACTTGTTGAGCAACCCTCCCTCTACCGCAATTGCGATTGATTGACTCAAAGTCCGTACAAATATAAAGTCCATACCATCAATGGGTTCCACGTCATTTTTAGAAAGCTCCGGCAACAGACATTTAGATAGCCCTAAACGGGAAGCTTCATTCACCCTTCTCTGAGGATTCGGAATGTTTCTAATCTCACCACTGAGGCCGACTTCACCACAGACTACCATATCAGGACAAAGTGCTTTGTTATGAAAACTGGAAGCTACAGCCAAGCACACACCTAAATCAGCGGCTGGTTCATTGACTCTGAATCCGCCAGCGACATTCACAATTATATCTTGGCGCCCAATGCCTAAACCAGCCCTTTGGCTGGCCACAGTAGATAGCATCAGTATCCGATTATAATCCATACCGGTGCCTACCCTACGGGGTATCGGAGAATTAGAAAAGGAAGTCAGAGCTTGTATTTCTAAAAGGATAGACCTAGAACCTTCAATCACAGGAACTAATACAGTACCAACCGAGTCCTCATATCTCTGGGACAACAAAACTTTCGAAGGGTCTTCGACCTCTACAAGCCCCTTTTCCGACATATCAAAAATCCCGATTTCAGTGGTTGATCCAAATCGATTTTTACCGCTCCGCAACATACGATAACCATTGATGTCTTCGGCTTCTAAATACATCACTGTGTCTACCATATGCTCTAATACCCGGGGTCCTGCCACAGATCCATCTTTAGTCATGTGCCCCGCTAAGAAAACTGGTATGTTTCTACCCTTAGCCCAATGCATTAGTCGTAACCCACATTCCCTGACCTGAGCGACATTCCCCGGGCCCGACGTGATTTCCTCTGTGTAAAGGGTCTGTATTGAATCAATTATGACTAAATCAGGTCTGATATCTTCGAGTTTATTTACTATTTCATCGACATCAGTCTCAGACAACAAATAAACTCCCTTGCCACTAAACCCCAGTCTCTCAGACCGGCGCTTTATCTGGTGAGCAGACTCCTCTCCACTAATATAAAGGACGTCATGGTTATCTGAGGCAAAATTCTGAGCTATCTGAAGCAACAAAGTGGATTTCCCAATTCCCGGTTCCCCTGCTAATAATGTTATAGATCCAGGGACAACCCCGCCACCCAATACACGATTTAATTCATTTGAATCAAAAAGGATTCTGGGGTCATCATTTCCTGTTAATGAAGACAACTCCTGGACATTATAGGAATCGGAAGAAAACCATTTAATCTGCTTCTTACCGGAGGTACCCAAATCCAATTCAACTAACGGCACGGTCGAGTTACATGACGAAGCAGGGCAAAATCCGAACCATTTGGAACTTTGGTAACCACATTCCTGGCAAATGAATTTAGATCGGCTTTGGTCCTTTTGACGAGTCACACCATACCCCCATACTCCCTAACAGACCTATACCAAAGAAGGGGCTCCTAAATTAGAAGCCCCTCTCTTGTTTAGTTACCAATTACACTAGGTTTAAGCAGGACTAGTAGCTGGCTCTTCTGATTTGGTCTTTACGAAGATCTTCCCATCACCATCCAAATCCACAACCGCTATATCCCCGGCATTTATATTGCCCGACAACAAAGCATCGGATAGGGCATCTTCAACTTCATTTTGGATTAACCGACGCAAAGGTCTTGCACCAAGCACTGGGTCAAATCCTTTTTCACCCAAATGATCTCGAGCAGCATCTGTTGTTTCTAAACCGATCTCTTTTTCCTCGAGCTCTTTGGCAACCATAGCCATCATTAAATCAACTATCTCCAAGATTTCCGGCCTTGCCAACTGGTGGAAAACAATAGTTGCATCTAATCGGTTTAAGAATTCAGGACGGAAGAAACGCTTAACCTCATCAAGTACTTTTTCCTTCATCCGTTCATAAGCCTGGTTTTCCGATTGTGCGTCGTCGGCTTTAACCGCAAAGCCCATTGTTGAATCACGCTTAATCAGATCCGAACCTAGATTACTGGTCATTACAATGATTGAATTTCTAAACTCTACTCTTCGGCCACGTGCGTCCGTCAATTGACCGGCGTCAAAAATCTGGAGCAGTATATTAAAAACTTCAGGATGAGCTTTTTCAATCTCGTCCATTAACACGCAACAGTAATTTTTCTTACGTACACCCTCTGTTAATTGCCCTCCCTCATCATACCCAACATACCCAGGAGGAGCTCCAATTAATCGCGCGGTGGTATGGCGCTCCTGAAACTCCGACATATCGAGTCGGATCATATTATCTTCATTACCGAACATGAATTCTGCTAATGCTCTAACCAATTCAGTCTTACCAACTCCGGTAGGCCCTAAGAGCAGGAAGACTCCGATGGGATGCCTTGGATCTTTTAATCCCGCACGAGCGCGCCTAACCGCCTTAGATATATTGACTATAGCCTCATCTTGACCAATGATACGCTTATGCAACTCTTGTTCCATTTGCAAAAGTCGCTCTGTCTCTTCCTGGGCTAGTCGCGTAACCGGTATACCGGTCCACATGCTAACCACTTCAGCAATATCTTCTTCAGTAACTTGAGCTCTATCTTTTAGTCGGCCCTCGCGCCATTCCTTTTCTAGCTCTTCCAAATTTTGACTAAGAGTCAATTCTTTATCCCTGAGCTCCGCGGCCAATTCGTATTGCTGAGATGCAATGGCGTCATCCTTCTCTTTTTTGACATCCTCCAACGCCTGCATAGCCTCCTTGACTGGCCCAGGTGTCGCACTACCACGGAGGCGCACCCTAGATCCGGCCTCATCAAGCAAATCAATAGCTTTATCTGGCAAAAACCTATCTGGCAAAAACCGGGTAGCCATCATAGTTGCTGCTTTTACAGCTTCCTCTGTGATCTCTACGTTATGATGATCTTCGTACTGCTTTTTAATGCCATCTAGTATCAGGACTGTCTCATCATCATTGGGTTCCTCGACTCTAACAGGTTGCAACCGACGCTCTAAAGCCGGATCCCGTTCGACGTATTTCCGATAATCATCCAGAGTAGTAGCACCTATGCACTGTATTTCACCCCTTGCCAACGAAGGCTTTAGGATGTTAGAAGCATCAACTGCACCCTCTGCCGCTCCTGCTCCCACTATTGTATGTATTTCATCGATGAACAGTACACAGTTACCAGCACTCTTTATTTCTTCGATTACCTTCTTGAGACGTTCTTCAAATTCTCCTCTATATTTAGTTCCTGCGACTAATGCTCCCATATCTAACGTTACAAGGCGTTTCCCTTGGAGCGTATCCGGAACATCTCCCGAGCTAATCCTTTGAGCCATTGCTTCCACAATAGCTGTTTTCCCTACACCGGGTTCACCAACCAACACCGGGTTATTTTTAGTACGTCTACTCAAGATTTGGACCACTCGTTCTAATTCTTGCTGCCTACCGATTACTGGATCCAACTTGTCCGACTTGGCAGCCACAGTTAAATCTATACCTAATTGGTCCAAAGTGGGGGTTTTCGTAGCACTGCGAGTGCCCTGAGAACCCGAAGTGGAGCTATTACTAAGTATTCTATGGGTTTCAGTCCGGACTTTTTCTAGTGATACACCGAGACTCTCCAATACTCCAGCTGCTACCCCTTCCCCTTCACGAAGCAAGCCAATTAGCAAATGTTCAGTTCCGATATAGGTATGGTTCATTCTCCGTGCTTCATCCACCGCTAACTCAACCACTTTTTTTGCTCGTGGAGTTAATCCAATCTCACCTTGAGTCGGCTTTTCTCCTCGCCCTATAATGAACTCAACTGCCGAACGCACCTTGCCAAGATCCACACTTAAGCCTGATAAAACTCTGGCTGCAACACCTTCTGTTTCTCTCACCAAGCCAAGTAGGATATGTTCGGTACCTATATAATTGTGATTAAACCGTTGTGCCTCTTCTTGGGCTAACGATAAAACTCTTCTGGCTCTTTCTGAAAATTTTTCGAATCTGCTTCCCATTTCCGCTCCTAACAGGTCGGCGTAAGCTCATATTCTGGATTTTCAAATGTACATAAAACCGGATCCAAACCGTAAATAAAAGATTCGAATCAGCTTTGTAGTACCAACGCCCGCACCCCACACGTAGATTACCGGGAATTATAAGATACCCTTATACCACTGTAAAGCTACTCGTTAGCTCTAGATGCCACCGTAGCATATAACGTACCGCTAACGTATTAGCAGCTCAAGTAATGACAAAAATATATCCTGGCAGTGACCTATTTTCCCACACCGTCACCAGAGCAGTATCGTCGGCGCTGGGGCGTTTCACTACCGTGTTCGAGAAGGGAACGGGTGGGTCCACCCCGCTAGAACCACCAGGAATATGTAACCAGTATGCTCCATTTTTCACCATACTGCAATAGTTTAATGTGAATAAACCCAAATAATAAACTAATCATGTAGACTGAGCTTGAAAGAACCTGTGGCATTGTTATGAATCGGTCGGTACTATGTTAGAATAAATACAGATGTTCGACTACAAACCGAGTCCACATTTTAGGTAATCGCACACTTTATAAACACTGATTTGCCAGGTAAATTGACTTCAAGGGCCGTTAGCTCAGCTGGTAGAGCACCGGACTTTTAATCCGGGTGTCGTGGGTTCGATCCCCACACGGCCCACCATTCATTTCCTTTAGGATTAGCTCGAAATTATTACCCTGCTTCTCAACGGTATCAAAATCAACATTAACGCTGCGGCAGCAAACAACGCTGAGATATAATATAGGGCTAAATCCATTCCAAAATGTTGGTACAGAAATCCTGCTATGATTGGTGAAGCCGAGGCCATAATAAAACTAGCGAAAGTGGCCATACCTAAAGCTGTAGCCGACACGTTAGTACCAATAATTTCTAGGGTTGCCGCAGTCAAAATCGGTTGATCCGGGTATAAAAAAACACCTAAGAGGGCAATCGATATCGTCAATCCAATACCTTGGTCTATAGGTACCAGAACAAGCGCCATTGCACTGGACCAAACCAAACCTGGGACAAGTATGGTTTTCCTACTCCACTTATCAGAACAAAATCCTGCAATTGGTTTGGCAAACAAGCCAATTGCTATCAACAAGCCTATGTGTATCCCCCTGCCAAATGGACTCATCCCTAGGTCATTCCCCAGATAAAGAGGCAAAACCGTAACTAATGCTACGAGTGACATCCCTCGGAGGCCTCTAATTACAGTCAGACCCCAAAGCACTGGATCAGCAAGAAGTTGCTTAGTCGCGAATAAGTAGGATATGGGTCGACTAACTAAATTGTTCTCCTTTATCCTTCCAATTCTGTAGAATGACCACAATGCCAGTAATCCCAGCACAAATGGGGCCACCGCATATAAGTTGATGATTCCCTGCCAGCTGAAAATCATCAAAAGGATTCCAGTGACTGCAGGCCCTGCCACATCCCCTACGCTCCCTCCAACCCCGTGAAATGAAAGAGCTAAACCACGATGGGTTGGAAAATGATAAGAAAGGGAGGCGGACGACGGGAGGTGCCATACGGAGTGCGCCATAGATAATAAAGCAATGCCGCCTAACAGAAAAACATATCTTGGGGATATCCCTATTGCTAACGCACCCAAGCCACATACCAGTAAACATACTGATAACAGGACTCCCCAATATGTCCTCAGCATATCTGAAATGATTCCCCCGGGTAAGCGTATGATTCCTGATGACAATTCTCGAGAAGCTAACAGGCCTCCTATTGCTATGGCACTCAGTCCGAAAGTTTGTTGTATCTCAGGAAGTAAAACCACAAAACTCTGAATTATCCAATGAAAAACAGAATGCCCAACAGCTAGGCCTCCTATCATAAAAACGGCTGTATTCCGTAAATCTGTCTTCATGCTATCTCAACTTATGCGGAGCAACCAAGTATAAATTAAAATCCTATAATCCATACAAGTTCACAATTAATATATCAATCTACTACCATAAATCAAAATAGACCAGCCTGACATCAGGAGCACCCTGTGATTCCAATCATGGTGCTATTCATATAGTAGGGAGTAGGCGAGATGGAACCGAGAACAGTTATATGATAACCAGATTAAATTTTTCCTCAGCAACTTCAGATAGTCTGTCTTATTATTCCATAGCTGTTATATGCATCCAATAAAGCCAGTGCACTGGATTTCCTTGATCCTGTTAACCCTCTCAATTAGTACCCATGCCACTTATAGTCGGATATAATCACGGGTGCCACGTTTAATACTACCTTCGAAAGCGTTAGCAATATCCACCTAACCCTTCCCATGAGGGATACTAACCAACAACTCAAAATGTAGACAGTGAGGTAACATGAAGTACGATTTTGTTATTGTAGGAGGAGGATCAGCGGGATGCACACTGGCCTCCAGATTAACAGAAGATCCTAATGTCTCGGTATTGTTATTAGAAGCTGGGCCAGATTATACCAACTTTGATCAAGTTCCAGATGATGTCAAATTGGGCAACAATGTCTGGAGATCAGCATACGGGGACCATAGTTGGGGGTATTTAGCCACCGCCACACCGAGGCAAAACGAACCCATCATAATCCCTCGTGGTAAAACCACAGGTGGCTCCAGCTCAATAAATGGTCAAGTTTTATTTAGAGGAATTCCTCAGGATTACGACAATTGGGCAGAATGGGGAAACCATGAATGGGCTTTTACTAATGTTCTACCCTATTTCAAAAAATTAGAAAATGATCTGGATTTTCCAGGCGGCGATTTCCACGGGAACGATGGGCCTATTCCAGTACGACGTTATAAGAGGGAAGAGTGGCTTCCATATTTCAGAGCTTTTTATGATGCTTGCGTTTCTGTTGGTTATCCTAGCCATCCAGACCATAACGATCCTGAAACCACCGGTGTTGCTGCCCGCCCAATGAATAACATTGACGGCGTCAGAATGAGTACAGCTTTGACGTACTTATCCATGGCCAGACATCGCATGAACTTGACAATAAAGGGAGATGTATTAGCCCATCGTATCCTATTCGAAGGAACCAAAGCAGTGGGCATAGAAGCGGAGAGCGGTGGAGAAGTTTTCAAGGTAGCCGCAGAACAGGTGATTATCGCCAGCGGGGCAATAGCTTCCCCTCAAATTTTGATGTTGTCTGGAATAGGACCTCGGAATCATTTGGAAGAATTTGCCATCACGCCGATTTTAGATTTGCCGGGCGTCGGTGAAAACCTTCGCGACCATCCAGCCGCTTTCGTTCTTTACAGGGGGGATTCAGATCAACCCGATATCGATGCACCAAATATTCAAATAGGGCTTAGAATCAGCCCAGAAGGTTCCGAGACTGAAGCTGATCTCCAGATCAGCCCTATTCTAATGTCAAGCGAACATGCACCATCCAGCGTAATTATCGAATCAGATGACTTCCATTTTGGTATCAGCTTTGCTCTTCAAAATGCGCTAGGCAAAGGGCGCCTTAGACTTGCTTCAGCAGACCCCGCACAACAACCTAACATAAATTATGATTACCTCTCAGATCCATACGATAGGCAACAAATGCGACATGGTCTGAGAATGGCGCTAGAAATAGCAAGTGAAAGTCCATTTCAAGAATACATCATAGAACGGGTTAACCCTACTGAATCAGATCTTGTGTCAGATAACACAATTGATGATTGGCTATTACGAAACGTTTATACTCAACACCATTCGTCTGGAACCTGCAAAATGGGTCACAGTTCAGACTCTATGGCTGTAGTAGATCAGTATAGCCATGTACACGGTATAGAGAACCTGCGCATAGTAGATGCTTCAATAATGCCTGACGTCATAAGAGCCAACACAAACGCTACCACGATTATGATAGCGGAAAGGGTGGCAGACTGGATCAAACAGGGTATTTAAACTGATCCGGTTCCGCCCCAGACCATCACAACAGATGTGCGACGTTATCCACTAGGTCTGTTTTACCTTACGCGTGCTTTTCTAAAAAACCCTGTGTACCTTCAATTGTTTACAACTGCTTAACTCATATGAGTTAAGCAGTTGTAAACAATTGAAGGTTGTGTCAGTTTGGTAAATAGCATATAAAGCTTTATACAATCTTCGAGTCAGCAGCGATTGAGGTGATTTAGCTAACATGGATACCTTCTCAGTAGGAATAGACGTCGGAGGTACCTTCACAGATATTGTTCTTTACAACCTATCCAATCAAAAATACGAAGTATTCAAAACCCCATCAACTCCCCAAGACCCTAGTATTGGGTTCATGTCGGGACTCCAAGATATTCTGGAAAAGAACCACGTAAAATCCGAACAGATATCACACATTTTCCATGGCACAACAACAGCAACTAACGCGATATTAGAAGGCAACGGAGCAGATGTAGGAGTTCTAGTCACCGAAGGATTCAAATTTGTGCTCGAAATCGGCCGTCACGGAACACCAAGACTGGTAAATCCTAATTCATGGATCAAGCCAGACCGACCAGTCAAACCAAGGGATATATTTGAGATACCCGGCAGAATAAGCGTCGACGGCGAAATTATACTACCTCTAAACGAGCTCTCTATTGTGGAAGCCGCCCGAAAATTTAAATCACAAGGTAAATCCGCAATAGCTGTTTCATTTATCCATTCATATTCCAATAACTCGCATGAACTGAGAGCCAAAGAATTGATTTTAGAACAATACCCCGAAGCCTCAGTTTCTTTATCGTCAGAAGTCTTGGCCGTATTTAGAGAATATGAACGTACTATCACAACAGTCTTAAATGCTTACGTTAGCCCAAAGGTTAGCAGTTACATTCGCAATCTTCAGAGAGGTTTGTCAGAATTAAGTATCGACGCATCGCTCTCAATCATGAAATCTAATGGAGGTATGGTAGGTTTAGATGTTGCCGCAGAACAACCCGTGCAAACAGCGCTATCAGGCCCAGCTGCAGGAGTGATGGCATCGGTACAAATAAGCAAAAACATGGGAATCAAAAACTCAATATCTTTTGACATGGGCGGTACCAGTACAGACGTTTCGTTAATCCAAAACCATAATCCAACCACGCACCTATTCGGGAAACTGGGTGATTGGCCTATTCAACTACCCATGTTGGATATTGCTACGATTGGATGCGGAGGAGGTAGTATTGCTGAGGTTTCCCAGTTTAGCAGTCTCACTGTAGGGCCTAAGAGCGCCGGAGCTGTACCGGGACCTGTATGTTATGAGAAGGGAGGCATTCATCCGACCGTAACAGATGCCAACTTAGTTTTAGGTAGAATAAATAGTAGCATCGCCGGAGATGCTTTAAAATTAAACACTGCCGCATCAATTGAGTCGATTAAGCAGAAAATCGCTGAGCCGTTGGGAATAGACATTTATTCCGCCGCAAACGGGATCCTAAGAATCGCTAACAACAACATGGTCGGTGCGATTCGTAACATCAGCGTAGAAAGAGGGTATGACCCAAAGTACTTTTCATTAATAGCGTACGGCGGGGCTGGACCAATGCATGGTATTGACGTCGCTAATCTACTGGGAATCAAGCAGGTAATAGTACCGCTTTTCCCCGGAATAACATCCGCCTATGGTCTATTAGTATCAGAATTCAAGAACGACTATGCCAGAACTTACGCGAACAGATCATCCGGATATTCCACGGCCGATTTGACCAGAGTTTATTCTGAATTAAAAAACCAAGGTATTGACTGGCTCTACCGGGAGGGATTAAACGAACAAAATTCCTCAATATATTTTTCGATGGACCTACGCTATCAGCATCAGGGATCTGAGATAACAATACCATTGGAGAAGGATACGATAGACGATAAATCTTTACTAATAGCTACTAATAGTTTTAATGAAGAGCATCAAAGACTTTATGGATTTGCGCTAGACCAGCCCATAGAAATAATAACTTTACGTGTAACCATGACTAGTGATGTTGGGGAACTAGGGATACCCCTGTTACCCAAGTCGAATCAAACCGGTACTACAATCAAAGGCCAGCGTGACGTGTTTTTCGGAAACACCTCTGAGTTTATCCCATGCGATATACATACTAGAAGCCTCTTGCAACCTGATATGGTCATCAAGGGTCCCGCGATAATAGAAGGTTTAGACTCTACAGTATTAATTAACCCTAATTGGCAATCCGAGATCGACCTATATGGAACCTGCATTCTAAGTGAATCCAAATAGTTCCTGTTCGAAGTGCTAGAATCGATAAACACCAATCAGAGGAGACAAATTGGGAACATCGAACAATTACCCAAGTTTTCCGATAGATCCAATTACCATCCAACTTATAAGAGGGTCTCTTAGAGCAGCAAGGTTAGAATGCGAGCTAATTATAGAACGAACGGCGATGTCTGCGTTTATACGGGAGAAGAAAGATTATACCGTCAGTTTCCTAGATTCCGCTGGCCATGAAATAATCGGGGATACTATGGGTAGCGATATAATGGGTTGCGTTTGGG
>Ga0310345_10005607_pt1 | contig 11104 bp, 9 predicted proteins | sample HC15DNA20500_MG_FD_204667 | JGI IMG/M metagenome (GOLD analysis project Ga0310345, IMG submission 204667) | Marine microbial communities from station ALOHA, North Pacific Subtropical Gyre - HC15-DNA-20-500_MG | ecosystem: Environmental > Aquatic > Marine > Oceanic | place: Pacific Ocean: North...
GGATTGGGACAACCTAAAACAGTTTACTTTGGCATTAACGTAGGGATATAGGGTGATCACAATGAAAGTATTTAACAAAAGATTTATTCTATCAACTTCTGTTTTCTTTATTTCTTCATGCAGCGTGTTGGAACATGACCCACAGGATGCCATTATTCCTGACCAGGCATTTAACTCAGAAGCATCCGTCCAATCTGCTGTAATCGGTTTGTATCATCAATTGCAGTCAGATGATTATTATGGTGCATCTGTTCAATATGCTTCAGACAATTATACTGATATCACGGCTTATGCAGGTTTCAATATAGAATATAAAGAAGCGGGTGATGGAATTCTTCCTCCTACAAATTTACTTGTAGAAAAAATATGGCTTGGGGCTTACAGGGTCATAAACGGTGCTAATGAAATTATTGGCGGAGTCCCTGGGGTGGATGACATCGGGTTTACAGAAGAAGAAAGAATAATTGTTATTGCGGAAGCTAAATGCCTCAGGGCCTTGGGATACCTAGATCTCTTGGTTCATTTTGGCGAACATTGGGATTTAAGTTCAATGTATGGACTACCTTTAGTGACTCAATCAACCAACAGCGATTATGCAAATATAAACATGCTCACAAGAAGCAGTGTTCAGGAAACGTACAATTTTATATTGAATGATCTTGAAACTGCTGAAGTGGGATTGCCTGACAGTGACAACAGGGCAGTGGCAACCAAGGCTCTTACTCAAAGCTTGTTAGCCAAAACCTATCTTCATATGAATGATTATGTATCAGCTTTAACTTATGCTACTCAGGTTATCAACAATGTCAATTATTCATTAAACCCTTCTTTTTTAGACATTTTTCAAAGTGAATTGACCAGCGAATCCGTTTTTGAGCTTGTTTCTAGTTCCCTTGATATAAGTAATTTAGCCCTTTGGACAATCATCCGTGATGAAGTCCTTCCTGAAGAAACTTTAATTGCCTCTTTCGCTGATGGTGATCAGCGAAGAGACCTCATTGGAAATGTAGAAGGGAAACCATACGAGCGGTTATTGAAAGCAGAAGACTTTTCAAACCATGCCAACCCGGCATACATAGTTCGGATTGCTGAGCTATATTTCTTCAGGGCTGAGGCGAAACACTTTTCCGGTGATGCTGATGGTGCAATTGATGATTTAAATACTGTAAGAACCCGAGCTGGCCTTGAACCATATTCCGATTCAAATAATTTCCTTGAAAAATATATAAATGAAAATATGTGGGAGTTTTTTGGAGAAGGGAAACGTCTTTATACATTAACTAGGATTGATAAAGCAGGTGAAGTTCTCGGGATTGAAGATTTCAGAAGAATTTATCCTATACCAGCCAGGGAGTTTACAATTGAAGGAAACCAACTAGTTCAAAATCCTGGATATTAATTATACTCCATAAAAAAAATATTTTTTCAGAGATTGGTTGAGTTAAACACTTTCAATAATAGTAAAAACTAATGTCTACAGAAGAAAGAAGGTTAGCCGCAATCGTTTTTACCGACATCTGTGGGTTCACCGAGCTCATGGGTAAGAACGAAAAAGCAGCTATGGCACTGCTTGACCAACAACGTACACTGATACGTCCGATTATCCAAAATTTCAATGGAGAATGGCTAAAGGAGATTGGTGACGGCATTTTAATGGCATTCCCCAGCGCCGTGAAGGCTGTGACCTGTGCACTGGAAATACAACGAATTCTGGCACACAATTCTGAACTTACAATACGTATTGGGGTTCATATTGGCGATGTGATCAAAAAAGATGGGGATGTCTTTGGCGATGGTGTCAACATTGCATCCCGGCTGGAACCCTTGGCTGAACCGGGAGGGATTTGTGTGTCCGAAAGGGTGTATGAAGACATTCGGAACAAGCCGGAAATCAATTCTGCCTTTCAGGATGAGCAAATATTGAAAGGTTTGGACCGACCTATTAAGGTGTATTCTGTCTTTACAAAAATGGGGACAGTTCCACAGGAAAATCCTGATGACCCTAAGGCAAAAGTACAAAAAAGTAAAATTCCTTACGTTATGGCAGGGGTTGTTATCGGATTACTTGTCACTATTTTTGCATTGAAACAGCCTGGAGCATCATCTGTTCATGCTGATAAAAAATCCCTTGCTGTTTTCAATTTTGAGAATCTTTCCTCGGAAAGTGAAAATGACCGAACCGGGAAAATACTCCAAGAATTAATTATAACCGATCTCTCCGGAATAAACGATCTCAAAATTTATAGTTCACAACGATTGTTTGATATCCAAAAGCAAATGGGTGCTAAGGATTCCCGTTATATTGACCCTTCTATGGCATTAGACATTGCCCAGGATGCCGGCGCTTCAACCATGATGACAGGTAACATCATCAAAGTGGGGAAAACTACTGTGCTCACCTCCCGACTTTTAGACGTAGCAGATGGTTCTGTCATCAAATCCCGGAAAGTGGAAGGGACCGATATTTATGCCATGGTGGACCAGCTTTCTTCTTTTGTAATTGAAGATCTGAATTTAGGTATGATAGAAACGGTTGATCTGGCTGTTAGTGAAAAAACATCTTCAAATATGACAGCTTATAATCATTTTGTAACTGGGGTAGCTTATTTAAATAATGTATCTTTCAATGAAGCAGTGGTGGAACTGCAGGAAGCCGTCACAATGGATCCGTCCTTTAAACAGGCTCTGTATAAACTAGCCATTGCCCAATGGTGGGCTTCCGGCGCGGAAGGAGCAAGTTCTGATTCCGCAACAATTTCTACACTGGACACATATCTTGCTCTTTCTAATCTTGATAAGGACGAAAAGAAAGTGGCACGTGGTGTAAAAAATATTATTTCAAATAAATACACCGACGCCCTGGAAACATTTGAATACTTATCCGAAATATACCCGGACAATAAGGAATATTCGTACTTGTTAGGCGAATGCTATTTCCATGGTTTAAATAATCCCTTAAAGGCCTTGAAAGCTTTTGAACATGCTATACAATTGGATCCCGAATTTGATTTGGCTTCAATTCACATCATTGATTTATATATATCAGAAAAAATGACTGACAAAGCAGTTAAAATGGTGGAAAGGAAGCTCACAGCTAATCAAAATTCTCCAATGTTACTCCAAAGATTAATGGGATTAAAGTTAAGACAGGGGCACTCGGAAGAAGGTATAAAAATTTCAGATAAAATTTTAACCATTGAACAAGAACATCCTTTTGCAAGAGTTGGAAAGGGTTTTGCTCTTATTGAGTTGAGTCGTTTCACTGAAGCAGAAATAATTTTAATAGATTTACGAAAAGATTATCCAAATAAATTTGATGTGTTCATGCTAAAAAATGGGTTTTATTTTATCCAGGGTAAATTTTTAGAAAGGCGGGAAAAATTATTGAATGATTTCATTGAAACTTCCCTTGATAAAAAGGATGCATTTAAAAGGCAATTATACGCAAGAATCCTTGTTTTAGGTGCTTGCCTTTCAGAAGATTATGAAAGCTTAAAAAGTGATGCGGAACGGTTTTCCGATATCAATGACCCGGACGTAGGTGGCCATATTGATTTTCTATATTTAATGGCATGGGCTCACTCAATTTTGGGCAACGCAGAGTCCTTTAATAATTATCAAAACAGAATTCAAGACATTATCATTGAAAAGCGTTTAACCCATACATGGGCAAATGAATATTTTGTTGGTTCTCACATAATCGCTGCATATGGTGAGCAGGACTGGGAAAAGGTCCTATCAACGTTCAGGGAATACAGTGAGTCGCAAAACGGACAACTTTTCAGGGAATTTTCCCGAGATAAAAAATGTGAAGCTGAATTCTATTTAAAGAAATATGATCTTGCCATGGTCACAGCCCGGAAATTGGCCTCACCGGACCAGGATTACAGAACATTCACTTTTTTCCGCCCCTTAGGCTATTACTGGCAGGGTCGCATTTATGAAGAGCAGGGGAAAACGAAAGAAGCTATTACTTCTTATGAATCCTTAATGGAATTATGGAAGGATGGGGATGAGCGTATACCTAAACGGAGAGATACTATAAAACGATTAAACGGACTAAAGAAGACTTCGTAATAACAACCATGTCATTCTTCCCCTAGTATATCCTGAACGAAGCGAAGAATTCAGAATGACAGTTGGCTCTACACCATCCCAGACCGATGTTCCCCGCCGTCACAGTAAATTATACTGCAATTTATAAAATCTGCTTCCGGTTTCATTAAAAGAGAAATTGTGTTAGCAACATCTTCTGGTGTGGTTGTTCGCCGCATGGGGTTTCTCCTTTTTGTATTATCAATCCACTCTTCCCATCTGTCAGTGATCTTCGTAAGAGCCCTTGTGGGTGTTACTCCTGCCTGAACAGCATTGGCTGTGATTCCATATTGTCCCAGTTCCCAGCCGACCTGACGTATGATGGCTTCCATGGCAACCTTGGCAACGCTCACTGGTCCATATCCTTCCATGGCAACATAGTTCCCTTCGCTGGTGAGTCCTATTATTCGAGAACCTTTGCCCAACAGGTCAGCCTTAAATAATTTTTGTGTCCAATATAAAAGTGAGTTTCCCATAACATTAACGGTCATATCCATTTGTTTTTGTGTTACGGGTTGTTCCCCAAAAAAATTTGTTGTGGTTCCAAACGCAATTGAGTGAAGCAGGAGTTTTAGTGGGGTGCCTTCTGTCATCTCTTTTATTTGAGGAATGTATTTATCCATGGTCTCCTGTGATGCGGCGTTGGTGTTCCAAAAAATTACCTTCCCTCCATTTAAATTGGAAATTTCCTCTTTTGTTTTTTCCGCTTCCCTTTTCAGGTCTCCCCTATCCAAATGAAACCCTATAATTCCATATCCCTGTTCTGCCATTTTTTTTGCTGTGGCTCCCCCGTGACCAGTGGAACAGCCTAATATTAGAACCCAACCAGACATGTTTACTCCTTATTTAAAGTGTGAATTTATATAAGACCATTGCGCCCGCAAATAAAGAAGAGTAAAAGAATAATGAGTAAACCTTATTTCATACTTAAATTCAACACTCGTTAGTTGTGCTGCTATGGAAAAAAAACAATCATACAATAAGCAGGATCTATTAAAAATCAGTGATGGTAGCATGTTTGGGAAGAAAAACGGGAAATTGCCTCAGGAGCCTATGTTAATGGTTGACCGAATTATTAAAATTTCGCAAAAGGGTGGTAAATTTGGTAAAGGAATCATTAAGGCGGAGCTAGATATTGATCCTGATAAATGGTTTTTTAAGTGCCACTTTAAAAATGATCCGGTTATGCCGGGTTGTTTAGGGCTTGATGGGTTTTGGCAGTTGATCGGTTTTTTTCTGTCCTGGGCAGGAGGAAAAGGACGAGGAAGGGCCCTGGGAGTAAAAGAACTTAAATTTAAGGGACAGGTGCGCCCCTACCACAAAAAAATCCTATACCAGATTGATATCAAAAAAATCATTAGCAAACCTACTTTTATGGCATGGGGAGATGCTGTGCTTAAAGTAAAAAATAATACTATTTATTTTGCAAAAGATCTTCAGGTTGGATTATTTGAAAAGTTAGTGTGGGATTCAGGAATGGATCCATCCCTGGACCCTTTTTAGTTAATACTTTCAAATAATATCAATTATGGCCTTGCGCTGCGGAATTATTGGCTTACCAAACGTAGGCAAGTCCACTCTTTTTAATGCTCTAACTGCGTCTTCTGTCCCTTCGGAAAATTATCCGTTTTGCACAATAGAACCCCATGTGGGGGTGGTATCTTTACCAGACCCGAGACTTAACCGCCTTAAAAAAATATTTTCTCCTGAAACGGTAACCCCTGCCACAGTAGAGTTCACTGATATCGCTGGACTGGTTAAGGGAGCCAGCAAGGGTGAGGGTCTGGGAAACCGTTTTTTGGGACAAATCCGGCAGGTTGAGGCATTGGTGCATGTGGTTCGTTGTTTTGAAGATAAAAACATCACCCATGTTGATAGTGATGTTAATCCTGTTCGGGATGCAGAAACCATTGAAACTGAACTCTTGTTGGCTGATTTGGAAACCATTGAAAAGCGGCTGACGCGAGCAGAAAAGTTGGCAAAATCTGGGGATAAAATAATTAAAAAAGAGGCGGATTTTTTGTCTAAACTGAACCATCATTGCAATGAGGGTCACCGAGCAAGAACGTTAAACCGGGACAAAGATGAAAATAAAATCATCAAAACCCTTCACCTTCTTTCTGCGAAGCCTATTTTATATATTGCCAACGTCAGTGAAAGAGAGATCAGTTCTAAAACTCGAAACACACACGTTCAGGGTTTGTTTGATTTTGCACAAAAAGAGGGGAATGGTGCAGTCAGAATTTGTGGGAAGATTGAACAGGAAATATCAACACTCCCACAGGAAGAAAAACAGGATTTTTTAAAAGAATACGGACTGGAAGAACCGGGTTTAAACAAAGTCATTCACGCTTCTTTTGATTTGATGGGACTTCAGACTTATTTTACAGGAGGACCCAAAGAGGTTCGTGCCTGGACAATCAAAAGGGGGGTCACTGCTCTCGAGGCAGCAGGCATTATTCATACTGACTTCCAAAGGGGATTTATCAAGGCGGAGGTTTATAAATATGCTGATTTGAATCGATTGGGCTCGGAAAAAGCGGTAAGAGACAGGGGGTTGGTTAATATGGAGGGTAAGCAATATGTTGTGGAAGAGGGGGACTGTATTTATTTTCGATTTAATGTTTAAATTCTAACCTTTAAAGAAATCAAATGGCAATTGACCAACCCAGAATAGGCGTCGTTGGAGTGGGACACTTAGGACAGCACCATGTAAAACATTTAGCCAAAATGAAGCGTGTCCGTTTTTCCGGTATTTACGATAAAGACCGGAGCAGAGCAGAAAAAATAGCATCTGACTATAAAATAAAATCATTTAATAGTTTAAACGAATTAATTGATGGAAGCGATGGTCTGACTGTTGTGACACCTACTGCTGATCATTGTGCTACAGCATTAAAATGTATTCATAAAGGGAAACATGTTTTCATTGAAAAACCCATATCGGACTCTGTTAAGTCTGCAAACTCTCTTTTAAGGGCAGCAGAGGAAAGTGGGGTTTTGATTCAGGTGGGTCACATTGAAAGGCTGAACCCTGCCCTTCTTGCTATTAAGGATTATGAACTAAGTCCCAAGTTTATCGAAATTCAGAGGCTGGCTCCCTACACCTCCCGAGGAACCGATGTCCCGGTAGTTCTGGACCTTATGATACATGATATTGATATTCTATTGTATTTTGTGGATTCCACTGTGAAAAACATTTCTGCTACGGGACTCTCTATTATGACAGATTCTGTGGACATTGCCCATGCCAGAATCCAATTTAAAAATGGCACTGTTGCTAGTCTTACCTCAAGTCGCATTGCAAAAGATAAGGTAAGAAAAATTAAGGTTTTCCAAAAAAACATGTACATAACCATAGATATGCTTTTGACACTTTCCGAAGTCTACAGGGTGGTGGACAAAAATAAATCACACAGTAAGTTTACGGCTCAGCTTGACTATAAGGGAACTCACCGTGAAATCGTTTATGAAAAACCGGAGATTCAACTAAAAGACCCACTACAAATGGAATTAGAAAATTTTTCGGATTCTATCAAAGGAAACTCATCACCAATTGTTAGCGGAAAATCCGGAAGGGATGTGTTGGCGGTTGCAGAGCATATTAATAATCTAATTTTAGAAGATCTCCATTAACCCATTTGAATGAATATTCGCAATTTCTTTTTCAAATATCGTAGTTATACTCCTCTTCCCCTTGCCTTGGGAATCCTTTATTTTTCCTCCCCAAACCATGCGATGTTAGAAGTGGGAATTTTTCTATTGGCTCTGGGCGAATCCATTCGGATCTGGTCTGTTCGGTATGCTGGAGGAGCAACACGAACCACTGAGGTTGGCGCGCCCTTCTTGTGCACTTCGGGACCCTTTTCTGTGGTTCGTAATCCATTATATATTGGTAACATGATAATTTACACGTCCTTTGTTCTGATAGCTGGTAATGAAAACCTGTGGGTCATGGTGGGAATTACATGGATGTTTTTTATCATACAGTACGGTTTGATTGTTTCGCTTGAAGAAAATACGCTTTACCGACTTTTCGGTGATGAATATAATATATACAGAAAAAATGTGTCGGCACTTATCCCTCGGATTTCTCCATGGAAGGGTGGAACCTCTACCAAACCAAACCACCTTTTAAAAACTTTAAAAACAGAAAAACGGACACTTCAAAACATAGTATTTGTTCTATTGCTGATTGTTTTCAGAAATCAAATGTAAATTCAGGAAATGACAAATCATCCTGCGTTAACATTTTTCCTGGTTGCCGGTGAAGAATCTGGGGATATTCATGGTGCCAGATTAATTCATTCGCTAAAAAAACAGAACCCTAACTGTAGATTTATCGGTCACGGTGGTAACCACATGAAATCAGAAGGAATGGAAATCATAGAGCATGTTGAGTCTCTTTCTATGATGGGGTTTTCAGAAGTGATAAAGCACCTTCCCTATATGTTACGGGTCATGGGTGAAACCATTAAAACCATTGAACAAATAAAACCCGACAGAATTATACTAATTGACTATCCAGGGTTTAACCTGAGACTAGCAAAAAGACTCAAGATTTTTCCCTTCCCCATAACCTATTTCATTCTTCCGCAGGTCTGGGCATGGAAAGAAAGACGTGTAGAAATTTTGAGGAATTATGTAAATCAATCTCTGTGTATTTTCCCTTTTGAACAGAAATGGTTTGAAGACAGAGGCGTTTCGGTCCAATATCCCGGACATCCTTTTTCTGAACCCTACGCTCCTGAAGAAAAAAAATTAGAGTTTTTTGCCCGACACGGTTTGGATGTTTCCAAACCTTTGCTTGTGCTTCTTCCAGGAAGCAGACAACAGGAAATTGATAGACATTGGAATATCTTTTTAGATACCGTAGATATCATCCACAAGAAAAAACCAGAAATACAATTTTGCGCGGCAAAGACATCTAATGTGAACATAGCGCCAATCCCTGAATATATCCAGATGGAAAATAAATTGACCAGGTGCGCTATTCTTCATGCTGATGTGGCATTGGCTTCTTCTGGAACGGTCACTCTTGAGTGCGCTGTTAATGACACTCCTGTTGTTGTGTGTTATAAAATGTCAACATTCTCCTGGATTCTTGTTAAGCGCTTATCCAGGGTTCCTTACGCGTCCATGGTAAACCTTATTGCAGAAAAAAGAGTTGTTCCGGAATTTTTACAGTCTAATATGAAGCCTCATCCCATTGCAGAAGCTCTTTTAAAACTGTTCGGTCAATCACTGGACCAAAAAAATATGTTGTTTCATTTTGAGGCTGTCCGGAGAAGTTTGGGGCTTCCGGGAGTGTACGAAAGAGCAGCAGAGGCAATATGGAAGGAACACCTGATATGAAACCTGAAACAAAAATGAAATTGAAGGCATGGTGGAGCAAGCATTTGCTTAAATTTCTATACGGTACCTGTCGTTGGGATGTTCAGGGGCAGGAACAAATCCGTACGTTGGTGGCTTCAGGAAAAACCGTTATCATTGCAATTTGGCACGGGAAAGTTTTACCCATATTTATGAATTTAGCATCTAAACATTATTATGCCTTAGCTGGAATGCATAGAGATGCTGAGCTTATTGCACAGATTGGTTCTCAGGTTGGATGGAAACTATTACGCGGGTCAAGCTCTGACCGGGGAAAAGAGGTGTTCAAAGAAATGATTTCAGTTTTATCCACACCGGGGGAGGTTGTCGCCATGACCCCCGATGGACCAAAAGGTCCTGCTAAAATTCCAAAGGCAGGCGTAATCCGCGCGGCACAAAAATCTGGTGCAGTGATTATTCCTGCAATCGGACAGGCAAAAAAACGGTGGGGGTTTACCAATTGGGATACATTTTATGTGGCAAAACCTTTCAGTAAAATCGTATTGCGTTACGGAAATCCCCTGATATTTAAAAAAACCGATGATTTTAAGGAATGTGCTGATAAGCTAAAACATGCTTTGGACTCTCTTGAAACTGAGGTAGACCATATTCTTGATGGACAAATTGAATAAACTTACTCTGGTGTGTCTGGCACCCTTAGGTGTTGTTTACCGGTTTTTTATGTGGGTGCGAAATCTGTTTTACGATACCGGTGTTTTCCCGTCTCAGAAATTACCGTGCAAAGTCATTAGTATAGGAAACATCAACCTGGGTGGTACGGGAAAAACACCTGCGGTTATCGCACTGGTGAAACATTTTCAAAAACAGGGGGTTTCTGTAGCGGTGCTTAGCCGGGGGTATGGACGTAATACAAAAAAAACAGTTCTTGTGACCGATGGAAACGATGATATTCAATCAGATTGGCGATCTGTTGGTGATGAGGCGTTTCTTATGGCGCATTCTCTTAAGTCCGTACCTGTCGTCGTTGATAAAAATCGTTTTAGGGGTGTAAATTTTCTCATCAAAAATTACAATCCTGATGTTGTTATCCTGGACGACGCATTTCAGCACCGACGCATTAAGCGAGATATTGATATCGTACTGTTAAACTGTATAGAAACCATAGAAAACTACCGTCTAATTCCATTTGGAAATTTGAGAGAACCCCTAGTACAACTTAAAAGAGCTGATATGATCATTCTAAGTAAGACAAATTTAGGAGACTTTCCCGAAGATATTCACATCGAACAGCTTTCTAGGGCACCCCTGCACCAGGCAGTAATTGAGCCAGAGACCTATCTATTGGATAAGGATAAAAACAGAACTCCTGTCCATGAGTTTTATAATAATAAATGTGTGCTGGTCTCCGGAGTGGGAAGCCCTGAGGGTGTTTATAAAATAGCGGAATCCCTTAAACTGAATGTTGTGACACACCTTCATTTTCGTGACCATCAAATATACACTCAAAGGGATTGTGATCGTATCAACAGAGCAGCAAGAAAAAAGGGGGGGGATATTATTTTAACCACCGAAAAGGATATGTTTAAACTGTCTCCTGTTTCCAGTGAAAATAATAAGTTAAATCTTACTAAAAAAGTTTTCAGTTTACCCATTAAATTTGTTTTTTTAGATAAAA
>Ga0310345_10005608_pt1 | contig 11103 bp, 24 predicted proteins | sample HC15DNA20500_MG_FD_204667 | JGI IMG/M metagenome (GOLD analysis project Ga0310345, IMG submission 204667) | Marine microbial communities from station ALOHA, North Pacific Subtropical Gyre - HC15-DNA-20-500_MG | ecosystem: Environmental > Aquatic > Marine > Oceanic | place: Pacific Ocean: North...
TGGAAAGTTAATGTAAGTTCCTTGTAATTCTACATCAATTCCTTTCTCTCCATCTTCATCTTCAAGTGTTAACTGTACATGTTTAAATCCCTTATTCATTTGATTTGGTATTGATAATGTGTTTAACTTCTTCTCTATTGCATGTATTCTATTTCTATCTAACTTCTTTAAGAGTATAGTTCTATTAGATTTTATAACTAATTCCCCTAACTTCTGCTTAATGGTATTGTGATGTAATCCCTCATATCTCATAACTTTCATATTATATAGATTTATCATATCTCTTTCGTATTCTGTTACGCCCTCTCCTCGTTGATGTACCTCTTGGGCTATGTCCTTAAACTTATCAAATACTAATGCCTTACCATTACCTTTCTCATGTTTTGATTTAGCATACTCATTAAATGATTCAAACGTTAACGTTGCTAAGTAACTAATCCATAACTGTTCTATAACATGTACTAAGTTATCTAACTCTACGCTATTCTCTTTTGATAACTCCTCTCTTGTTGTAACAGGTGGGTATTTACCCTCATTCTTTAGGTTAATTAGAATCCAATTAAACATCCCATTATTGTGTCTTGTATTAGTAGTTATGTCCTTGTTTAACACCTTTTGGAATCTTTCTGTAATATCATTCCTAATTGGAACACCACATAACCTTGTTTCTATATGACCAAATCTTTCTGATACTTCTATGTTATCTCCATAACTCTCCTTTTCAAGAGCAATCATACCACATATATCATAGTCTTTTGTTGATATGTCATACGTTATCTGTTTATCTTTAACTGAAACTCTTACATGCCTCTCATTCCTATCTTTCTCATAGGATGCAATACATGTTTCATTTATATTTGATAACTTACAATCTATTACTTCTTTCCTTGCTAGTATCTCCTTTAAGAGTGATCCATCCACACCTTTCTTTCTTATGTCGTCTTTAATGTTAATCCTAGTAGGTATTCCGTTTAATTCAGCACATGACTTTATTACATTTATTAAACTAACAGGGTCAACAGTATCTTTCCAAGTAAGCGTTAAACGTACACCACTATCCATTGTTTTACCATTATGTTCAGGGCTTTCCTTAGCTGTTAGATTAGTAAATCCTTTACCTCTCCTGCCTAATAATACCATTGTTTCGTTCTCTTTTCTACTAGATGATTCAACCTTTACTGTTTCTGATATTAATACATAGGCATGAAAACCCATACCCATCATACCTGTTTTAGTCCTATCGAAGTTAGTGCTTTCCCCTAATACTCTAAGTGATTCGTTAAACTCATCAAATGTAATCCCCATGCTGTCAAATTCGTGTACAACTAATGTTCTGTTAATAGGATCTATCGTTATTTCTATCGTAGGCTTTGCATTAAATTGTTCCTTTGCTATTTGACAAGCTCTTATGGCGTTCATATATAATTCTCTCATAGCTGATTCAGGGGAAGGGTACATTTTATGTGATAGTACATCAAGTACGACACCCACATTCATAGTAGTTTTTATAAAGCCTTTCTCATCCTCTATCTCTTTAAACTTTTCTGTATAGGTTGACTTCCTAGTGTCTTGTATTCTACTTACATTAATATTCTTAGTCTTATCTATACTAGGACTAAATGTTTTAATCTTCTTTGTCTTAGCCATTTAACATCTCATCCATTTTATATTCTGCATCTTTATGTATGTTGCCGTCTTTATCAATCAATCCATCATTAATTATTCTTTCCGCCATTCTTCCATAACTTCCGTTTAATGTCCAAGCATATCCTTTTTTAATTAAATAACTAAACAACTCTAATGTTTCCATGTCACTTAAACCATCCTGTTCGTATCGCATTAAAGAATCTATCATTGAGAACATATCATTAACGCCTCCTTTCTACTAACATCCATCTCATATGTGCCACACCATAACACATCCTTTAGTTTAACATAACCACCCATTATCATATTGTCTTGTCTTTCTTCTTCCTTATCTTCTAACATACGTTCATACTCTCTCATAGAATAATCATCTAATTCTATATGATTACATGCATTTAATATTGGAGCTGATTTAAAATGCCTATCTATTGCATTACTCTTTAAGTGTCTATACCTACATTGTAATTGATAAGCAGTATAGAATGATGTATTACCACCACGTTTAAAGAAGTAGCCTTTAAGCTTTGACCTAAACACTTGATTAAATCTACTATGTCTATGGTGATCTTCGCCTCTACCAACAGTTATAAATGTTACATTCATTAACCAAGCGGGGTCTTTAAAGTATGTTTCTTCATAACGTGTGGTGTTTCCCTCAATATGATAAACCTTACCTATATGAGCTGGTAAATAAACAGCAATACCACTTGATACAAAGTCTTTTATTATATCATCAGCGACTTGGTTAAACAGTTCTGTTCTATCAGTAAACATATCTTTACTAAGCACTCTCTTATAATACATCATAGGTGGCTGCTCATTATCAAATGTTATTAAGATACCCTGTGTTATTCTATTCATATATCACTCACTCTTTTCATATCTTCTCTTAATACTTCTTTATTAGTCAACCACTCTCTTGCCTTTTCATTAACGTCATGCTTATACAATATCTGATACACCATGTCATAGAATGATATGCCTTTCTTTATAGCCATACTATCTAACCATTTAATACCATCAGCTAACTCTTTATCATGCTCACTAAACACTACCAAATCATCAACCATTTTATTAAAGAATGTATTTTCCATAATCATTACCATGTATCTATATATCTACTACCAAACATTGTAGTTTGCTGTGCTTCTGCTTGACTACTAAAGATAGACTTTTGTTGTTCCCCATCATCATCTCTATTACATACATAACACATACCATCAAAGCAACACATACATAGTTCTGATCCACAATCTTCACAATGTTCATGCCATTCACAACAGTTTAACATACACATAAACAATGTGTGTTGCATACGACCACACTTTATACAGTATGCTTTCTCCCATCCATACTCACTTCTTATCCATACTACATCACCGCCTTCCTCACAAACATTACAACTGTTTGGTTTAATATAACCATCAACCCATACTAATGTCCTATCATAAGGATTACTATTAGTATTTTCAGTTGACTTTATACCCTCTTGATCAGCGGGGTTAGGTGGTACAGCTATATGACTACATTGTTTTGCTACTGATTTACTATAACTACTCATTGAAACCTCACATCCATAAACCTACATTTTGGGCATAAACCATCAGGTAACAGTTCTTCTAAACTAAAGCCTATAACATTACATTTACTACACTTCATCTCATATCATCTCTCCAATCGTGGTCTTTAATGGGTGTTGTACCATCCTTACATGTTAACTTCTTTAACAGTTCAGTATTACCAGCAACCATAACATATAATGGAGAGATAGTTATTTCATTACCCTCTTGTGTTACATTACATATAGTAGGAGTGGCAACACCATTAAAGTTAGTGGACATTAAACAAATCCTACCATTAACATAACCACCATTAGTAATAGCTTCAAACATATCTCTTTCCTCATCTGTTAACTCATGTGTTAAATCTTTGTCCATTCTCCATCCCACCTATTACCATTAAGTTCTAATATACCACCACGATAACTAACCATAACACCATTAAGAGCATTTAATCTATCAAAGGTAGTCCTTGAAGTCCAACCACAATTCGTTATAAATATACCACCTGTCTTTGCTTTATAAGCTATCTTATTACCAAACAGTATTAAATACCCGCCTTTAACTTCAGTATTACCACGACTTATTTCTCTATCTCTTTCTAATGCACTAGCACAATCATATGACGTTTGATTAGGCATAACACACCCCCATAACACTATTCATAGCAAAAACGCCTCATCCCTGCCTGAAGCGGTGTACAGCAATTTAAATCTTTGCACGTTTAACACACATATTATATCATTCATTGTTATCACTCTCTTTTAATTCCACACTAACATCAGTTAACTGTTTATCTATTTTATTTAACAACTCCTTTCCCTCTTTAGTAGCACTCATCCCTGTCTTAATAGCAAGACAATACTTTAGATAGTCTAACGCATTAACATTTGTTTCCTTACCATTAATAAATACTTTTAATCTTTCCATTAATCATCATCCTTTTCTATCTTTATTTTACCTACGAAGACATCATCATTATTATCCTCGTCTTTAGTTTTGTTTAAGCGTGGGTCATACTCTCTCTTTAACTTTAATGTTTCCATTAATCTTAAAGCACATTTTAAATGCTTACACTCTACTCTAGCTGGACAATCACATTGAGAATCTAATGTATTATCAGGTTGTATCTCTACTTCTATAAAGTATATCTTATTGGGATCGCTTTGTGACTTGGCTTGGAAGATAAATATATTACCCTCAACATGATCAAAGGAACAATCCCCATTCTCTATCATTATATCTGCTTTCTCATCAACAGTTAAACGCTTACTCATTCTTATACTCCGCCTCTCTTTTCTTTTGTTCTTCTTCAATCATATAAAACAAACCTTTAACACCAACGCAACCATTTAAATGTTCTCTCATAGTATAACAATCAGTTCTTATCTGATCTAATGTTTTATCATCTACATATTTTATAAGAGTTTCACCTACTACATTTAAATTGTATTCTTTATCCCATTGTCTTTGATAGTATTCTTTCTTTTGTTCTTCTGTTCTAAACATATCTAAACTCATTTATTAAACACCTCTTTTATATAAGATGGTAGTGCCTCTTTTAAACGCAGGTCTCGACCAACCTTTAATCTAACCCTTGACACGAGTTGTTTGGCACACGTTCCTAATCTATTGCCTGTGTCGATGAATAAGCTAGTTGTTTGTGTTATAGCTTGTCTTAATAGATTAGTTATATTATTTATGTTATACATTTTTATATTTATTTTATACATTTTAATTCACACCTTTAATTATTTTATTGCAACTCTTACAAACAGTAATAAAGCCCATGTCTAAGACACCCTCATTACTATCACAAAAAGGACAGGGGTTAGGCACTAGCCTTAACCTCTCTCTTTAATGCTCTTAGTACAGATGTCATACCTAAGTCAGTAGCTACTTCTTCTATTATCTTATACTTAGTCTTTGTAGGCGTATACTGATACATACAATAGTCCATACCAACTCGGTTTAATGCTTTACCTATCTTCTCATAAAGATAACCTGTTCCTATAAATCCATAGGCATCATCTTTATGTGTCATGCACTCTTTAATAGCACAAGCTAATAGATAAGCACAATCAGTAAAGTTATCATGCTTAGCAGGTGTCTTATATATCCTGTCAATGAGGGCTTGGTATAGATCACTCATATTATCTTCACTAATATGACAATCAGGGCATTTGTTAATCAATTCCATTTAATACACCTCCATTAACGTTATTTCCAATACGACACAGGACTTTGTTAATCATAACACACCCTCACAATGAATACACCCTAGTTTTAAATGCTTCTCTATATCACAGTTCTGTTTAATGAATTTGTTATGCCATTCTATAAATGATTTAGTCCATGTTTGAGGCTTACTGTATATCATTGTATAATCACTCCATTATTCTGTACTAACATCTTATCCTTATCAAGTCTTAACGTAGCCTTACAACTACTGCATATAACACCATACTTTACAGTTATATCATTGAACTTAACAACATAATAAAACACCCCTGTTATATGATTACACAAGGAACATCTATTTACCATTATATAACTCCCCTTATACTACTCAAAGCAGTTTCTTTGTCTAGAGACATAGCCAAAGCCTTTGAGTGTGAATGTTACTTTTAAATGTTTGTATCACTAGCGATATCACTAGTGATAAACTCGGAGAGATCAGATTCCTTTGGGGAGTTAAAGAGTTAGTTAAGTTAGTTAACCTTTAACCAGAACAACAAACACATAAGCACTCACTATAAGAGCAACCGTTTCTATAATTACTTAACATTCGTGTTGTTTGATTAGTGTTTAACACGATAATACATGCACTTGCTGTATAGATATTTGTTAAACAACGTTGTTTGTAATACAAAGGAAGCGATCCGATCTGTAAGCGACAGGTTTAAAAGCGATGAACGAAACACCCCCTTATTTCATTCTAATATAAATCTTTCGTGCCTCTTATTTCTTTTAAACGTTTCTGTTTTTATCCCCTTGTTTAATCCTTTTATAAATGTATTTGTTCCCTTTGACCGTCACGCCTATAAGAACGCCTTAACAGTTTGATATATATAGTGAAGCCTTTAAGACTTCTTGCTATGTCAACAGAACAAGTCAAAGCGAAACCATTAACAAGCGAAGAGCTTAAGGTTTTGAACGAGCTTAGAACAAGGCAGGAAACGGTACAAATCCAAGTATCAAGCGGTCTTGTAAACCAAGCTTCAAAACACATTCGCACAATGGGAGATCGTTTAGACAAGGTCAACAAAGCGAAGAACAACGATAGGACAACAGGCAAGGCAAAACCAAACGCTAAACACAATCTGTGTTTAAACTTGGTCACAAACAAGATGCCTATAATGGAGAGTGGATCGTTTAACATACAGGTCACTGTATGGATAACGAGCAAATCCGCTACTACATTAAGCCACGAACAACAGGCTAAGGAGTTTTACAACTTCTTAGACGGTAAAGGCTTGGGCGTGTCCTTTGAGGACTTCTTCAACGCAGTAAAGGATCGCTTTACAGCAACCCAAGTATAAGCGATCTTATACTACCCCCCCTTTTTTTTTAATCGATTAATTAAACAAATCCACACAGTATCAAAGCCAACGATTTCCGTGGGTAGTGCATAGGGAAAATTAAATTATTTAGAAAAATTTGGAAAATACAGATACAATTACCTTTTACCGCCAAAGTAGGGGGCAGCGTACCCATTTTGAACCAATAACTGGTTCACATTGATACTACCAATATATATCTCAACGAGGGGGCGACCAAACTTACCAGAACCATATACCTTAATAGACACTTCATTCTTACACTTTTTTAACTCAGACACAAGATATTCCTTCGCTTTGAGACCGTTTGCTTTTTCAACGAGATCGCGGGAGCGGGTTTCAGGAGTATTAATTCCGTAAAGTCTCAGTCGTTGCCTCATGGTTATATCGAAACCCAGATAGATGTCCGCGTCAACCGTGTCCCCGTCAACGACCCGAACTATCTTCGCCTCATAGTTCATTTTTTCTCAGGAGGCTTGATGGGTTCGACTATCTCTCCCATATTCTTCCCACACATATTACAAATAACATACATATACACCCCAGAGCGAACTACATGAAAGTGATCGTGTTTGCAAACATCCTTAACGTTAAAAAACTTGCCTCCCTGCCCTAACTGAACCTTGTCATTTTTCATAGACTTCTTCATCTACTTCACCATCCTTAATCTTATAACCCTTTGGCTTTTTCCTATATTTCTCATAGTGACAGCCTTTCATTGTGACCTCTGATGAAAGTTGAAACAGCAAAAGCATTTGCCATCCATGCAATCCTTTGTTTCTCTACAGTCGCACATTCCACATTGACACTTCATTGATACAGCCGTCTTACTTCTTCGTGGTACTCTTTTGACTTGCTGTGATTCCAATACCTCCATGCCATGTATCCCAAGACTGGAATACCTATTGGTAGTAGGAATATTGTCGCACAACAGAAGCACCCTATGAACGCAAAAATCCAATGTGGTTTTCTATTTCTTACCTTTTTCATGTTGCTTCTTATGTTTCAATACGATATATAAATGTTTCATATCTCCATCATATCGCCACTTGCAGTGTTTGCACTGAAATGTAATGTTCATTAATCAAAAAGTTTTGTCTCTAACTCTTTCTTCTCATTGTAGAGTTCGTTTAGATGTCCCACAACCCTTTCTATGGTCGCATTTACTTCCTGAAGTCTTTTTCTGTCGTCTGACATGATTTAGATTGCTTTTATCCATTATATATGTCTTCCTTCTACAATTTTCGGCTTCGCTTCGCTCAGCCATTCGTTGACCACTTTCTTGTCATACGTTTACGGAAGTAATTAATAATCTGGCTGGACAACGTTCGCTTACCATAAAACGTCTGTATACGTTCAACGTCATGGTCGTGAAGCAATACCTCGCCATTATAATACGGGTACATTATGCATTTTTTGTGCTGATCGCAGTGTTTTAGACCTATAGCGTGTCCACACTCATGCATGAGAGTATGAATCATATTATAAGTCCTCAGTTTGGTTTTTGTGTTGGGTGGATACTTGTCAGGATACACTTCATGTGCATTTCTCTTCTCTCCCCTCATAGACCAGATCACAGAATCATTAAACGTAATGTCTCCCCCTATTTGTGTTCCGTTTGGGAAGTATGCATATGCCAATGTACTTGGTCTTTCCTTGAACATTTTATCGTCTTCTGCCTTTACAAATTTCATCTCAATATCTGCTGTCTTGTCTTTATTTCTTTCTCTCCTAAATCTAATATCTTTACATCTCAAGCCCCACTGTCTTAATACTATTGCCAATGCCTTATCTTCAAACTCATCATCTGGGAAGTTCTCTGATGTGTTTGTTACCTTGTAAGTTACAAAGCCCCATTTTCTAGGTCGACCAGCCCTGTCTTGATGTTTTTTAGGATTCCACTTATGCTTCCACTCGTCTATTTCTGCGTATGAAAAATCTAAATTAATGTTAGAATGAAATGTATCTCCGTCAGAATCTATTACGCAGAAAGTGTCCATGTCAGCAATCTATATTCATTGTTTTACAATAACTAGTATATCCTGTATACTCTGTTGTTTCTGCTGGAAAAATTTGAATGTTAGTTTGTGATACAAGTGCGATAGATAAGAATATGGCAGCGATAATTAATGTGACTAATATACCAAAATGATCTACGTTCATTACAATACACTACCTATCAAATATCCGACAATAGCAGCACCTGTAATTACTATTATACACTTTCTATTACCCCAATCAGCAGATTTTTTCTTCATATGTGTCCACCATTACATATTTTGGTCGAAGATGTGAAATTTTCTCTACATTGTTCTTCCATATATGCCTCTGGTGCAACCATGTATATAAGAATTGCTAGTATGAACAGGCATACAAGAATCACCAAACCAGTAAAAAATGTGTGATCATTCAACAGCATCTTCATCAACCCCCTCCAGTTTATCCTGTTTTATCTTGTCTTCTGCAAGAAAGTTTAGTTTATAGAACGTCATTTTTGTTTTTTGTGGAAGATTATGCATTGATTTTCCTCCTTTACCAAAAGCTAGTATAAACCAGTCCATGATCTCACTAAAGTCCTCTACTTCCAGTTCTACTACCATATGGAAACTTGTAGTTTAAATACTTAAGTTTTAAACCTAGCTGGTTAGCCTAAAACCAGACCTCCCTTTCGTATTGATCTACTCAGGTATGCAGACTCACACCACTAGGCATATAAAGTTTAGTAAGGTTTATATTAAATATATTGGTAGGTGTTGAATGAGGAAATGCCCAAAATGTAACTCGAAAGATGTTGTTTTAGGACACCATCATGGATTCAGACTTGCTATATGTGATGAATGTGATCACGAATGGAGACTCAAATGAAGAAGGACTCTCGTAAAAGTAGTATCATAGAAACTGTTGCTGATATAGCGTTAGGGTTTATTATTTACTTACCTGTTAATATTTTCATTCTACCATACTTTGCAAGTGGGATAGAGGAGTATAGTATAGCCACAGCGTTAAGCATATCGGCAATTTATACCTCCATAGCACTAGTAAGGAAATATATGATTAGAAGGGCGTTTGTTAACATAAACATGACAAAAACATTACAGAACTTGACAAAGTTTATAAAGTAGAGGATTGTGAGTAAACTATGGGTAGATGGGATCAGTTTAAGGGATTCATAACCGGAAGAGGCTCAGTAGATAAAGCCTTTACCGAATCAACAACCAGACCAAGTATTTCACAGCCATATATGGCTACAGATACTGGTGCAAAGCTACCAATATTTCCATTCCCACTTATAATGATTTATGAACTTGCAGACAATATTGATGCCCTAAGAATACCTATTGAGACACTAAATCGTGAAATTTTCAAGAATGGCTTTGAAATTGTTGAGAAATGGAAGTTTAAATGCACTCACTGTGGCAAGGAGTTCCAATATCAACCACTTCCAACAGACCTTCCAGATGAACAACCGTTCCAGTCAAACCAAGATAATGAAGATAATGCTGTACCAAAAAGGAGTAGAAGGACTGCAAATAAGGTAAGAGAGACAGCCAGACTCACACCTGATGATGTACTTTGCGACAGTTGTGGCAGTAACAAATTGATAAGACCGATACCAGAGAATAGAAAGATTCTTGAGGGACTTTTAAACTCTTCTGTTAATACAAACGAACAGCTTTTCGAGGATGTTGTAAGACAGTTAGAGAGAGACCTTGAAGTTGCAGATAATGCGTATTTGTTAGTATTGAAGAATTATTGGATTGATGATACATCGGGTATAATATCAGAGAAGAGAACAGAGATAAAGGAAATGATAAGGATTGATCCTCCACAAGTAGCAATGATAGCAGATTCAGATGGAAGAATAGGTTATGATGATAAAAGAAACGAGATATTTGTGTGTCCTAGATTTGAACATAGAGATAAACGACTTACATCAAACCAATGTGATAGATGTGGAGCTCAGGCTCTAAGGGCAATTTGTGAAGTGAACAGTGTCTATTCTATTGGTATTCCTCAACCAAAACGTGTTATTTATGGAGAAGGAGAGATTATTTGGAGGGCTGGTAAGTACAAGCCCGGACTAATTTACGGTTACTCGCCAATCTATTCAGTGTGGTCAAAGGCTATGTCGTTGACACATATGGATGAGTATATTAGAAAGTATTTCGATAAGATGAGACCCCCAAGGGGTATGTTAGTAATTGCGTCTCGTAATTACGAAACATTCAGAAAGTCTTGGGATCACTTGGAACAAAAGGCAACTGAAGATCCATACATGATACACCCACTTTTAGTTGAAAGTGAAAAGGGTGCAAAGAACATGGCACAGTGGATTG